>Ga0302205_10000383_pt1 | contig 18938 bp, 10 predicted proteins | sample II_Fen_E1_3_FD_194582 | JGI IMG/M metagenome (GOLD analysis project Ga0302205, IMG submission 194582) | Peat permafrost microbial communities from Stordalen Mire near Abisko, Sweden - II_Fen_E1_3 | ecosystem: Environmental > Terrestrial > Soil > Wetlands > Permafrost | place: Sweden: Abisko...
CCAACACGTTCAACAATTGGACGGGGAGTGCGACAGCGCTCACGGTTATGTCCATCACGACTGGCGCCAGCACCATCACCGGCAACACCATCAGCAACATCTCCACCGGCACAGCCGCGGTGGCGCCCATCGTCGCCATCAGCTCCGGGGCAACGGGGGCCATCGCCATCACGGACAACAACATCTCCAGCCTGGTCACGGGTTCAGCCGCTTTTGCGAACTCCTTCACGGGCATCACCAACAACGCGGGAACCGACGTGACCATCACGGGCAACACCATCACGGGTTGTACGGCGGGTGGAACGGGGCTCTCCCTCTTTACCGGAATAACCACCATCACGGCGGGCAGCGGAACGCTCACCATCACGGGCAACAACATCATCTCCGGAACCAACTATGGCGTGGGGGCTAGCGCGACTTTCACGGCCATCAGCAATGGGGCGCCCTTTGCAACGGCCAACATCAGCAACAACATCATTCGGAGCAACAACGTCACAGCTTCCGCTACAGGCGTGTTCACCGCCATTTCCAATTCAGGCATCGTAACCACGGTCCTCAACATCAACAACAACCAGTTGGGCAACGCGACGGGCGGATTGGTCACCTACTCGGCGGCCAACACGTCAACATTGACGGGGATCAGCAACACGGGCGGGGCGGTTTCCTGTGCGCTAACCATCCAGGGCAATGACTTGAGGGGCATCACCCATTCGGTGGCGGGATCAAGCGCCCACAACTACATCATCAATTCGGCCGCCACGCTATCCCAGAACATCAGCTCCAACACCTTCACCAACCTGAGCGTCAACACCACGGGGGCCATCACCTTCATCACCGACAACGTGGCGATGCCCGCCAACGGGGTTCAGAACGTGAACTCCAACAGCATCGTCACGGCCTTTGTCAGGACAGCGGCAAGCGGCGCCATCACACTGTTCACCAGCACCACGGCAACCAACAACAGCAATGTCACGGTCACCAACAACAGCAACAACTTCTCCAACATCACCATCAACGGAACGGCCACCATCGCAGGATGGATCAACACCGACGCGGGTTTGGGCAATGTGACCAAGACCATCGACGGGAACACCTTCAGCAACTGGACGGCGGGAACAGGCACCGGAGCCATCACCGCATTGACCGTGAACATCACCAGCACCAACAACGCCACCAGGAACAACATCATCAACACCCTAAGCAGCGCGGGCACCATCTATGGCATCACCACCGGGGCGGGCAACGACAACATCTACTCGAACACCATCAACACGCTGATTTCGACCGGCGGAACAACGACCGTGGTCAACGGCATCGCCATTACGGCAGGCACGCTCAAGAATGTATATCAGAACACCATCTACAACCTCCAGGCAAACGGAATCACCACCGGGAGCGCAAGCGGAATCGCCATTACAGGCGGTACAACGAATGCCGTTTATAGCAATAAGACCTATGCCATCTCCTCCACCAGTAGTGGAATCACCACAACTGGATCGGTGAACGGGATCTTGGTCTCAGGAGCAACGACAGACCAAATCAATACCCTCTACAACAATAAGATAGGTGACATCAGAGCAACAACTGCCAGTGTAGCCACGCCAGTTTGTGGTATAAGCATCACCAATTCGGGCGTAAGGACTGCCACCAACGTCTATTACAACACCATTTACCTGAACGCTACCTCATCAGGCACTAATTTCGGCAGCAGCGGCATCTACCATACTGCCTATTCAACAGCAACTACGGCAACCCTCGACCTGCGCAACAACGTCATCGTCAACCTGTCCACGCCAAATGGCACAGGAACGACCGTGGCATTCAGAAGAAGTTCCGGTGCAGCCGGAATGTTAGCGAACTATGCCTCCACGTCGAACAACAACTTGTTCTATTCCGGTTATTCAAGTGTGACCACACATTTAATATATAGTGATGGCACGGGCTCTGCTCAAACACTTGCGACATACAAGGCAGGTGTATTCACCGCCGGAACCATTGCACCGCGCGACCAAGCTTCAATCACCGAGAATCCAGCCTTTGCAAGTACAACGGGTTCAAGCACAGATTATTTAAAGAACAGCCCCACAGCGGTGACTTATATGGAAAGCGGTGCAGCAAACATTGCAGGCATCACAACAGACTTTGATGGCGACATCCGTTCCGGAAATCCGGGTTACCCAGCACAAACGAATGGTTTCGGAACCTCGCCCGACATAGGTGCGGATGAATTTGACGGTGCCAAACCGAACATCGTGGTACTGAATTCGAATGAAGCCAGTGACGGGTATTATGCGACCCTCGGTGCCGCATTCGTAGCCATCAACGCACAGAATCAAACGGGCAAGAGCATTGCCGTCACCCTTCTGAGAAGCACCAATGAGACAACGACCGCTACGCTGACCGGAGGAGCCTGGACCAGCCTGAACGTCTACCCCACCACCACCAGCCTTTCCATTTCCGGAAATTTGGCTGCACCCCTTGTCGACCTGAATAACGCAGACAATGTGACCTTCGACGGCAGGGTGAACCAAACTGGATCCACTGCCAGCCTAAGCATCGACAACAGCAGCACCTCGGCCACAGCCGGAACGTCCACCATCCGATTCATTCAATCGGCTGAAAACAATACCGTCAAGTATTGCTATGTGAAAGGTTCCTCCATGAGCACCACCGACGGGGTCATACTGTTTTCAACCGCTTCAGCAGGAAATGGCAACGACAACAACCTGATTAACAACTGTTTCCTAACCAATTCCGGTGGAAACAGACCCATCAACATGATTTATTCCGCTGGCACCAGCGGCTTCGAAAACAATCCGAACACGATTTCGAACAACAGCATTTATAACTTCCTGAACGCCTCCGCTTCTTCAAACGGCATCCTCATCGGAGCAAATTCGACCGATTGGGTCGTTTCTACGAACAGCTTCTATGAAACCACCTCGTTTGTTCCAACCAGCGGCACATTCGACTACAGCGCCATCCGAATTGACAATACATCCGGTAACAATTTCACCGTCACCGGCAATAACATCGGCGGTCAAGCCACTCTTTGCGGCGGAAGCGCATGGTCAGTCAATGCGGCCACCAACCACAGCTTCCATGCCATCAGCTTGAAAGCAGGTACAACGACGGCTTCGAACATCCAAAACAACGTGATACGAAACTGGAGTTACCGTTCCGCAAGCACTACTCCCTGGCAAGGCATCCAAATCCTGGGAGGCACCGTCAATATTGGTACCACAACGGCCAACGTCATCGGGTCCAACACCGGAACCGGATCCATCACGCTGACGGCAACAACGGATGGTGAATCGTGCGGCATTTATGTGGCCAATTCCGGCACCGTTACGGTTTCAAATAATCAGATCGGCTCCATAACGGTTGTCGGCAACAGCAGCAACGTCTCCCACAGTTTCTACGCCATTCATAAAACAGCAGTGGCAGGATCCTTGATCGCCAGCAACAACATCATCGGCAGCACCGGTACGAGCAACAGCATCAATGCCAGCTCAACAGCCACCACGTCGGTAACGCCTCAACATCTGTGCGCCATTTTCTCCGAGTCGTCCAGCTCCGCAAACATTACATTGAATACCGTTTCAAACCTGAACAATGCCTATGGCGGAACCCTGAACTCCAATACAAACGGCATCCGCATGGCAGCAGGATTGTTCTTCGTCACAAATAATACGATCAACAACTTGAACAGTGCTTCTTTGGGAACGAACGGTTCAGTCATCGGTATTGCAGTGACCGGATCGGATGCCATGAAAATGGTCAATGAAAACGTGATTTATGCCCTATCGAACAGTGGATCAACGTTCTCCGGCTATGTGGCAGGCATCGATTTTTCAGCAAATACAGGCGGAAGTCCGCTGAATGCCAACTTCATCCGTACGCTGACGGTGAATGCAACATCCACTGGGGCATCCGTTTATGGCATTCGAATAGCATCCGGATTGAATACTCTTTCCAACAACATCATCAGTTTGGGTGGTACGACAGCAACCACCTTATATGGAATCTACGAAACCGGTGCGGTATCCAATGACAACGCATTGTATTTCAATACTGTGTATCTTAACGGCAGTCTGGGTTCAGGCATCACGAACAAATCGTATGCCTTGTACAGCAATGCCTCCACCAACAACCGTGATTTCAGAAACAACATATTTTCGAACTTCAGGTCAACCACCGGTGGTTCCAACCTTCATTATGCGGCATACCTCAATTACAGCACGAACACGAACTTAACCCTGGACCACAACGATTATTATGCTCCTGGAACGGGTGGTGTCATCGGTTACTACAACGGTAGTAATAAAACCACTCTGCCGATTGTTGCAACACAGGACGCCAACAGCTTTAATGTCAACCCATCCTTTTCGAGCGCAGGAGGCTTGATTGCCGTTAATTACAAAGTTACCGCCGCGCTCAACGGGGAAATCGGTCTGATTGACGTGCCTTTGGATTATGAAATGGTGGCCAGGGGTACACCGCCAAATATAGGCGCCTTCGAATTTTATACCAACAGGTGGACCGGCGCCGTCAGCACCGATTATGGGGATGCACTCAACTGGTCCTCCTCCAGTATACCGGTTTCAGGAGCACCCTTGGTTTTTGACGATTCACCAATGAACGACTGTTATTTGGACAATGACAGAACCATCGGCAACATAACCAACACACAATCGGCCTACAAGTTCGTGGTCAATGGCAAACAACTTACCATTAATGGTGGGCTCTATTTTTATAACGCCGCTCAAATGGATGCAAAAACTGCTTCTTCCACCCTTGTTTTTGCAGGAAGTGCTGCGCAATCCATTCCCGAAAATGCATTGGTTGACAACACGGTAGAGAATCTGACGGTAAACAACACCCATGGACTCACTTCAGACGGCAATTTGACGGTCGAAAACGTTTTGAACCTGCTCAGCGCTAATCCATCGGATTCCAAGGGCAGTCTGGACATAGGTTCCTCTAGGATGCTCACCTTGGGCAGCCTTTCCTCCATCACTGGAAATGGCGACGTAACGGGCATAGTCAGACGAAACGACATTGCTGCAAGCACTGAATACGCCTTTTCAAATAAGAATACCAAAGTGACGTTTGGAGCTACAGGCACGCTGCCAACGGACGTTCAAATCAAACTCACGCTTGGGGCAGCACCTAGCTGGAAACCAACAGCTGTGAAACGCATCTATGAGTTCAGTCAAACCGACGGAGCCGACTGTTTGGCCGATGTGACGGTGGGTTATCTTCAGTCGGAAATGAACGGCAACGATGAAACCAAGTTGGTTTTCTGGAATGCCGTCGATGTACATAGCCCAACAGCCACCGAATGGGGTTATTCCACACTTGAAACCACCAACAACTGGATTTCCATCAGCAGCATGCCCATCAATTTGTGGGCCACGGCCCTCGGTCAGAATGAAATCGCACTGGCTGCAACCTCCTACCCCACACTGCTTTGGAATGGTTCTTACTCAACATCATGGATCGATGCGAACAATTGGACACCGAATAGCTTCCCGACCAAATATACCACGACCACCATTCCCAATGCTGCAACCACGACGTTCAATCCAACTGTACCTCTATCGGCAGACATCAACAACATGGGCATTCAAAGTGGTGGCATACTGAATGCCGGCAGCGGCACTCAGCTCAACATTTTTGCGACAAACATGAACGGATGGAACAACACAAGCGGTACGTTCAACCCTGATAACAGCACCGTCGTCTTTAAAAATACCGGTGTGACCATTAGCGGAACCACCACGTTCAACAATGTGAGCATCCTTTCGGGTAGCGTTCTGACACCACTCACGAACTCCGTGATGGGTATTGCTGGAACACTTAGCAATGCAGGCACCTTGAATGCTACAGCCTTCAGCAACACTATCGATTACAACGGCGGAAATCAAACCGTCATCACTCCAAATGGTACCATCGCAGGTTATTTCAACCTTACCCTAAGCGGAAGCAATGCAAAAACATTGCCGACTTCTACGCTTAATGTCGAGGGAGATTTGACACTTTCCGGTACGGCAATTGTCGCTCCTACGAATCCGCTCACCATCAAAGGGAACCTGGTTGTAGGCTCTGGAACAACCTTCACAGCAGGAAACCTTACCCATCAGGTCGGTGGAGACGTGATGAACAATGGCGGAACCTTCACCCTGACAGGCAGCACCATCGCCTTAAACAGCACTTCAGAACAAACTATTGGCGGAACCGCATCGTCAACATTCAACCATTTGACAATCAACAACGCAAGCGGGGTCACCCTGGCAAACGACGAAACGTTCGGTGGCGTCCTTACCCTGACCAACGGAATGGTCAACACCGACATCTATACCCTGACGCAAACAAGCACCGGCTCCATTTCAGGCGCTTCCGCCTCCAATCACATCAACGGCAAACTGGCTGAAGTATTTGCAGGAACAGGAACAAAACTATTTCCCATCGGAAAAGACGGAAATTATCGCCCACTCACCATCCAACTTAACGCATTGACTGGCACCACCACTTTGGCAGCCGAACAATTTGAAAACACTTTGCCTGGAACCTTGCCAGCCAATACCGACTTGTTCGGTGACCGTTACTGGCAAATCACACAGACCGGCGGAAGCGGGCATTCTTATTTACTGACCCTTGATGGAACCGGATGGAGCCGTGTTGGCACTCCAAAAATATTGAAGGGAAATGGCAGCACCAATACTTCCTATGCCACCTCAGGTACAGCATACACCAATTCGACTGCCTTCACCAGTTTCGGTTATTTTGGCTTGGCTGAAACCGATATCATGTGGAACGGCTCCGTCAACAACAATTGGTTCAATGCCTCCAACTGGTCTTCGGGAATGGTACCAACAGGCACTTACAACATTGTCATCCCATCGTCGCTTTCAACCTATCCATCCATCAGCGGAACCAGCCCTGCACAAGATGTGGACATTAGCAACGGAACAGCACTCACGCTTGATAACGGCGCAACACTAACCCTGGAAGCCGGCCCCGTTCTGACCTTTGAGTCGGGCGCTACCGTCACCACCGGTACATCATCCAAAGTCCTTGTCAAGTCCGGCGCTAGTTATCTGAACATGAGCACCAGCGGCCCAACACTCGAAATGCAACGGGCACTCACCGGCACAAAGGGCTGGCGAATGGTGGCTTCACCCGTGGCAAGCACCTACTCAGATATGTTCAAGTCACCCTTGGTCACTCAAGGGTTCACAGGATCGACCTTCCCCACCCTTCAACCCAACTTGTTATGGTGGTTGGAATCCGACGGCGGAACGACCCTGCAAAGTTGGAGAAAACCAACGAATCTGACCGACAACTTGACTTCCGGACAAGGATATTTCCACTACCTGTTCAATGGAGCCGGCCGGTTGAACGCCAATGGCACACCCAGTGGTTCCAATTATACCGATGTTTTGCCGACTACCATGTCCGTAACCGGTGTTGATCCTTTCAACGGAACCGGCACTTACGACTATAATTTGACCTATACTACCAAAGCCTCCACTCAAACGCCTTCACCGACAGATACGATTTATTACGATTTGAACTCCTTGGATCAAGGTTGGAACTTTATCGGTAATCCGACAGCGAGCACGTTGGACTGGGATGCAACAGGTTGGACGAAAACATCGTTGGACAACACCATATATATATGGGACCCGTCCGCTCTCAGCGGAAATGGTGATTACCTGACCTGGAACGGTACCACAGGTACGCTTGGAAACGGGAGAATTGCACCCTTCCAGGCTTTCTGGGTGCATGCGACCGACGACAATACACTTAGCTTCACGAATGCCGTCAAATCCAGAACTGCCGGAACCTTCCTCCGTAGTTCCAGTACTGCTGAAACCATTACCTTGCCGCTTACGCTTTCTTATGGCAAGTTGCAAACTACCTCCTTCATCACATTCAGCCAAAATGGAGTTACTGGTCCCGACCGTTGGGATGCCTATCGATTGGAGCCCATGAGTGATACCTGGCTTTCCTTGTACACACTCAGTTCACCGAGCACCGTCAGTCCTTTGGTGATTAATAATCTACCCATGCCCGAAGAGGACATGATTGATATCCCGCTTTATTGCAATTCGCAAATAAATGACGGCACAAAAGGAGACTATCTGCTCCAATGGACGCTTCCAGAAAACTGGCCGTCGAGTTGGAAAATAAGCCTTCAAGATCATCGGAGTGAATTGATTTATTCAATGACAGATCACACAAGGTATGCTTTCAACACCACTTCAGGAGATACGATTTCAGCCATGCTAAACACATTGCCTCTGCCTAAAAAAATGGTGAACTGCCTTACTAACAACAGCTTGCTCCGTAGCACCGCTTCGTTGCCACCTTTCAGCATCGTCATTTCCAAGGGTTCGGACATAGAATATATTGCACCGAAAGCACAGCTTGTGGGCAACTACCCGAATCCATTTAACGTTCAGACGACCGTTCGATTCAGTTTGCCCGCCAAAGCAAAAGTACGCGTTGAGGTACTCTCACTACAGGGAGTTCGCATCGCAACACTGGCTGATGGTACGTATTCAGCCGGAATCACCGAAGTAAAATGGAATGCAAAGGGCAACGCTCCTGGACTTTATTTCATCAAATTCATCAGTGGTGAAACGGTGGAAACTAAAAAAGCACTTATAATCAACTAATTTCAACCCTATAAATGAAGCTTTTCAGATACATACTACCAATTCTACTCCTGATGTCTGCATTTACACTGCAAGCACAGAAAACTTCTGTCAGCATCAAAGCTCAGGCGACGGTGATTGACAAGGCGGAAATCGAATTGGTCACTATAAAATATCTGGATATCGATGCAGGTATGGCCGTGAACGGCATCATCAATGTCTCTGCCAAACGGGATGGTCAGGCTGGGGTGATGATGGTGAAAGGTAGGCCCGATGCGAGTTTTAGAATTAGCTTCGCCCCTGTCGTTCAAATTCAGAATAGTGCCGGAAAAGGAAGCCTGACTTTAAAATATGAGATGTATGGTTATTCCAGTGACAATCAAGCTGCCAGTGAACCCATCGATGCTGCTGCGCGTACATTAAAAATCAACAGTGACGGACAATATTACTTTTGGTTGGGTGGAATCATTGATATCAGCAAAGCACGCCCTGGTAAATATGAAGGAGAATTCACCTTAGAAATTGAATACATCTAACATGAAGAGACGCATTCAAATCATCGCTTTAATCGTTGTCAGCAGTTTGCTACTGACCGGTCATGTCATGGGTCAACGCGTCAGTTTTGGATTGTTTGCTACGGATGGCATCGTTATAACTCCATTGGGTGCAGGTAATCTCAATTTTAATACGAAGCAGAATATTCTTCTTCCAGATCAAACGGTCACCATAAATTTGGTTGATGATGCAGCTGCTATCTTGTCCATAACTGGTCGACTTGACCAGGAAATCACCGTCACGATTGACGCACCCAGTACACTCGACCTTGGTGTGAGCCACACTATACCACTGGCAGTCAAGTTTGCATACTCCAATATCGGAGCTGCGACGGATGTACTTGCCAAGCTTAGCGCCATTGAAATGGCATCTGGATTCACCAGTGCGACCTTCCCCATGCTCAGACGTGCATCAGGATTGCCGGCGCCCCCACCAACACCCAATCATTCTGGCTATGTGGCACCAACAGGCACTGTTTATTTGTTCCTATACGGGACACTGGGTGTTATTCCTTCCAATGCAGCTGCTGGAATCTATAGTGGAACTATCAATGTTCATGTTTCGTACGCCAAAAATTAATTGCCGATGAATCAAAAACAATCCACAGCGTATCGCAATGCCCTTCATTCCATCTCAGAAACCAAACTGAACTGGGTGAACATTGTGACCTGTGCTTTGTTTTTTGTTTTGTTGCCGTTTACCGCCAATGCCCAATTCATCAAAATAGACATTGACATTCCTGCAAAAACGGGCGTCTCCGACATGGAATCATCCGAACAAAACTGGCAGTCCAATTTAAGTCAAAATCTACAGGAAATGGACGGAACGTATGCTTTGACCATATCCAGTGCTGAGAATCTACAGGTCATTGCCACCTTGAAACATTCAGAATATTTAATAAATGCAGCGGGTTCTGGCGTTAAGTTAACTGCCGTGCTTGCCTATCGAAATGATGGAAAGAACAAACCACCAAAGGCTAGCGCAAGTGACCGAGCAGAATTTCCAATGAGCAATAGTGGCCTGTTGATTGATAATATGAAGGATTCGCCGCAGGTTTTAAATGCCTATATAGTGGTTTACACGACGGTTGAAAGACCAAAGATTAGTGGAACTACGTATACGGGGGATATCTTGTTGACAATAGAATATAATTAATCGTTGCTATCCACTTATATGTAGCTGATTTACTGCTAATTATAAAATAGATCTTTGATATCGATGTTCTCTATTTCGCTAAAGGGCACTTTGTGCAATTTATAATGGACACTTATGTTTCTACATAAATGATCAATATGTCAAAGATTACTGCCATTTCTTTAAAATTCGGTTTATCCGACCATTCTTTTTTGTATCCTTTAACAATGGCGTTTGTATCCCTTCTGTAAAGACTTTTTTATGTTCAGTTCGAAATACTGCCGTATCTTTGTAATGTCAAAAAGGAACAACCCGAAATCAAAAATAAATAATATCTTTGTGAAGTTTTCCAAAGCTACTAAACTATACAATAACTACTTAACTATCTATTAAACTAAATTATTTTAAAAAAATGAAAACAAACTTGAAAATTTTTGCAGCCGTCGGCATTATGATGGGATTTGCTATGGGTGTTAATGCCCAAAATTCAGTTACCCAAGGTGTTACAGCTAATGCTTCTGTGCAAACCAAATTGGTACTTTCTCAAATCCAACCTCTTGAATTTGGTACGGTTGATAATGTTGTTGCACAAACAAAAACCATCAGTGTTTTAGGTGTAGCTACATCAAGTGGTGATGCTCCCGCTCAAACAGGCGTTCAACAAGGTATTGGTAAGATTGTTAGAACTGGAGATGCTATGATTACTTATAAACTTAGCTCCGTACCGACTAATTTATCAGGCCCGAGCACCTCCGTACTTCCTATCGGATCTTTTGTAACATCTTACAGCTTTACCCAAGCAGGTGCGCAATCTGCAGGAAATGCCACTGTTGGTTCTGACACCCCAGTTAGCGGTACTGGTACTGATATTTTCGTTCACATTGGTGCAACTGTTACTCCTAGTGCAGCAACAACATCTGTTGGATTACATACTGCCAGCATTACACTATCTGCAGAATACAATTGAGCATTTCAACAATTCTATAATGAATAAAAAAGGGCGGCGGCATGTCGCTGCCCTTTTTTATTTTTTTGCTTATTTATTTAGTATATTTGTCACTTAAGTCACAACACCAGCGCAACAATTGTCCGGTCAGTTTTAACCTCAATTTTGATATTTATGAAAAATTTGAAAAACATTGGTGTTCTTTTGTTCATACTCTGCCTTTCGGGCATGTTGAAAGCGCAGATTTCCCTTGCACCATCTTTCGTTTTTATTGACGAAAACAACGGCGTTGGTAATGTTTTTGTGAACAATAACAGTGATAAATCATATGAAGTTACGGTCAACTTCGCTTTCGGTTATCCTGGCAGCAATGCAGAAGGAAACATCATCATGAATTACAGCGACTCGGCAGCCTATGCTAAATACGCCTTAGACCCAATGGTTAGGGCATTCCCAAGAAGTTTCATTCTGAAAGCTGGCGAGCAGCGTACCGTTCGACTGCAGGTTGTACCCAAACAGCGGAAAAATGAAGGGTTCTATTTCACACGCATGAAAGTGTTGGCCAAACCCCAATCCGTTGAAGTAGCCGATACGATGACCCAAGGAATCGGTACTCAAATCAATTTTAACTTTGAACAGATCACTGCCGTATTCTATCACAAAGGGAAGGTTAATACTGGCCTAGACATCAAAAGCATCGATGTAAATCAGAAGGACAGAAATTTGGTCATTCTCCCACTTTTGCAACGCACAGGCAACGCCCCATTCCTTGGAAGTATGTTTGCAAAACTTAAAGACGCTCAAGGAAAAGTCATTGCCGAAACTCAAAGTTCAACTACCGTATATTTTGAAGAAATTCGCCGCTTAGATATGAAACTTGACAATGTTGCAGCAGGAACTTACACGCTCGAACTAAGTTTTGAAACCCGCCGCAACGACATGCAGGCTAGCGACTTAATCCAGTTACCGCGTATTGTTAAAGAGAAAACAGTCGTTATACAATAATCACCTACCTATTCTCAAGTTTATTATGAAGCAATCATTTACTTGCTTTGGAACAATTCCAAGGATGGTCTTGATTGCTTTTTTTTGTTTGTTCATTTCTCTTGAAAAACCGTATGCGCAGCAGGAAGAAGAAGTCTTATTGACTTTTCACCATCCTGCAGTAGGCAATGTCTATGTAAACAGCATCTACAACACGAAAACCAACGCTGTTTACATTCCTGTCATTGAGATGTTCAGCCTTATGGAAATCAACTATCAACCAGATGTCAAGAATTTTACCGTTCAGGGAAATTTTATTACACCAAAAAATCCCTACATCATCAACCTTTCAGCCATGCAAGTTCAGCTTGGCAAAAAAAACTATCCACTCACACAAGAGGATTTTCGTTTAGGAGAATTGGACTTCTACCTTTCTCCTAAAATATTCGAAGAAGTCTTTGGACTAAATTTCACAGTCAACATCGACCAATTGGCTCTAAACCTGGAAACCACTCAAACATTGCCGGTTCAAGAGCGAAAAGCACGTGAACTCGCTCGTCAACGAAATGAAGGTACGGAGATCAACAAAATTGATTTCCCAATGGGCTATGACCGAAAACGCTCCATTTACAGTGGAAGCATGATCGATTATTCCATCAACGCCGATTATACTGCAAATGCACTGAATCTCGGCTATACCTTTACGGGTGGAATGGAAGTGATGGGTGGCGATTTACAAGGGACCGTTTATGGTTCGCATTCCACTCAAGGATACAATTTCTTACAAGCAGACGGTCTTCGTTGGCGTTATGCCATTCGTGACAACGATTTCATTTCAGGCATCATGGCCGGGCAAACTAGCACCACAGGATTACAGCCCTTGAACATCAGAGGTATAGCACTGACCAACGACCCCATTGAACCTCGACAAATGTATGAGACCACTGTCGTGGATGGCACCACTGAACCCGAATCAGAAGTAGAACTCTATGTCAATGAGCGGCTAACAGAGTTTAAGCGTGCAGACGAACTGGGTTACTATCGATTTAATGTACCAATTTCATACGGTACTACTCGAATCAGTTTACGCATTTATACACCCTCCGGCCAAATTATAGTTTCCGATAAGCAATTGCAAGTACCCTTTACCTTTTTACCCAAAGGCATCATCTCATACAACGTTCAAGCAGGACAAACTGAAAACTATGGGATCGACTCGATAGGTCAACAATGGATAGCACATGGAAATATCGCCATGGGGTTGACAAATTGGCTAACAGGTACGGTTGGAACGCAATTCCTCGGAAACTCATTCAAACCTGATAACCTGTTGTATTATGGCAGCCTTTCAGCCAGAGTGGCAAAGCAATATCTATTGAATCTGGATGCGGCGCCAAAGAATTTCTACAGATTTACCGGTAGCGTCATCTATGCCAGCAATCTGAGTATGAATTTCATCTATACCCGATTTGACGGTGAAAGCATATTCAACTCCTATAATGCGACTGACAACCTAAGTGCCAATGTGTATTTGCCAATCAAGATTCGTGGTTTCAGCTCCGGAATTCGATTGGGCGGGGAGCACTACATTCTTCCAAACGGCACTCAAACCACCTATCGCACTGACTTCAGCGCCCGAATTGGAAAAATTGATTTTAGGTTGAATTACCGCGATAATTTTTCCCGATCCGATAACAACACCGCTTTCGGGCAAGGGCTCTTTACGGGAGCTGTGACGTACACCCTTTCTCGCAAACCGGGCATCCCCGTTTATGTTCGTGGTATGTATTTAAGGGCGCAAACCTCGTATAATGTACGAGATAAACAAATGCTGGAAACGGAATTTGATCTTTCACGAACCTTTTTGAAAACTGGTCGTATCGATGCGAGTGTTGTTTACAATCACCAAACCAGTTCATTTAATACACGGTTTGGCTTGACACTCGACCTAAACGCACTAAGGAGTGTCACTTCCGCTTATATTTCTGGTAAAAAATTTGCAGCCAGACAAACCTTGACCGGCAGCCTTGGTTGGGATATTCCAAATGAAATCATTGTGCCTAGCAACCGCCAGCAAGTTGGTCGAGCAGGTGCTGCCGTTTTATTATATGTAGACAACAATAACAACGGTCGTTACGATGATGGCGACCAACTCCTTCCCTATCGCGGTGTGAAACTTGACCGCACCACCAACATGCAAATTGGTCGTGACAGCATTTTGCGCCTAACTCAGTTGCAAAGCTATTATAAATACAACCTGAGTGTCAATCGCAATGCAATCCCCGATCCGACGTTGGTGCCTATCAAGGATAATTTCTCCTTTATTGCCGACCCGAATCAATTCAAACAGATTGAGATACCTTTCTACAGAGGAGGCATTGCTGAAGGGGCGGTTTATGTTGAACGTGATGGAAAAACTTCTGGGCAAGGTGGTTTGAGACTCGTGCTGAAATCGGTTGATAAAGATTTTCAAACAGTGGTTCGCACCATGAGTGACGGAAACTTCTACGTCATGGATTTGGCACCCGATAAATACACCATGGAAATAGATTCCATTCAGCTGGGATTCTTGAATGTAAAATGTGAACCCGAAAAAGTTAAATTTGAAATCAAAGCACTTGCTGAAGGCGATTACATAGAGGGTTTGACTATAAACCTGATACCCAATGAAGTTGAAAAAGAGGTTCTAAAAGTCACTGAAATTCAACCAGTGGTTGCTAAAGATTCAATCGTTACTAAGATACTTGAACCATTGAAAGTTGCTCTAAAAGACACAACGGCTAGCATTAAAAGCGATACGATTCTTGCTCCAAAAGTATCAGCAGTTAGTAAAAGTACCGATTCAATCATTGTTCATAGAGACACGACGGTCAGCAAAAAAACTGCTACGATCATTGCACCAAAAGACACGACGACCATCCAGCATAAAGAACCGGCCCTTGTCCCATCAAAACAGCCTATTGAAACGAAGTATAAGGGGCTGGTAATACCCAACTACCTTGGAGAACCTTTGATTATCCGCAACAAACAAGGCAAATATTCCATTAATTTCGGGACTTTTAGTCAAAAAAAACAAATGAAGCGACTGGTGGATTTAATCAACAAGAAATCGCCGGATAAAACGCTGATTATCAACAAAAACGGACATTACTTAGTCAGCCTTGGTTATTTTGACAATCGGAAAGAAGCAGAGAATATAAAGGCTTCTATCATCTTTAAAAAGAAATCGAAGAAATGAATCCGAATGTAGAAGCCATGACGCCCTTCATTGTCATGGACGTTTTGGAACATGCCAATGAGCTACAGGCGCAAGGTATTGACGTAGTGCACCTTGAAGTGGGCGAACCCGATTTCGACATGCCGGTCTGCGTCGTTGAAGCGGCTAAAAACGCCTACGATATTGGCAAAACGCATTATACACACTCCTTGGGTGATCCAACCTTAAGGTTAGACATCGCAAATTTTTACCACACCGAATACGGCGTGAACGTCAATCCGGAAAGCATCGTCGTGACTTCTGGTTCCTCGCCTGCCATCCTGATGATTCTGATGGCTTTGTGCGAAGCCGGTAGTGAGGTAATCCTATCCAATCCGGGCTACGCCTGTTACAGCAACTTCATACTGGCAGTGAATGCCAAACCAGTATTGGTAACGCTCAAGCCTGAAAACCATTTTCAATATTGCATCGAAGATATCAAAGCCAAAATCACGGACAAAACCCGTGCCATATTCGTCAATTCGCCCATGAATCCTACTGGAGGCTTGGTGGATGATGCGGTTTTTATAGAACTGGCCAAACTCGGCATCCCCATCATTTCGGACGAAATCTATCATGGACTGGTCTACGAAGGCCGAGCTCGAAGCATTCTGGAATTCACGGACAAAGCCTTTGTGCTGAACGGGTTTTCCAAGCGGTACGCCATGACGGGGTTGCGATTGGGCTACCTGATTGCACCCAAGGAATACAGCAGGGCGCTGCAGATCATTCAACAGAATCTGTTCATCTGCGCTTCCAGCACGGCGCAGGAAGCGGGGAAAGCCGCTTTGTCTAAAGCCGGCAAGGATGTGGATGCCATGCGCGAAACATACCGTGAACGCCGTGATTACATGGTTTCACGGCTTCAGCAGATGGGATTCGACATTCCGGCTAAACCACAAGGAGCCTTTTACGTCTTTTGCGATGCGCGAAAATTTACGAACGATTCATACGCCTTTGCCTTCGACATCTTGGAGAAAGCCCATGTCGGCGTGACTCCGGGCATCGATTTCGGAACGGGTGGTGAAGGGTTCATCCGCTTTTCGTACGCGAATTCCATCGAGAATATCAAAAAAGCCTTGGACCGACTGGAAAGCTATCTTCAAAAATTATAGCTTGATGGATTTACTTTCATACGAAATATGTTTGCCCTTTTCGTATTTGAATCGTTCCACTTTAAGCATGTGCTCATCGGCTGATTGTGGCATCAGAACCAAGAAGTCCATATTTTGCAAATCCTGATCGACCGTTTCACCGTTTTTTATCTTTTTGTCAATCCAGGTGCCTGAATTCGCATACAGACAGGCTTCAGCCTTTTTATTGGTATACGATTTGATCATCGGATTATGGGTATGCCCAAAAACGACGATTCGGACGTTGGAGGAGTCGTTTTGAAAATATTGCGTATTCGATTGTTCATCAATAAAAGCGGTTTGAAGACTTCCGGGTATGGCATCTTTGGCCAGCGTTTTTACCGGTACATTGTTATAGGCCAACCTTCTTTCCCATGCCTGCTGGCTGCAAGCGCCACTGAACAGTTTCATGTCAATCATTCCATTTTGAGTGTTGTAGGGGATGATGTCGTTCACACGTAACGTATCGCTGAAACCACCAATGTTGGTCACGATGATTTTTTCGTCAAAGTTGTCTTTGACAGGGATGTAGCTGGTCAGTACATATTTCCAAATGTTGTAGTAGATAAACGCATTCACTTGAGTTTGATCCGTAGAATTCAGCGTAACATTCCGAACCGGCGTAATTTCACTGGGTGACGGATAATTGGTGACGGAATTGACTGCAATTCGAGTGAAAAAATAACCTGGAGGCAAAATGGAACCTGGTGCAATGTCCTGATTGCTGTATGGATCGGGCGAACAGAAAAAATCATATCGATGCCCATGCTCTATGGCTATTTGCGGATAACCGTCTGGATGATAGGTTCCTAAACCCAATTTCCCTGCATCGCGTGCCTGGTGGATGCCTGGTAAAATGGCAGCGACATACTCCTCAGGGACAAGCAGGTCGTGATTTCCGGGAGTATAGGAGACTTTAATTTTCCCATCCTGAATGATACCCTTCAACACATCGATCACTATTTTATTTTGTGATGCGATTTTCCGAATAAATGCCTCCTGAGTTTCCCCCTTGTAGGTGTTGTTTCTTGACGGAACGTACCATTCGTCCAACATATCACCCGCTATGACCAGTTCCTTGACCGTTTCTGACTCCCGAATTTCGCCAAGAAATTGAGCCAGACGCGGCAGATGTCGCACATTTTCCGAGTACGAAGTATCAGCACCCAAATGCAAATCGCTGATAACTACAATTTTGTTTCGAACCAGTGGGTCGCTTTCTGAAGTCAAATCAAATGGATTAGGCTTTGTACTGAGGTCGTTTTCTTGGCAGGAAAGTGCCGACAATAGCAGAACCGATAGTGCAAGGGTGGCAATTTTGTTTCTTTTCATGGTTTATGGAGGTTAAAGCCTTTTTCAGCCAAATAGACACCGCCCACGATAAGGCAGGCACCAATCATGGCCGGCAACGTAATGTGTTCGTGGAGCAGCAGATTGGCTGTAATCAGCGTGATGACGGGGCAGAAGTAGATGTAGGTGGTCACCCTGACAATACCCAATCTGCGGGTAGCCAAGTTCCAAAAAATGTACCCGAGCATGGAGGCTACCAAGCCCAAGAACAACAAATTCAGCAGAACATCGGTCCTAAGAAGCAGGCTTAAAGGAGGGTGAACGGGTTGGGTCAGCAGAAAGGGCAAAATGGTGAGTATGCCGTAGAAAAACACTTTCCGAGTAACGAACATACTGCTGTATCTGCTTATCAATCCTTTGGATATCAGGCTGTAGAAGGCCCATGAAAGCGCCGCCATCAATGCCAGGAAGTCGCCCAGCGGATTTATCTTCAGGATGAAACCGCCGCTGTAAATAACCAAAGCCACCCCCGAAAAAGCCAGGACGGAGCCATACACCAGCCTGAACTTCAGCTTTTCGTTCCGATGCGTCAAAAAATACAGAATGGCCGTAAAAAGGGGGGCCGTGCAAACCAAAAGGGAAACATTGGAGGCCAAAGAAAAGCTCAAAGCCGTGTTTTCAGCCATGAAATAGAGGGAACCGCCGGCCATGCCCGAAAGCAGAAACAGGAATTCATCCTTGACGGTTCGGGCGAAAAGAGTTTTATAGGTGAACGCCCAGAGAAAGACATAGGCGATGCCAAACCGTAAAAACATAATTTCAGCCGGAGTCAAGCCGTTTTGAATCAGCACTTTGGTCGAAATGAACGTAGTGCCCCATACCGAAACGGTGAGAAGTGCAAGCAGGTGATAACCGATGTTTTTCGATGGCATGGAGCAAAGATACCTTAAAATCGCTGAATCTGAAGAACGGCG
>Ga0302205_10000385_pt1 | contig 18882 bp, 8 predicted proteins | sample II_Fen_E1_3_FD_194582 | JGI IMG/M metagenome (GOLD analysis project Ga0302205, IMG submission 194582) | Peat permafrost microbial communities from Stordalen Mire near Abisko, Sweden - II_Fen_E1_3 | ecosystem: Environmental > Terrestrial > Soil > Wetlands > Permafrost | place: Sweden: Abisko...
TAATTACACTCAAACCTATAATTCAATATTAAAGCTTCATGCTGCCGGTTATCTAAGCAACTCGGGAGCCTTTAACTATCGAGGTACTAATGGCTTCTATTGGAGCAGCACACAATATGATACTACTCAGAGCTGGTATTTGTCCTTCACCAGTGGTGTCAGTCAAAGATCTATCTCACCGAAAGCTTATGGTTACTCTCTTCGTTGTCTCAAAGATGTCCCTGCCACAATGCCTACTGTTACAACAACAGATGTGTCCGGAATAGCAGAAAGCACAGCAAGAAGTGGAGGAATTGTAACTTCCGATGGTGGTGGTGCTACAGGTACAGTTAGTTGTGGTATTTGTTGGAGCACTTCGCCAAATCCAACAACGGCAGATAGTAAAACCATTGATGGAACCGGGTCTGGAGCATTTTCAAGTTTTATAAGCGGATTAACGTTAAACAGCACCTATTATGTACGAGCATATGTAACCAACAACGCGGGTACAGCCTATGGTGCAGAGGTGAGTTTTACAGCTGTTCCTTTTGTTTGTGGTAATACATTTGCAATTAACCACCTTGCAGGGAGTGTAGCACCTGTAACAAAGTTAGTAACTTACGGAACAGTAGCAACAAATGTCGGGGGTACCATTTTTAGACAATGCTGGATTACGCAAAATCTGGGGGCAACTATGCAGGCAGTTTCGGCAGTCGATGCCAGCGATGATAATGCCGGTTGGTACTGGCAGTTTAACCGCAAACAAGGATACCAGATAAAGACCTCCGTACGGACGCCAAATACAACATGGGATGCCACCAATGATAATACTTCCACCGTCTGGGATGCTGTGAATGATCCCTGTACCCTGGAGCTCGGTTCAGCCTGGCGAATTCCTACCGTCACAGAATGGACAAATGCAGATGCCACTGGTGGTTGGAGTAATTATACTCAAACCTACAATTCCGTTTTAAAACTTCATGCACCCGGTTGTCTAAGCAACCTCGGAGTGATTAACAATCGCGGTGCAGCAGGCATATACTGGAGTAGCACACAGTTCAATGCCACCGATGGATCTTATCTTTTGGTTCGAAGTGATATCACCGTTGTATCGAGCTCCATTAAGAATAATGGGTATTCTATTCGTTGCCTAAGGGATGTTACCCCTACATTACCATCTGTTACAACCGTAGACGTGTCCGGAATAACTGAAAGTGCAGCAAAGGTTGGAGGAATTGTCACTTTTGATGGGGATGCTGCCATCACAGCACGAGGCATTTGTTGGGGCACTTCGCCAAATCCAACCACATCAGATAATAATATTTCTTATGGTACAGGTCCAGCAGGATTTTCGAGTTTTATAACCGGATTAACATTAGGCACCACCTATTATGTCAGAGCGTATGCAACCAACTCTGTGGGCATGGTATATGGTACTCAGGTTAGTTTTACACTTGCTCCTTTTGTTTGCGGCAACACATTTACAATTAATCATGTTCCGGGAAATGTATCACCGGCAACAAAGAGTGTAACTTATGGAACAGTAGCAACGAAACTCGGGGGTGCCGTTTTTACACAATGTTGGATTACGCAAAACCTGGGTGCAACAACTCAAGCAGTTTCGGCAGTCGATGCCGGTGATGATAATGCAGGCTGGTACTGGCAGTTCAACCGTAAGCAGGGATATCAGATAAAGGCCACAGTACGGACACCTAGTGCATGGGATGCCACCAATGATAATACGTCCACCGTTTGGGATTCGGCCAATGATCCATGCACCCTGGAGCTCGGTTCAGCCTGGCGTCTACCTACCGGCACAGAATGGACGAATGCAGATGCCACTGGTGGTTGGAGTAATTATTCTCAAACCTACAATTCTGTATTAAAACTTCATGCAGCAGGTCTTCTAAGCAACCTTGGGGTAATGAGTGCTCGCGGGGCAAATGGAATGTACTGGAGCAGCACACAGTTCAATGCTACCGACGGATCTTGTCTTATGTCTCGAAATGATATCAGCACTATAACGAACTTCAATAAAAATAGTGGCTATTCTATTCGTTGCCTGAGGGATGTTACACCGACATTACCTTCTGTTACAACCGCAGACGTGTCCGGAATAACTGAAAGCGCAGCAAAGGTTGGAGGGATTGTCACTTTTGATGGGGATGCTGCCATTACCGCAAGAGGCATTTGTTGGAGCACTTCCCCAAATCCGTCCACATCAGATAATAATATTTCTTATGGCACAGGTTCTGGAGGATTTTCAGGTTATATAACCGGATTAACATTAAACACCACGTATTTCGTCAGGGCGTATGCAATCAACTCTGTGGGCATGGTGTATGGTATTGAGGTCAGTTTTACAACTTCTTCTTCTTTTGTTTGTGGAAATACAATTACAATTAATCATGTTCCGGGAGATGTAGCGCCAGCAACAAAGACGGTAACTTATGGAACTGTGGTGACTGGACTTGGGGGCACCGGAGTAAAATGCTGGATTGCGCAAAATCTGGGAGCCGATCATCAGGCCACTTCAGCAACTGATAACACTGAGGCTTCAGCCGGTTGGTATTGGCAGTTTAACCGTGCTCAGGGGTATCAGTATACAACAGCTCGTTATCCGCTGACTTGGGTTAATACGATCAATGAAACAAGTGATTGGATATCGACTAATGATCCTTGTACTCTGGAACTTGGTGCGGAGTGGAGAATCCCTACTTATGTAGAGTGGACAAATGCAGATGGAACTCCACAGAACTGGAATAGCTCCGCTAATACTTATAGTTCTGTTTTAAAATTGCATGGTGGAGGGTATCTTACTGATGGAGCAATTACTTTAAGAGGCACAACCGGTGAATTCTGGAGTGCTACACAGACCAGTGCTACCAATGGAGGAAACATTGGTTTTAATGCTACGTTATGCTATATGCAAAACAATGCAAAATCAACTAATGGATTTTCTCTTCGTTGTCTCAAAGATGTCCCTGCTACAATGCCGACTGTTACAACAACAGATGTGTCCGGAATAGCAGAAAGCACAGCAGGAAGTGGAGGAATTGTAACTTCCGATGGTGGTGCTGCTACTGGTACAGTTACTTGTGGTATTTGTTGGAGCACTTCGCCAAATCCAACAACGGCAGATAGTAAAACCATTGATGGAACCGGGTCTGGAGCATTTTCAAGTTATATTAGCGGATTAGCGGTAAACAGTACTTATTATGTACGAGCATATGTAACCAACAACGCGGGCACAGCCTATGGTGCTGAGGTGAGTTTTACATCTGTTCCTTTTGTTTGTGGTAATGCATTTGCAATTAATCACCTTGCAGGGAGTGTAGCACCTGTAACAAAGTTAGTAACTTACGGAACAGTAGCAACAAATGTCGGGGGTACCATTTTTAGACAATGCTGGATTACGCAAAATCTGGGGGCAACTATGCAGGCAGTTTCGGCAGTCGATGCCAGTGATGATAATGCCGGTTGGTACTGGCAGTTTAACCGTAAGCAGGGATACCAGATAAAAGCCACAGTACGGACACCAAATACAGCATGGGATGCCACAAATGATAATACTTCCGTTGTTTGGGAATCAGCCAATGATCCTTGTGCTCTGGAGCTTGGATCGGCATGGCGTATTCCTACCGGCACAGAATGGACGAATGCAGATGCCACAGGGTTTTGGGGTAGTTATGCGAGCACTTATAATTCGGTCTTAAAGCTTCATGCAGCTGGTCTTCTAACCACCCTCGGGGCGATAACTGCTCGCGGAGCAAACGGCATGTACTGGAGTAGTACACAGTACAATGCTACCGATGGATCCTACCTTCTATTTCGAAGTGACATCAGTAGTGTAACTAACTCCAGTAAGAATTATGGTTACTCTATTCGTTGCCTAAGGGATGTAACCCCTACATTACCTTCTGTTACAACCGTAGATGTCTCCGGAATAACTGAAAATGCAGCAAAGGTTGGAGGAATTGTAACTTTTGATGGAGATGCTGCCATTACTGCACGTGGTATTTGTTGGGGCACTTCGCCAAATCCAACCACTTCAGATAATAATATTACCTACGGCGCAGCACCTGTAGTTTTTTCAGGTTATATAACCGGATTAACATTAAACACCACCTATTATGTCAGGGCGTATGCAACAAACTCTGCGGGTAAGGTGTACGGTACTCAGGTGAGTTTTACAACTGCTCCTTTTGTTTGTGGCAATACATTTGCAATTAACCACTTCGCAGGGAGTGTAGCACCAGTAGCAAAGATAGTAAGCTACGGAACTGTGGCAACCGCACTCGGGGGTACCTTTACAAAATGCTGGATTACGCAAAATTTGGGTGCTGATCATCAGGCTACTGCAACGAATGATGTAACCGAACCTTCTGCCGGATGGTATTGGCAGTTTAACCGCAAACAAGGGTATAAAAATAATGGTTCCACCCGTACGCCGAATACAACGTGGGATTCCACAAATGATAATACTTCCACGGTCTGGGACTCGGCCAATGATCCTTGCACCCTGGAACTTGGTGCAGAGTGGCGTATTCCTACCAACACAGAATGGACGAATGCAGATGCCACAGGTGGTTGGAGTAATTATACGAACACTTACAATTCGGTATTAAAGCTTCATGCAGCTGGTCTATTAGGTGCCAATGGAGTAATAGCCGGTCGAAGTACTGATGGCTATTATTGGAGTAGTACACAGTACAATGCTACCAATGGATCCCTCCTTTATTTTCTAAATAATACCAGCGCTGTAGGTAGTTCCACTAAGAGTAATGGTTGCTCTATTCGTTGCTTGAGGGATGTAACACCTACATTACCTTCTGTTACAACTGTAGACGTGTCCGGAATAACAGAAAATACAGCAAAGGTTGGAGGAATTGTAGCTTTTGATGGGGATGCTGTTATTACTGCACGGGGTATTTGTTGGAGCACTTCCCCAAATCCAACTATATCAGATAATAATATTACTTACGGCGCAGGTCCAATAGGATTTTCAAGTTATATAACCGGATTAACATTAAATAGCACTTATTACGTCAGGGCATATGCAACCAACTCTGTGGGTATGGTGTATGGTGCTCAGGTGAGTTTTACAACTGCTCCTTTTGTTTGTGGCAATACAATTACAATTAATCATGTTCCGGGAGATGTAGCACCGGTAACTAAGAATGTAACTTACGGAACAGTAGCTACGAATCTGGGAGGTGCCATTTTTAGACAATGCTGGATTACACAAAATTTGGGGGCAACATCGCAAGCGGTTTCGGCAACCGATGGCAGTGATAATAATGCCGGCTGGTTCTGGCAGTTTAACCGCAAACAGGGATATCAGATGATAGGTTCAGTCCGGACACCGAATACAACATGGGATGCAACAAATGATAACACTTCCGCTGTCTGGAACTCGGCCAATGATCCTTGCACCCTGGAGCTTGGTACGGAGTGGCGTATCCCTACCAACACGGAATGGACGAATGCAAATGCCACAGGCGGTTGGACTAATTATACTCAAACCTACAATTCAGTTTTAAAGCTTCATGCAGCTGGTCAACTAAGCAACTTGGGAACTATTGGCTCTCGATGTGCTTATGGTTCCTATTGGAGTAGTACACAGTCCAGTACTGCCAACAGCTGGTATCTGTACCACACTTCCAATTCCTGTATAACAACTAACTCCAGTAAGAATTATGGTTACTCTATTCGTTGCCTTAGGAATGTTACCCCTACATTACCTTCTGCTACAACCGCAGACGTCTCAGGAATAACAGAAAATGCAGCAAAGGTAGGTGGAATTGTCACTTTTGATGGGGATGCTGCCATTACTGCACGGGGTATTTGCTGGAGCACTTCCCCAAATCCGTCCACCTCAGATAATAATATTTCTTATGGCACAGGTCCTGTAGGATTTTCAGGTTTTATAACCGGATTAACATTAAATACCACCTATTATGTCAGGGCGTATGTAACCAACTCTGTGGGCATGGTGTATGGTACACAGGTTAGTTTTACAACTGCTTCTTTTGTTTGTGGCAATACATTTGCAATTAACCACATTGCAAATACGGTAGCACCTGTAGCAAAGACAGTAGCCTACGGAACTGTGGCAACCGCACTCGGGGGTACCTTTACAAAATGCTGGATTACTCAAAATTTAGGTGCTGATCATCAGGCTACTGTAACGAATGATGCTACCGAACCTTCTGCAGGCTGGTACTGGCAGTTTAACCGTAAACAAGGGTATAAGCACGATGGTACTAACCGAACACCGAACACAACCTGGGATTCCACAAATGATAACACTTCCACGGTCTGGGATTCGGCGAACGATCCCTGCACCATGGAGCTGGGTAGCGGCTGGCGTATCCCTACCTATACAGAGTGGTCGAATACCAATACAACAGGCGGATGGACTAATTACACCCAAACCTACAACTCTGTCTTAAAGCTTCACGCAGCCGGTTCTCTAAACAACCTCGGAGGAGCTTATGGTCGAGGTACTTATGGCTACTATTGGAGTAGTACACAATCCAGTACTACCAACAGTTGGTATCTGTATCCCACTCTTAGTTCCAGTACAACGACTAACTCATCTAAAGCATATGCTTATTCTATTCGTTGTCTTAAGGATGTTGCCCCAACGATACCCACGGTTACAACAACATCGATATATGGAATAGCCTCACCGATTGCTTTAGGCGGAGGAGTGGTAACTTTCGATGGAGATGCTACCATTACCGCCCGTGGCATTTGTTGGAGTACTTCTCCAACTCCAACCACGGCGGATAGTAAAACTACGGATGGTACTGGCTCCGGAATATTTTTAAGTTCCATGACCGGATTAACATTAAACAATACCTATTATGTACGGGCGTATGCAACTAACAGTGCGGGGACAGCCTATGGGACACAGGTAAGTTTTACTGCTACTCCTTTTGTTTGTGGCAATACGGTTCCTATTAACCATGTTGCAGGAGTTGTAGCACCTGTAACAATATCAATAACCTATGGAACAGTGTCAACCACACTTGGAGGTACTGGTGCGAAATGCTGGATTACTCAAAACTTAGGAGCAACCACACAGGCAGTTTTAGCAACCGATGCCAATGAAGTTACTGCCGGTTGGTACTGGCAATTTAACCGCAAGCAGGGAATTCAGATGAGAGGTATCAATACACGTACTCCAAATACAACATGGAATACTTTAGAAGATAACACTTTTACTGGCTGGGATCCTGCGAATGATCCTTGTACACTGGAGCTTGGCAGCGGCTGGCGCATACCCACCAACACAGAGTGGACCAATGCCGATGCAACCGGAAGCTGGGTTAATTATACCGGCACGTATAGTTCAGGATTAGAACTCCATGCTGCGGGATATTTAGTAAATAACTCAGGAGGAAGAAGTGGTCAAGGTACCATTGGCTTCTACTGGAGCAGTACACAAAACAGTGCTACTAACGGATATTGTCTGCGGTTTGATATAAGTAGTAGCTACATAACAAACTTCAGTAAAGCCTATGGCTTCTCTGTCCGCTGTTTAAAGGATTGATGAATTAAATTGTAATATAACGGGAGTTACAGATATACTACAACCAGATTTTTCAGATAGCTTCGAATCAAATGAAGCCGTCACTTGTATAAATAAAAAATCCTCCTACAAATCAAGCTGAGATTTGTAGGAGGATTTTCTGATTAAATGAATAATTGGATCTTTTATCCGTGAATTAATTTTATATAATTCAGGAGCGTATCGGAATAAAAAATACCAACCGGAGAGATTATTGAGCTGAAATTCAAAATCTTTATGTGAAAGAGATAATTAATTGAAAAGTAGTCTATTTATGCAACAACATCACCAGTACCGCCAAAATCAACATATAACTCGAGAATAGGATACATACTGTTTTTACAAAAGAATAGAGATTAAAAGTTTTCATACTGATAGTATTTTAGAAAAGTAAAATTTAATTTTAAAGAATTTCAACAATAAATGAAGGTTTTTTGATCCCTTATTTATGTAAAATTATTATGAGCGCCATCAACACCAACATATAACTTGAAAAGAGAATAGATACTGTTTTCACAAATGAATCAACTTTTAATGCTTTCATAATAATTGAATTTTTAGCGAATGAATTTTAATAAATGAGATAAATGATATTGTTTTCGTTTGACAAGACAAATATATACATAAAAGCAGAATCATCTAACATCCTGATTTCAGTAGCAATAGTTCTTTGAATGTAGTATTTTTTCTTTAACGGGTACCTTATTTGAATTTAAACGATATGGATGAATATACAGCATTTATTTACTCTGTTATACCCGTCGCGTGTAGTGTATTGGAAAAATGGGCATTATGCAGTTTATTCTAAAATAAGTAAAAATGGAGCATTATTTGTTTTGTAGCATTTTTTTTTATTCGGTATATTTATTGCTACACGCAGACAACTTAATTCTTTTTACAAGTGCAACAAATGAACTAATATAGAGCATTAATACACTTTTATATAACATTTATATTCTTTATTTAATTATATTGATATTACATTTATTATTAGTTAACTATAAAGCAATCGTTTTTAAGCATACTTATCAAGTTTATAGTAAAATATTTTACGTTGCTACATATTTTTTATGCCATTATTTTGGGCTTTAACAGACTAAATTGTGTAAGACTAAAACTTGCAATCAATTATTTGAAATATTTTCATCAATTAACTATCTGTATTTGATGGTATTATTCTATTTAGCAAACCCATTTGTAATTTAAATTTAGTGATTATCCGTGGATTTAATATATGAATAACTTTGTATGCAATTTACACAATTCGAAACTCCCTCTTTTCGTACCCCGACTTAATCACATTCCAGTAAACATGGGAGTGCGCTGTGCAACGACTTTATCATGTCCTTCTTCTTTTTCCTCCCCGAACCTATCCATATTTTACCCATAACCCACCTATAACCCAGCTTTTTAATGATATGGGTTATAGGTGGGATATAGGTGGGATATCTAAGGGACAACTAAGGAACAACGTCAAAAGCGTGACAAAGAGATTTCGAACAGGTGATAACGGTCAGGAAAGAAATTAAACTGAAAAGTATGCCGATGGGTTATTTTGGAGTATAAATCTTTTATTTCAAAATTTACTATTCTGTTGAGCAAGTAAATTATATAAAAAGGTTAATAATTTTTGGTTTCCAACGCTATTTTATAGCCTTATTAAATCGGGATTCTTTGCAGATAATCAGATTAAATTAAAACGACAATATCCAAAAGAGGAGACAAAAATTCACAAAAAACTAATGCAAATAAGAAGGATCATTCATTGACATAAAACCGGGAACAATAATTCAGGCAAAAAAAAAACATAAAACTCCATTATAGAGCTTCATGTTTTTAATAAATACTTAATATTTCCTCTTACCTTATAGATATGCCAAAACCTGCTGATGCAACCGGATATTTCTGGAAAGCATATTGCGCATGAATGGTAACAACTGCCAACTTCAATCGAAGACCCAATGTTGCATTGGTCATGGATTCAGTGGAACTGATAGTAACCGGATTAACCATGTTCTTAATTTGCATTTTATAGGTATTCCCCGATTGTACAGGATCTCCTAAAGTAGGATAATTACCTGCCATGGTCAAATCAAAATTTGTACTCGTTATACCGAATCCAATATATGGAGTAATGAATAATAATTTCTTAGAAAACACCAGATTAGCAGTTTTAGCATTTGCACTCACCTTCATCGCCTGATTGGTATAGTCACTGGATGTTGGATCTGGAATATACGAGGCTGATCCACCACTTACCAGTTTATCCGGAGTAATCTGTGCGGAAGCAGGAAACGCATAATTCATATTAAATTTTGAATATGCCAAAACAATAGCAGCATCGAAAGGAAGATCCTTTACAACGGGGATCCATTGCTTAAAGTTATGTTTGATTCCTATTCCCCACATCGAGGCATCGAAACCTTTGACAGTCACTTTCGGAACCAACCGGAGGGATACATCATTAATAAAAGGTATCCCTAACGTAAGCTGAATACTTGCTGTTGGCACATATTTCGAAACGCCGGAAGGTGTTGTAAAAGAAACTATCTTTTGGCCATAAAGTGGATTTGCATTCCCATTCGAAAGATATTGCGGCTGATACAGGTTAAGCTCAACTCCATCTCCCTTTCCCATGAAAGTGGGAGCTGATTTTGTACCGGTTACTGTAGGTACCAAATTGGTTAACCCTAACAGGCTAAACGTTTGATCGGAAGTAGGCGCTTGAACCGCTCCAACACCGAAAGTCAGGTCAAATCCCCAGGCTTTGTGCACGGCAGCCGTATTGTACCAGTTAGTTCCTAATCCTGCTGAGAAACTATTCCCTGCAGGTTTCAGATACCCTTCAGCTACTTTATTTAAATCAACAACTCCGGCTTTAAATATATTCGAAATATCATTCTGGGCATGCAGAACGGAGAAACAACTTCCTGTTAAAAGAATTGTAATCACAGAGAGAATAGTCTTTTTCATAATGCTTAATTTTTAAATAATTTACTATGATTAAAATGCACTTACTCTAAACGCACAAAAATAGTGTAAATTATGATATTCTAATTACAAAAAAGTATATCTACATACAAAAAAATTACAATTTTGCCATTTAGCTGAATATTCGTATATTCGAACCTGAAATTATAAAGATCAAAATTCCTGATCTTTTAGAGTACGGCACCTGCTTTTTCGCTTCCATTCTATGTTGAGATATAAATACCAATAAATTGTACCTGTAAAAAGAATTACCAATCAAATGAAACAAAAACATCAAATCATTCTGACAATCATAGTGTTATTTGTTAATTTATCACTTGACAGAATAACAAAACTGGTTGCTGTTCAGTATCTGAAAGGCGGGGAGATCATTTCATTCTTTTACAATACTATTATACTAAAATATACAGAAAACACCGGTGCATTCCTGAGTATTGGTTCACAGTGGCCCGATAGTTTTAAATATATTGCTTTAATTATCTTACCGATCACCATTTGTTTGTACGGGCTTTATTATTGCGCATTCAGAGTGACTGATAAGAAAATGGTGATTATGCTTGTTACCATTATTGGAGGCGGGCTTGGAAATTTAATTGACAGATTAAGCAATGATTTCAGGGTTGTCGACTTTATTAATTTTGGTATTGGTAATGTAAGAACAGGCATCTTGAATGTTGCTGATATGTCCGTAACGTTTGGGGTTATTTTTTTTGCTATTTATTCATTACACAAAAAAAGTGTTGAAAATTGATTTCAACACCTTATTTTATTTTGTAAATTGAATATTAGTTGAGTTTTGCCAATGCCTCTTTTATCCATCCAAATGCTTTAATCAGGTTTTCATCTGATGTGGCATACGAAAAGCGGACACAATCGGGAGCACCAAAAGCGCCACCTCCAACACATGCTACATGACCCTCTTCCAGTAAATACATTGCCAGGTCGCCAGAGTTCTCAATAGCTTTGCCATTGAATTTTTTACCAAAATAGGTACTGCAATCCGGGAAAATATAGAAAGCTCCCTGAGGATCATTCACTCTTAAGCCGGGAATCTGACGTGCCAGTTCAACCACCAGCTTTTTGCGGCGTTCGAAAGCTACCCGCATGGTTTCTACACAACTCTGATCGCCCGTATAAGCCGCTTCAGCTGCCTTCTGAGCTACCGAACAAGGGCCCGAGGTATATTGCCCCTGCAACGTGTTACAAGCCGATGCAATCCATTTGGGAGCAGCTATCCAGCCAATACGCCAGCCCGTCATGGCATATCCTTTAGAAACGCCGTTAATAACGACTACCCGTTCGCGTACATTCTCGAATTGAGCAATACTCTCGTGGGTACCCAAATAGTTGATATGTTCGTAGATTTCATCGGAGAGGATAATTATAGCAGGATATTTCGCCAATACATCTGCCAGTTCCTTCAATTCAGCTCTAGAATATACGCTTCCCGTTGGATTTGAAGGGGAACAAAGAATGATTGCTTTTGTTTTTGGAGTAATGGCTGCTTCCAGTTGACCTGCTGTAATCTTAAAGTCCTGATCAATACCTGCAGAAACAAACACTGAAGTTCCATCTGCCAGTTTCACCATTTCAGGATAACTAACCCAGAAAGGTGCCGGAATAATAACTTCATCGCCTTTGCTGATAATAGACAGCAGAACATTACAAACTGATTGTTTAGCTCCATTGGAACATACAATTTGTTCCGGTTTAAAGTCCAACCCGTTTTCTGATTTCAATTTTGCACAAATGGCATTCCGAAGCCCTGGATAACCAGGAACCGGTGAATAAAATGAAAAGTTATTATCCACTGCTTGTTTAGCAGCTTCTTTAATATGGTCAGGAGTATTAAAGTCCGGTTCTCCGACACTAAGGTTAATAACATCAAAACCCTGAGCTTTTAGCTCATTACTTTTTTGCGACATGGCAAGCGTCTCAGATGGAGATAATGCCGCCAAACGATCAGATACTGGATACATATAATGATTGTATTTTTTGTTATTATTTCGCCGCAAAAGTAATCAAAAAAAACCATTTGGATATCATTTTGCAGCTTATTGATTTAAATTCATTTTGTTAAAACCAGATTAGAGTCCAGCTTAATGGCCAAAATCTGCCTGGCACTTTGATAACCCAATTCAAAAATCTCTCTTCCTTTGTCAACGTCGAACGTATCATAATTTCCCATATCAACCGGTTCAATGAGCAGATCGCAAAGCTCTTTATCGTGAATTACGTTTGCTTTAAACATAAAGTTATAAGAACGCATGGCTACATTTAAAATACTTTGCTTGTAATCGTCAGCAACCAGCGGACTCGCGTTAATGCCAATCACTTTCTCACATTCTTTACGTATAATTGAAACAGGAAAATTTTTAAGAACACCACCATCCACGTAATGAATGCCGTCTATTACTTTCGGGCTAAAAAGCACAGGAAAACTACATGAGGCAACTATCGGATCAATCAATTGACCTTTACTGAAAGTCACACTTTGACCTTTATCCAGATCAGTTGCTACAACCCGAAGTGGAATAGACAATTCTTCGAATGTACGTGCCCGCAATTTTTTCTTTAAAAAATTCTGAAAGATATCCGTTTTAAAGAACCCACCATCCGGGAGTCTGATCTTAGTCATATTTCTAAAACTTATCTCTTCGAAGCAGATGGCTATTTCATCCGGAGTATATCCATCCGAATAGAGTGCACCAACTAATGCTCCTGCACTGACACCCGAAATAATATCCGGCTTAATGCCTACTTCCTCAAGTGCTTTTAAAACTCCGGCATGACACAATCCCTTAACTCCTCCCCCACTAAGCGCAATGCCTATTTTGTAAGGTTTCCGATCAAATACTTTTAATAAATCCATAATAAATGTATTTTGAAAGATGAAACATTCGGCTCTTTAAAACTTCTCTTTAAAATTATATATTTATAAATAACAAAAACACTCAGTTCGAATAAGCTGAAAACTTTGACATAACACGCTCATAATAAGTGTTAGATACAGGAATATCGGGTGTATTCTCAGCATCAAGTTCCATAACAATCCCTCCTTTATTTTTACGGAGCACCTTCACCTTGTCCAGGTTTACAATAAAACTTCTGTGGCATCGAACCAACTGACTGTCTTTGGTTAGATTTTCGTCCATCCATTTTAATGAATTACGAATCAGGAAATGCGACAGTTTTGACTTATTGAGATAGTGAATGGTTATATAATTATCAGAAGACTCTATGAACAAAAGATTTTCGAGCATTATGGTGATGCGCAGTTCTCCTTTTTCATCCGGGAATGCAATTAAATTCTTTCGTAGAGCTCCTGAACTTTGATCCACAGTTGTCATCTTTTGCAACAGGTAATTTTTATCGCGCCACGAGAAATAGAGCCATAAAATAGAATAGGGTAACAGAAGAACTAAACTTGTATTTACTGTCGATTTATGAAATATCTCCATAAAATCGCGATCTACTCCTTCCTTAGGAATAAACTTTGTAAATAAAGAATAGAAAAGAGACATGGCTAAAATCTCACCCAATACCCATAAGCCATATAGCAAATACGTAACGGAATGCTTTTTAACAAACAGAATCATAAATAAGCGACTTACTACTACCACCAGCATACCAATCAGAATAATCAGACTTGAAAAAAAGAAGTATTTAAAATCCGAGATATCGGGATACCATCCTCTTGATCCAAAAGGCTGAAAGATATTGATAAACAGTAGGGCAAAAATAGCAGTGAATAATATCAACCTGTTGATATTTGCTTTATCGTACAAATAGGAAGGAATTTTTGTATTCATACTCTATGCTAAGTGAAAGAATTCAGTACAAAAGTATATTATTCTACTCAAAGTAGAAAACAACCCATTGCCCGTAAGGTTTAAAACTACCCCATAATTTCATTTTTCATCCCACAATAAGCACATCAGTCCCATGCCAGGATTATACTACCCATAAAATTGTAATTTATATTTTCGAAAGTTAACTTTGCATTTAGAATCCATTTATTTTATCAAAATGAAATATACTCAACGATATCACGAACTCAATTCTCAATTCTTATTTGGAACTGACACTCACCTCATTGAATCCAATATTAACATTCGTTATTTTTCATTTCAGAGTACAAGTGAAACAGTTATAAACGAAAACTCAACCTGTAATTGCATTGATAAATCGATAGTCGAAAATCTTTCTTTTGTTTATCCCGTCTTTATGCCCGGTGGATTGCTCAAGGCCGACAATGCAATTTTACTCATGCATGGGTTGAATGAACGGAACTGGAATAAGTACCTTACCTGGGCAGAATACTTGTGCTCTAAGACAGGAAAACCTGTTATTCTTTTTCCTATAGCTTTTCATATGAACCGCTCTCCGGAAAGTTGGTCAAATCCAAGGGCATTACAAAGCATTATGAATATACGACGTCAGGCCAACGGAGCAGACAGGTCATTAAGTTTTGCCAATGTGGCACTAAGTGAACGGATCAGTGAAAATCCCTATCGCTTTTACAGTTCAGGTCGTCAAAGTGTCTGTGACCTAAGTTCTCTCTTCACTCAAATAAAAGGAGGAAAACACATATTGTTTAAAAAGAATACTCAAATTGATATTTTTGCCTATTCTATTGGTGCTTTCCTGGCTGAAATTACCATGTTGGCAAATCCACTTGGTTTATTTTCCAGGTCAAAATTGTTTTTGTTTTGTGGAGGTGGTATTTTCAGTTCTATGGTTGGGCAATCGCGCAGTATCATGGACAAAAAAGCATTCAATATTCTGTATGATTACTATTTAAACCGGTTCAACAAATCAGAAACAGAGAAAATGACAACAGATAAGATGTTCGAATCGTTTAATACCATGATTTCAACAGACAGGAACAAGTCGGAAAGGGAACATTTTTTCAATCAGTTTGGAAATAACCTAAAGGGAATATCACTTAAAAATGATAAAGTTATGTCCTTTCACGGAATACCGGAGGCATTGGGAGCAGATTGTGCATCACACCACATAGCCCGGCTGGATTTTTCATTTCCATATACGCATGAGAATCCCTTTCCGGTAAGTGGGTTAGCCGTTTCTACCGAAGTTGACGCAGGTTTTCTTACTGTCTTTTCTGAAATTGCAGAGTTCCTCCGTTAATTTAAGTGGGATCTTTTATAAAATCGTAGGGACATTTTTCTGATTTAGGTGTTTTTTCAGTGGAATTGAGTTTCAGAACTCTTTTTGAATTATATTTGCAGGCGCTAACTACTTTATTAAGTCTAACGAAGCAATATCAGTCAAAAAAAAACATGGATACTTTCCTCATCATTTTAGCAGGAATCTTTTTATTAACCGGACTGACAGGATGTATCTTTTCCAAATTACCGGGAACAATGCTCTGCTACCTGGGAATTATCATACTTCAATATAGTTCCATTGCCGAATTCTCAGTACATTTCTTCATAAAATGGGGTGTATTGGTTATAGCAGTTCAGGGGCTCGACTATTTGATTCCGGATTGGGGTAACCGAAAATTCGGTGGAAGTAAGAAGGGTGTATGGGGTAGTTTGTTAGGGATGCTGGCCGGAATATATTTCGGACCAATTGGAATAACCCTTGGAGCCATTTCAGGAGCCTTTATGGGAGAACTTGTTGCCGGAAAAGTTAGCAATACTGCGATTCAGTATAGATTTGGGGCATTTACCTTTTTTATTCTGGGTACAATTTCACAACTTACAGTGGCAGGGATTATGATCTATTATTATGTTGAAAACTTGAGTTACATCTTGTAAAGTTAGAATATAAAAGTCCTGAATATCAAAAAACATTCAGGACTTTCTATTATTTACTGGATCTGTTAGTTCCGGATTATTCCGATCATTTGTTCCAACGTAGCCAGGGCTTGTTCCCCTGTTTTCATATTCTTCAACATCACTTTGCCTTCATTCATCTCCGTTTCGCCTACAATAGCTACAAATGGTATTTTCTTATTATCGGCATAGCTCATTTGTTTTTTCATTTTAGCTGGTTCAGGATATATCTCGGCATTGATTCCCAGAGCTCTAAGGCTGCTTAGCCAGGGCAATGAATAGAACAATTCCTTTTCACCAAAGCTCACAAATAAAACTTTTGTCTGATCTACTGAAGTTTCCGGATACAAATCCAACTGATTCAACACATCGTATATACGGTCGGCACCAAACGATATGCCTACGCCGGATACGCCTTCCATGCCGAATACACCGGTCAGGTTATCATAACGTCCACCTCCGGTAATACTTCCCATTTCAACGTCGAGGGCTTTCACTTCGAAGATGGCACCTGTATAGTAATTCAATCCACGTGCAAGGGTTAAATCAAGTTCTATGGATGTTAGTACATTCATAGCATCACATAATCCGAAGATTGTTTCAAGCTCCTGTACACCTTTCAACCCGACTTCCGAATCCGCCAACACAGTTTTGAGTTGTTCCAGCTTTTCAGTATTCGTTCCGCTAAGTTTTAATATCGGTTGCAGTCTGGCAATAGCTTCCTGTGGAATACCTTTCGAAGCGATTTCTTCATTCACCTTTTCCAACCCTATTTTGTCCATTTTATCAATGGCAACGGTTATGTCGGTTATTTTTTCGGCTTCACCAATAATTTCAGCAATTCCCGATAGTATTTTTCGGTTATTTATTTTAACGACAACATTGATTTTTAACCTGCGGTATATTTCGTCAACAATCTGGATCAGTTCAAGTTCGTTCAGTAATGAATCACTGCCCACTACATCTACATCACATTGGTAGAACTCCCTGTAACGACCTTTCTGCGGACGGTCGGCACGCCATACCGGCTGTATCTGGTAGCGTTTGAATGGAAAGGTTATTTCATTCTGATGTTGTACTACAAATCGAGCAAAAGGCACAGTAAGGTCATAGCGCAATCCTTTTTCCGATATTTTATTGGTAAGTTTGATGCTATTCCGTCCTTTCAGGTCCTCATCATTCAGGCCATTCATATAATCACCCGAATTGAGTATCTTGAAAAGTAATTTATCCCCTTCTTCACCATATTTTCCCATTAACGTGGAAAGGTTTTCCATGGCAGGTGTTTCAATCTGTTGAAAACCATACAGGCGAAAAACGTCTTTTATGGTGCTGAATATATAATTACGGTTTGCCATTTCCTGTGGCGTAAAATCGCGGGTTCCTTTTGGAATGGAAGGTTTTTGCATAATAAATATAAATAAAATAAACCCCTAACCCCTAAAGGGGAAAAGAGATTTGTTAGTTGTTTATTAGTCTGTTTGAACACTACACCAAACCCCCATCTTTCGAGGAATTGGAGAGGTTTATTATTTTAATGATTTTTTCCGTTGCCCCTGTATTTTGCTTTACGTATTCACCGGCAATTTTTCCGGCCTGTTTATCTTTAAAAAATCTGTCTAGTTGTGTCTCCAGGATAACATAATCCGATATGGAAAAAGCACCACCTACAGCAATCAGTTCACGTGCTTCGCGGAACTTCTGGTAATTAGGTCCAAAGACTACCGGTATTCCGTATACCGCAGCTTCCAGCGTATTGTGGATCCCAACTCCAAAGCCACCGCCGATATAAGCCACGTTGGCATACCGGTATATCGACGACAGGATACCGATTACATCCACCACCAGGCAATTGGTGTTTTGTACATTTTCAGGGGTTGCTTCCGAATAGCGCACAAAGTTGCCATCCAATAACCCTGATATGCCTGAAATATGCGAAGCATGTACTTCGTGTGGTACTAATATCAATTTTACATCCGGATGAAGTTTCAAATAACGAACCAATAACTCTTCATCTTTTGGCCATGTGCTGCCTGCAACAATTACTTGCGGTGCATTTTTTACAAATTCCTCAATCAACGGAAGTTGTTTGGCCTGCTTGAATAAATCGTAGACCCTGTCGAAACGTGTATCCCCACAAACGGAAGCAGTTGCAATCTGATGGCTTTCAAGCAAATCAAGCGATACTTTATCCTGCACAAATATATGGCTAAAAGTACGTAATAAATTCAGGTACCAGTTTCCATACCCTTTAAAGAACACCTGTTCCGGACGAAAGATAGCCGAAATGCTGAATACCGGAACATTTGCATGTTGCAATGCCAACAGGTAATTCGGCCAGAACTCATATTTTATAAAGATAGCTTTTGAGGGTTTTACCAGGTTCACAAAGTACCAGGCGTTACCGGGAATATCCAATGGCAAATACGAAACAATATCGGCACCTGCATAATTTTTCCGAATCTCATATCCCGAAGGAGAAAAGAATGTCAGCAGTATTTTGACATCCGGCTGATCACGCTTTAATTG
>Ga0302205_10000387_pt1 | contig 18830 bp, 18 predicted proteins | sample II_Fen_E1_3_FD_194582 | JGI IMG/M metagenome (GOLD analysis project Ga0302205, IMG submission 194582) | Peat permafrost microbial communities from Stordalen Mire near Abisko, Sweden - II_Fen_E1_3 | ecosystem: Environmental > Terrestrial > Soil > Wetlands > Permafrost | place: Sweden: Abisko...
ACAGAATGTCTATCCTGCAGGGCCTTGATCAGACTGGACTGTTCGTTGTTCTTCTGAGGAGCAGGGAGGTTGACTTCCTGTCCATACGCTTGATTGATTCCTGCTATCATAGCTAAAACTATTACTAATAATGATACTCTTTTCATATTCATCTTATTAAATTGAGACTTAACCCTGCAAATATACAGATAAAAGATGTACGTTCATCATCTAATTGATGATTATTAAGTAAAAAATATTTGTTTCAGAAATAACATATCCATAGCAAGTTTAAATTGACGCTACCCATTTCATTATTTTTTCAATAACAGAATCCTCTACAAAATGATTGTCTTTATGCTTTACTTGTTTCGATATTTGATGGTCATAACCTTCAAACACAAGACTTGTGTATTGATTGTTGCCACCCTTTTTCAACAAACTTTGCATCGCAGAATCTTCCTTTGCATAGTCAATATAGATATCTCTTGTGCCAAACACGCCAAGCACAGGACATTTTATCTTAGGATAAATGTCATCTGGGTTTAATAAATTACTTATTATTTGTTCCGGTGTCATACAATGTGCCTGAACTTTATAATACGCATCATATTTGTTTTTATACAGTTCTTTTGTTGCAAAGTCTTCTTTTTGCCAATTGTTTCTAATGTACGACTCGAGATGTTTATATATTGAGTCCATGTTCTTGTATTTTCCAATAAAAGAGTAAAGAGTATCAAAATGCTCTTTCATGTATTTGAAATAGCCACTTCCATTTACGTCAAGGATATAATGGCTGTCCAATGAACTGAGCTTGTTTATAGTGCTATCCAGATAAGCTTGTGAACAATGGAAGGCAAAAATATCCCAAGCTGCCTGTTGATCATACGCAAAATAATTTTTCACTTTTTGCGTTTCCCAGTGCTCTTTAGGTGACGTTGCCCCTGGTGACACTTGCAATAAAGCATAAATGGATTTGGGACATTTTAAATATGTCATACCATTTACCATGGCACCAAAGCTGCAACCTGCCAATATAAAATGCTTTGATTTCAATTCCTTCCTCTTTCGCATGGCGTCTATGACATACCTAAAATCATCAGCTCTTGTTTTTATACTTGTTGAGCAAAACTTATGCCCACTATATATTACACTGTCATTCCTTCCCAAATACTCTATGTTGACATATCCGGAATCCAACAAAGCCTTCCTCAACACGACGCTTATGTTTACATCACCATCTAGTGTTTCGTCAATAAAAGTATTATCCGTTGGATGGCTTGACCATAAAACAATCTTATCTTTCACTTTTATCCCTGCTGCCGGATATGACACTTTTACCTTTATTCCACCTTTGGGACTATTCACAGAAAAAGTGTCTGTTACGACGATTCTTTCAACGACATTTGCTGCTTCCAACTTGAAAGGTGAAGTCAAAAGCAGAAATGTAATTATTAAAATATTTCTATACATTTCCATTAATATTTTTGAGTTTATGAACAGTATATTTCCTTTTTTATTGAAAGCTTTTTAAATATCACGCTTATGTCTCCCTGTTAAGAACAATCACTATATATCAAAAAACCACATTAAGTATATACTACCAACTAACCATACTGTAATAATCACACACCAAATCGAAAGAACTAGATAAGGAGACAATCTGTAGAATTTGAATTTGGATGATCTTATATCATACTCTTGAATGATTTTTTCGTTTTTTTTCTTCAAATAAAACCATACAGGACAAACCACAAATATGATTAAAAAAGCAAAAAAGCTGAATTTGTCAACACTACCATATCTTTTTAGTAAATTTATATTAAAGATAACACTCAAATAATCAATCAGTCCTAAAGAGATAAAAAAAACAGACGCCGTTAATATGAATGTACCGACAAAGAGAGAACCAGATTCCCCATCACCAAAATTATTATTTCTCAGATTAACCTGATGGGCTTTATAATATATATATTTAAATAGATTCATTGTTTCTTAATTTAATATCAATATTTTTATGCCAATATAGAAATAAAAATACCAGTAATACTGCTATTTTTTATTCGTGATCAGCATTCATAATTGCAAACTTACAATATTTCTCTGAAATGGGCAAACAATCATACATTTTTATTAAATAGCGCTTAACTATCATAAAGGCTCTTTCCAATTATTAAAATAAAGGCCTGGCCTTCCATCCTTATAACGATAGTCCTTAAATTTCCAGCCTCCTCGTGTATAAACTGCCATTAAATATCTACCGGGAAAAACCCTTCCATCTATTGTCCACATTGTGCCAAAGATTCCTTTAGGCTGAGCCTCAACGGCTTTCGTCAATTCTCTTATTCGTAAACTATCCGTCTGTGTCAACGTCGTTGGAAGTAATGTATGAATATGGGCCTTCTGATTGCCATCTACACTAATCAGGAAGGAATAAGGTATATCATTTTTTATCGTTGTATCCTCTTGACATAAACGGTTTATATCATGTTGAAAAATAAACAGCTCATAATGTGAATCACGTTCTTCAGTTTTACTATTACTATGAATAAAAATAGCATCCACGATTTCACAAACCTCTCCATTCAAACTTCCGAAAGTTCTCTCACTGTAATATTGTCTCTTAATCACTCCTTTTGCAACATCTATATTAAAAACATTATTATTTACATTCATATTTTTATAATTCTTCGGATAGGTAAACGCCCTTATCTTCCCAGAAAACCATTTTGCCGGAATAATACATTCTACCCCATCATATTTGTATGCTCCATAAGCCTTTCTCAATTTCTTTCGAATAGCTGTCGTATCCATATTTGTTGGAGCCGTCCGAAAACCAGCCCAATAAAGAGAATCCTTCCCATGATGCCTTAACCATTTCCATTGTGAGGCAGGAAGCAACATCTTACCAACCTTATGAAGAGACTGATTATCCTGACTAGGAATGATGTAGTGGATCAACCTCGGAGAATAAGGAAGAAAGAACAAATCGTAATCATCATAAGATTTTTCATTGATTTCTTTTAAACTTGAATAAAAGGAATTTTTCATTTCATCCACTGATACCGTATCATTTGATACAGGTATTGTGATTAAACTAAAAATATGAGGATCATTCTGACAATAAGCTACTTGCAGCGTAAACAATGCCAATAATATTAAGATGTTTCTTTTCATATTATCTGGTTTTATTTACTATAGATGATTATTTTTCTTTGATTTTTCTTTCTATCAAGATTCACACATATATTGCTAGAGACGCTCTTTCTTGCTATCTGGTAACGGTCTATTGGCCCAAAGTCAATCATTCGGCGGAGACTTTCTTTTTCTTTATAAGTAAAATTTCCAGAGATTGATCCTTCTCTTAATATTCTCATATATTCACTTTCCCCCTCAATTAAACCAACAAAAAAAGCCATGTCAATGTATGCATATAAATCTTTTCCTCTGTGTAATATTGACTCATCTAATTTTTTAGCCTTTTGATATGCCATCGAAGCCTGCACGCTATCTCCTTGGATGTCATAAATAAACCCTTTAAATGCTGGGATTTGAGGTTCATCATCAAATCTCTTACCTGCTTGATCCAATGTTTCCAAGGCCTCTTTATATTCTCTCAATGATGACTGATAAATAGCCAGAAACATAAAGGCAAATTTGTAATTAGAATCTAATTTTAAAGCCTTCCGACAAAGAGAGATTGCTAATCTCACTGAGTCCGGTTCCGCTCCACAAGTATACATCTGACCACTATCGACTATAGCCTGGGCCCTTCTGAAGAGGCCTATTGCCTTTGGGTCAATCTTGACTCCGTCATATTTAAGCTTTACATGACTGGTTGCTGATGTTTTTTTTACCTTAGAATCTGTTTGACCATTAACTTTGTTATTCGAACAAGCCATCAAACAGGCCGAGAATATTAATAATATAATTCTTTTCATATTAAATGGCATATAATATTATCGTGCTGTCTATTACTACGATATCTACGCTCCAATATAATGGAATATTTACTCATAATAGTATTTTATCCTTTTCAGTATCACTCGTGTACTATCCAGATCCTTACCGTCTGCATACATCTTGATTCTCTTTATTAACAGATATTGCTTTTGATGATTTTCATTACCAAAAAACTCTATCGTAAGCTTTATGTATTTTGCAGATCGCATGTCTATCGTTTTATCCGAAATGCCGTTCTTACTGTCTGTCAACGCTATATTAGATGCATCTATTACTTCTTCTTTAGAGTTCATTTCTTCAATATATATCTGTGCTAGTCGAAGATTCTCGGATTCGGAATTAATGACAACTCTAAGAGTCTTCGCATTAATATTCTTCGTACTAAACATACACCAAACATTACCATTCATGCAATATAATTCATTTTCATATTTATAGTTTATAAATTCACAATATCCCAAAGCCGCCTCTTTACCACCAAACCTTTGGTTACCGAATATTGCCTTAGCTGATTCTTTCCACAAAACTTGATTATTAGAACAATGGAATTTCAACAAATCTGAGAATGTCACAGGAGTGTCTATTGTTTGATCAAGAACACCTTCATTATTTTGCCTTGTACATGATGATTTGTTACCAAAAGCATAAAGAAATATCAACAAACAAAACAACATTAATATTACTGGTTTATAAAACCGTTTATTATTCTTCATATTATTAATGGTTATCATTTTTAATTAGACGCTTTTATTTCAATATTATTTTTCTTATGATCGTAAAAGAGCCATTTGCCGTTCTCAAAAGTGGCAAAGAGATATCTGCAGGCAAGCACACGCCCGTCGGATGTCCAGAATGCACCCAAAGATTTTGGTTGCAGCATTGACAGAGATACAGACAGTTCTGCTGTCAACATTTTATCAACAGACTTTAATTTAACCGGACGTAGGACATCAAGACAATAATGTCCATCCTTGCCCGCATAAACTATTATGGTGTATTCCTTCTTGCCTTTCACTGAAACATTCTGCGAAGAGTATCGGTGGACGCTGCCTGCCACCAACTCAATATCCTTGGAATACAGATTGACGCTGTCTGCCAGCAGTTCCATCTCCTTGGACTCAATCCCATCATCGACATCATTCGTTTCTCGCAGTCTGTTTGGACACACCAGCTCTTTCGCCTTACTCCATAATGTTCCAATCAAACTGATATACCTTTCGCCATACTGACCGTTATCAAGTTTTGTTTTCACTCCGTCAGCATACTCCTTCACACAAATCAACTTGCAGACGACCTTATTCATGTATCTGTAAGGATAGCACATTGTGGTAATATCCCCCGAGAACCATCGTGCAGGTATATATCTCACACCGTTCCTGGTGATTGTTCCATACCGGCGAACTAGTTCGTTCTTTATTTTCGCTGAATCCCCTTGAGCCACTACGGGGGAAAGGCCCTCCCAGCAAAGGTACCTCACGACCTTGTCGCCTGAGGATGTGCTGTCATCCTTTATCACATTGTAGAGGGATGGTGGCAGGATTATGTCTCCGGCTTTTCTCAATCCGGGGACGGGAAAAAATACGCCGCCACCCGTTATGTCATAGTTCTTTACCTGCTCACATTCTTCACCCGACTCATACGAAGAGAATATCGAGCGCATCTCGTCAATACCCACTGTGTCACGTTTTACAGATTGTGCTGTTATTGTGTCCATACAAATGACGGACAAAAAAATAAAAATAAATTGTTTCTTCATATATAATTTATTCATTATGTTGAATTAATGGTTATCATTTTTATTAAACGTTTATATTTTAATATTATTATTTTATGACAAATTGGATTCCGCATAATGAACAGGGTACTTTCGGATATACCCTGTTCATCTGCGGCATCATCACCAAGGTTTCTTTTTCATCCTTGGTAACTTTGCCCTTCTTGTCAGTATGAGCAAAAATATAACAGTCTCTTGTAAAATAAGCCATATGATGTACCCTTTGGAAGGCGTACTTGTAAGCAAATACCAGAATAGCATATTCCATAAGAAAAACACATTTTTTCTTTTATGTTTATTAATAATATAACTCTTTTTATTTTCATAATTATTTTTTTTACACAAACACATTATACTTTCAAAATTGCAAATTGTCAAGGATAAGACGCAGCAGTGATCAACTTTTATTTTATTAAGAATTAATTAAAGGAGTAGAAATATAGCTTTATGCAAGTAATGATTTAAATAGAATGATCAAATCTAATACATATTTGTCAAATGTAAAATCAAACCGTTGTTTCATAATATTTTGAGTCAATATATTCATTTTGTCTTTATCATTCAGCTTTTCTACTAAATCCGACATATTCGTGAACAAAATACCAATTTGACGTTCCTCTATAAGATTCTGCGAAGCTACAATACACCCTTGATTCTTTTGTTGTATCATAGGTATACCTGCGGCAGCAAAGACACCCATCCTTGAAGGTTTATTTAGATCATCCCAAGAAAATTTAAGTAAATCCCCGCCATTTTTACTTTGAAAACAATGTAGCCACCCTGCATCATATTGAGAAAATTCTTGTACCCATCTATTATTGGAGCAATGTTTATGAATGTGAAAATGATTGGGGGCAATATTCTGATAATGATCTACTATTTCATCTTTTTGATCTTGGTAACTTTCTGAATACAAATGAATATGTATATTGTTTTGTGCCAAACAGACAATATCCCATTGACTTAGTCCTATCATTCTACCCGGTATTACCGTATGTATAGCACCATCTTTAGACGAAAGTTTTTCCGAGAAATTATTCGTGAAGGAATTATTTTTAGGCATATCTTGATCCAAGATCATATATGGTTTATCCGTCTTTATGAATTGTTCAAACCAGACCTTCGTTATTTGATTAGTAAAGATATTTGCAGTTGATATACTATATAATTCCATTAAATGGGACCATTCTCCATAACGCATACATATTTGTGGCCCTTCTTTCAGGTGCCAAACAAAAGGAGTCAATATGCCTTCATGCCGTAAAGCCATAATGGAGTTATAAACAAATTGTATAGATGTTGCACTGAAAACAGTATAAATAATATCAGGTTTAATTTTTCTTATTCGTTCTATCCAATGTTCATTATTTTGTATATTTTCAATATTTCCAAAAGGAAATGGGCCTACGCTTTCATAGGCATACAGAGGATTCGGTTTCCAATATCCATATAACTTACAACCATGTTCCTCAAAAGCGCAGATTCGTTCCGGATTATAGGATAATGCACCTATTATTAATATCTTTAAAGATGGATTCTTTACTTTTACCTTGAGATCTTGAGAATATAATTCTTTTTCATCTATAGTTTTGTATTTATCCATACGGATTCGTATTGCCTCATCTATTTGATAATACCATTTATACTTATATAAATTTCCCCCATAATTTTCGCCGCACAATTTGTGTCTCTGATAAGGATGGCCTGTCCATTTAGCTGTAATTTGCAATGTTGGAACAAATACCCCCTTTCCAATTAATTTAGTCCAAAACATGATAAATAAATTCTCTGTTACCATTTCACTTCTTTCCGTCCATCTATCTGATGTAAGTTTATGTGCAGTCTGAACTAATTGCAAACAATAATCAGGTCGTGTTGTTGTATTCTCAATTTTATCACGTATGAAAAAGGAATCACTATCATGATAATTTATTCCAGAATATACAAGGATAGCATTCTCACATATATCGAAAATTTGTTTTAAGGCTTCCAAATGGCAATCATAATAAACATCATCCGCAGGTAAATATGAGACGTGTAAAAACTTAGCTTCATTAAGTCCCTTATTTAAGGCATAACCTAGTCCTTTATTTTGAGAATATGTGATATACTTTATTCTTGGATCTATTAATTCATCTTGTATAATTTCTTCTAGATTATCTGTAGATCCATCGTTTACAATTATAAGTTCCCAATTACTATAGGTCTGTTTCTTTAAACTTAGAATAGCTCTTTTAATGAAATATGCCATATTATAGATTGGCATAATAACTGAAAAGCCCTTAACTGTATCAGCATTTCTTGGAGGTATCTTATTAACGTTAAACTTTTTTTCCATCAAATATAATGTATCCCATGCTTTACAAAGCAGATAATAATACGGTGAATATGTTTCTCCATACAATTTATGCTGTCTATTATTTAGCATATAAAAAGGTGATAATTCTGGTTTCCCTGCTGTTATTTTTTCTTCGTCACAAATCTTTTCAATTTCTTTGAGTTCCAATAATGGTCTGATTCGTTCTATAATCATTTCCTCTTCTTTACGTAAAGGGCTATCTACAGGGCGAAACGGATTATTTAATTTTTTCTGATACAAACGAAATATACCAGATAATTGTTCTTGAGTCAGAATGGATATATTTTTCATGACGGATTTATTCATATATGTAGCTACTTCTTCCATCAGGTCATCTGTATTACCCTGTATAAATCCTCTTTGGGCCAGAAGCTCAATAGTCCAACAACAACCAACTAAACCGTTATAAAAACTCAGATTATCTTTTAATCTATTTATGGTATCACCTGCTTGCTCAATTATAGTTATAGCCTTATCGCGTAAAGCTACATCTTCAGATAGTTTGGAATATTCCGCTAAAAACAGGCTTATTCCGAAAATACCATCTAGTCCTTTTGTCCTTATATCTTTTGAATTAATGTTTTTTACTATTTCATTAACCAAAAATCTTAAATCATTTTTAGTTTTTAAATAGAAATTCCTATCATTGTTGTATTCTTGATTAGAAAAAATAATCTCATTTACAGGAATAAATCCCAATTCCTGTATGTCATTATCTAAGTGAAAAATCTTTTTATATTCAAACAGTTCCTTTGCATTTTTTTTACTGAATGATTGTATTGGACGCGTATGTACCATTTCAATCTGATCAAGAATGGCAATGTCCTTATGTGTTGAGTCTATTAGAATTGGCCAGTGTCCCTCAATACCCCATCCACTTTCATTTGCGTTAAATGTTTCAAGAACTGCAATTAAAGCTCTTTTAGAAAAGCATGGTAACATGATTTCAACGAAGTTCGTATATCGTAAGATACATAGTTTATCTCGTAAGGTATGTGGATATGTATAATATGATTGGGATAACCCCGGTTGTGCAATTTCCAAATGGTATTGTTCCATATAATGAAACATAAGATTTATGTTATCTGTATTACTTTGTATATCATCATCAGGAATGAAGAAATAATTATATTCCATATATTCAGGATGGTTCTTTAAATAATCGTATACTAACTTCAGTTTATACCCTCTTTTACAACTGATAAAATCAGTATCATTATAAAAAGTATTAAAAGAATTATCATATACTATTAAATGCAAATCAAACTCAGGTTTCTCTTTCCCTTTCAGCCATTCCTTATGTAAACTATCCTTTCCGACAGCAGATATCACGCAATATCTTTTATGTATTGTATCTGTTTTCTCTTTAATGGGATGATATATCATATTAGGACGAAATTCTTGAATTGGTAGGGGAAGATGTGACCATGTTTCTTCAGAGTAAAATTTATCATTATTTTCCGGTACAACATAAGTTCCACTTCCTCCCATGTCCATTATTGAATATCCATGCTGTTCCAATAATGAGGCGATCAGGACTTCATGATGCCCGATCCATCCATTACTCAGTTGTTCATGTAAATAGCACAAGGCTCGATTAGAAAGTCTATATAATGGATTAAATGAATGTATTCTTTCTGACAATGGAATATTTTTGTTTGGATGAATCAACGAATTCCACCAAGGCCAATTAGATTCTTCTAAATAATGTTTTACGTAGGAAGTTATAAAATCAACAGGAAATCTATCAAAGTATTTAAAAAAGTTTTTCCACTCACCATTAAAAAACACATCATCTTCAATGAGCCAATAATAGTCATATTCTTGATTTTTTATGTAGAAATCAAGTAATGGGAAATGATTACTTCCAGGTGTTAAACTTTCAGCTATAGGTGTATACCCTCTAGAAGGAAGTAGAGATGAAGTAAATATATGATGCGGATATTGCTTAATCACCAATGGAAGAATTGTCCCTTTTTGATGATACAGGAAATATACATCAATATCTGGAACGACTTGTAACAATGAATTAAATCTATTCAAAATATATTCATTTGATTTATCACTTAAAAATAATATGGTTTGCTTCATTGCTTATTTTATATGTTATTAATATATTTATCTGGTAATCTACAGTTGTAAATTATATTTTTTCAAGACAAATGACTAGATAAAAATTTATCTATTTAAGAATATAATTTTAGTTTAAATGCACTTTTTATAACTTCATCCATATTTAAATAACGATATTGACCAAGACGACCTCCAAAGATTATATTCGGACATTCTTGATTAGCTAAGTTCATATAATTGGTATAACGTTTAGTGTTTCTTTCATCATTTATTGGATAAAAAGCTTCACATCCTTTTCCCCATACTTGTGGATATTCTCGTGTGACAATGGAAACAGGTTGTTCTCCGAATACAAAATGTTTGTGTTCTATACTTCTTGTATATGGTACTTCTAAATCCGTTTCATTGATAACAGCACAACCTTGAACATTCTGCTGTTCGTAAAGTTTATGCTCAAAACGCAAACTGCGGTATTCCAAGGCTCCAAAACAATAATCAAAGAATTCATCAATAGAGCCTGTATAAATAATCTTCTTTGCCATATTCAACCAGTAGCTCTTCTCTTTCAAAAGATCCGTATTATTTTTAACTTCTATTCCTTCTAACATTTTTTCTATCAAATAGTTGTAACCTTCTTTTGGAATTCCTTGATAAGCATCGGTGAAATAATTGTTGTCAAAAGTAAAACGTAATGGCAGGCGTTCAATGATGAATGGAGGTAGCTCGGTTGCTTTCCGTCCCCATTGTTTTTCCGTATAACCTTTTATCAAAGTCTCATACATTTTATAGCCAACCATTGAAATAGCTTTTTCCTCTAAGTTTTTTGGATTAGTAACGTTTCTTTCTACTTGTGTGTTTTTTAGATATGACATTGCCTCATCTGGATTTTTTGTACCATAAAGTTGATAGAATGTATGCATATTAAAAGGTAAATTGTACAAAGATCCTTTATATTGAGCTAAAGGACAATATCGAAAATGGTTGAAATGGACGAACTTTTTTGTAAAGTTCCAAATTGCCTCGTCTTTTGTATGAAATATATGAGGGCCATATAAATGTACATTAATACCTTCAATGATTTTATCACGAATATTTCCACCAATAAATGGACGCTTTTCCAATACCAAAACTCTTAATCCAAGTTTATTGGCCCTCCAAGCAGTAGTAGCTCCATACAATCCACTTCCAACTATAATATAATCATAAACATTCATTTTATACTGTATATACCATAATAAATTATATTTTTCGTATTCACAATACAATAAAAAAGCGTCCTCTGCAAAATCATAAGAGCTAAATATAACGACTTATAGTTTATTCAGAGGACACAAGTACTATTGTTCCATTCTTATCATTCAATCACAATTTGTCAAAGTTTGAATGATATCACATGGTAATGTCTTTGGTGATTTTTCCATTCTGTCCCACTTTATAAATAGAGGTTGAAACAGTAACGTGTTTGGGAGGATCCACATTCACTTCGTTATCATCCATCACCCCCTGCCTGACCGTGAAGGTCAATGGAGGGTAGGATGCTTTAGTATCTACCTGCCATAGATCACCATGCCGTGCTATTGGGCAATAGTCTATTAACTTGCCGTCCTTACTATACGTCAGAATGAAGTCATCAGCATAAGGATAAGAACCTTCACAGGGGATACTACAATCTTTTACGACAAATAGCACATAGATAGAGTCCTGTTCAAGACAGTAACATGACAACCATCTTAATTCCCGTGTTTCACATTCCCTCTTTTGAAAGCCGGGGATAAATCTTTCGAACTCGTCCCCAAGATAGGTTGCAGACGTGAAAACAGAATCATTCAGATAAGGTTTATCCCAACGAGGAAACATCTTTAGAAAATCAGCAAACGATTTCTCTGCAGTCACCTTACTCTTTTTCTTGATAGTCTCGGTCCATGATTTGCCGACCGTCCGTTCATGAATACGCTGATTCTTGTCAATTGAATAGATGTGTTTCGTCACGTTGAAATCCAAGTCCTTGTATTTAGAGTACTTATTCACATCAGCGATACTCCCTTGTTCGACTGTAAAAATCAACTTGCCGATATCCCCTGTGATACGAGTAAAATCAAGAAAGCTCTCTTTCCCAATAACCCTTTTGTCTATCACTTTTCCATCCTTTGAATAGATGACCATCACCAAGTTATCAACAATGTCCTCCATAAACTCTTTATGACCACCATCCATACAAAAAAGATGTAAAAAGACTATCACAAAACCCTTATATTGCACGTAACATCCACCTTGCCATCCCATATCACCCTTACAAGAACATAAGTCTGAAGATGGAAGATAAGCCGCATAAAGACCTTCATCCATCAAATCCTTTATCGTAGAATCACCGAAGATTTGCATTGAAACTTTCGTTTGTTTCCAAGGTCGTAAATTACGAGACAGAAATGACTGAAACGAGATATTCCGGTTATTGCCGATTTTTACATTTGCTTGAGCTGTCTGTATAGGAAAGGAATGGAGTTTTTCTCCATTCCCCTTTCCAGAAATACATATAAGGGCAAGTAATGTTAAAATAAAAGTTTTCATCATTAATTATTTTTTCTGATACCTGTAACAGTATAATCATGGGTTTCTCCTGTACAAATATTAGTACCTTTAAGCTCATTATTAGTAAATCTAAAAATATTGTTAGAGCTAGTACCTCTTATTTGATTACTGGTAGCAGGATCATAATAATGATAACCACTTGAACTATTTCCTCCAACGATTATCACAAAATGATCACCAGCTTGATCACCTTTACGACTTCCCATTGATGTACCAGGCTGATAATCAACAGCGACAATTACAGGATGTCCCATTTTAAGTTGAGAGTTTATATAATTAATACCTGATGACACATCGCTCGTTGGAGTTGTCGCACGGCCATTCCTATCCGAATTCATCATAGTTATCTCTCCTCCACTTAGAGTGCAATTAGCAGCACTCAACATCTCCTTACATCTATTTAAACAACCTCTGGGATCTGTTTTCTGATATCCACTAAAATCTGGAGAATATATAACAGTGGTACCAGATCCACCTCCTGTTGTTCCACCTCCTGTTGTTCCACCTCCTGTTGTTCCACCTCCTGTTGTTCCACCTCCTGTTGTTCCACCTCCTGTACCGGAACCATTAGGATTACTACCGTTTGATCCCCAAGGATCACTACCAGATCCCCAAGGATCACTACTATTAGAACCTGAACTAGATGAACTACTGCTGCGAGATCCTACAACAACAATATCAGCTAAAACATATCCGATTCCTTCCACAAAACCACCAGGCCATGTACCATCTGCAAAAGAATTGTATTCTTCCACAGTATAAGGATTGTCTTTTGTACCTTTTGCTGCGCCGCTGTTTTGATTAGTGCTTTCATTCGAAGAACTAATACTGTACTTTTTAATTTCTGTCATAACGTTTAGATTAAATTATTAGAAAATTGTTTGAATAAATAATATTTATTGTTTTGACTATCTTTGATTGATTCACGTAATTGGCCGGTATATTCTTTGAGTATAATAAACCCAGCCTCAATAAAAAGATTAACTAAGTCATCTTCGCATTTACATCGAATTAATTTATCATCAGTTTCTGTATACCAACTAATTAATAAATACTTTCCCGTCAGATTCTTTAAATTAGAAATTGCTTTATTTTCATATTCTGCAGGAATATAAGGAAGAACATCTTTACATATAACCAAATCGAATTTGCTTGAACAATATAAATCATCTATTAGATTTGCCTGTTCACAAGGATTATCATTCGGAGGTAATATTCGAGAAGATAATTGGCTCGTATATGGATTTGCATCATAACCTGCTATGGAAATTCCTTTTTGCCTCAACATTGCCACATACATGCCTGCGCCGCATCCCATATCAAGAACAGAACAAATACTGAAATTTATACAAAACTGAAAAACGGTCTGCATAAATGGTTCTTCATAAGAATATTTTAAATAACCATCATAAATCCAGCCCCCACTACTTGTAATACTAAATGTGTTATCAACGTTAATGAGATATTTATTGATTAACTTAATTAAATCAAGGCTTTTTTCACCACTCATCTTTCTCGCAAACAAGTATTTTCTCTCTAACAGAAAATGGAAATGTTCAACGCCCAAATTAGCAGGTCTATTGCCATTTTCATAATACCACCTGATAAATCTGAAATTAAATGGTATGATCTTACCTTTTCCTAACAAATTCACTAAGACTGTAGATATATAACATTCCTCTGGAGCAAAAGTCATTTTCAATCTTCGATATAATGCAGGAGATTTTTTTGTATATTCAATAAGCTTTAATGCAGAGTTTCTACATATAGAGAACCATTGTGAGTTACCATATAAATGATCGAAATAGTCGGGAATTCTTCTTTTAATTAAATGTTTTTTTTGGAAAGATACAAAATTTCTAATTCGCGAATATGATTTCTTCCCATCTTCAAAATAATCGTATGGATAAAAGTATTGAAAACGCGAGAATGTTTTTCCTTCCCATCTCGGATGTGGTAAATGAACATATTGAATGAAGTCTATTCCATTATTTTCTTCAAAAAAATGAAGAAAATAATCAAGAGAGCAAGCTGGATAATCTTGTCCACTTATTAAATGAAAATAATCAGCATTACATTTAGATAATGCCTCTTTTAATAAAAAAATCTCACATTTAAGAATACTAAAGCCACCCCAATGTATATCATATTTCTGATAAACGGCTTTAACTTGTTTAAGAGATAATAGTTTATTCAAATAGTCTGATGATACAATGGTTTTTGTATCAATATGAATAAACACATAACAATCTTGATTGAAATTATCAGCTAGACTATACAATAAATCCAGTTTACCATGTGCCATTATAATTATTGCATGTTTCATATCTTACATTTTGCAAAGCTCTTTTTGATTCAGGAAAATCAAGTTCGTTTAATAAAAACTTAATGGAATATCAATGACTTTCTAATAATAATAATATTATAAGCCTAAACTTTACTAATTATTGTATTGATAATCGAATCCATTATATCTGATTTTATCTTATCCAGTTTTGCTATAGCAATTCCTTTCTCTTCAAGAGCCTTCATCTGACATAAATCTTTTAAGCCTAACATTAAATCATTAAATTCGTCTTGATTTATTTCCTTATTCTCCAAGAGTTCTGCATATTTTATTATATTATTTTTCTGTGATACAATAAATTCTTTTATATCCGTTTCTGTCTCTGAAAGAAAATCTTTAACATCAGTTTTTACAGAGCTAATTGCATTATTCTTTATGTCTTCTAAAAGAGACTCTACATTAAACTTTGCCATATTATTAAATTATGATTATTTTTTTTGATTTTTATGAATTTCCAATCCTAATATTAAATCGAATGCTGTACTTATCTGTTCCTTACGACTGGAAATGTAGGCAGGATTCATAACAACACCTTTTTCCCATTTACTTAAGAAAGCGCCAAGAAGATGGCCATCTTTGTTTAATAAAAGATCCCACTGTTCTACTGTTTTTTCATTTTTTGGTCTATGTTTCTCATATTCATATATTTTCATTAGATTTTTACTCAAGGCATTAACCTCATTAATATGATTTGTATATTTATCTTGTGCAGAATCCATCAAACAAAGGGCATCTACTTTCAATGAAGCTGTCGTTGTATAAGCTTGTTGGTCAAAGGTAGAAATACCTGTTAGGCAACCACTTGTCATTAACAGTATTAGTACAAATACAAGAGCTCTGATAAAAGGTATTTTTAAAAAAGAATTTCTTTTTAAATTTTCCATGATAGTAATTGTTAAATTATATTTATAAATTAATATAAAAAAAAAACGTAGCTGATACTTAATGTTCAGAAAATATAATATCAAGACATATAAATATCGCTGTTTTTGTTTGAGATATAGAATATATTCTTAATACATTATTTATCCTCTTCTTGAAATGGTGGTGGACTTGGAACATATTCAAAATCAGGCAATTTATCTTCTTCAATGTTTTCTAGAATTTTATTTGTAGATTCTAAAACTTCATGAATCAAAGGCCTCTCATTAAAGTTCTCAGTACCCTGAGACGTTTTTTTTGAAATAGAATCTTCTTCATTCATAATATTATTTTTTTATATCTATGTCAATATTATAGTTTGATTTCAAATAGCACTTCATTTTTTCGTTTGCTTTGTTCTTATCATTGTTTGATACAGAAAAAACAATATCGTCATCAAATTTTAACAATTCATTTAATTTCTTCTTTAGGTCAAAATATTCATTAGAAGCAACATTCTCATCTATTTTATGGCTATTATATTTATACCATAATTTCTCATAGTCAACAGTTAAGCTGTTAAATTCTTGGCTCATCGAATTTAACTTATTCACAAATTTAGTATATGGAATATAGGGCTTAATAATATTAACGACTTGAGATACGACAATAATAATCCCCCAAATGGTTTTATATTTATCCCATATTGTCCACCCTGCCACACTTGAAGATGTTACAAGAGCTACAAAAATATTTATACTCCGTGCCCGTCTCTGGTATTTGGAGACTAATATACCTATCAAATAGGCTTTGAAATTAACATTGCACAATGCATACCAAATTTGTGTTCTCATGATTCATACTATTAATTTATCGAAATACGGAAACAAGTTATTAATTAATCAAAAAACATCAAGAAATTGAATCCTAGTCTATTCAGCGATTATTATCTCGATTATTTTATCTAAATATCATTTCCTACAGAAAAAGAACCAATATAATTATTTCTTTGATCACTTATTACTACAGAATAAATACCTATATTCAAAAAAGACAAGTCTATTAAATAAGGAGAGTCGCCCATACCGCAGTCTGTATCTTCCAGTACGATATTTCCCCTATCATCATAAACAGACACTGTAATATTCGTTACTGGATAATCAGAACAAATATACATTATACCATCTGACAGGTTCACCTGAAAAGGAATAACTACATTAGGTGTCGGAATAATAGGAGCCGGTTTTGGTCCATTGTGAATTGGAGGGAACGGATGGTCTTTTTTCAATTCAACAGAACCGGATGTTGTTGATGCTTGCATTTTCACGGAAAATAATCCGATTGCAATAATTAAGTACGTTACTATTTTCTTCATTTTATTCAGATTTTGACTACAAATTTATAATGAAAATCTGAAATTTGGAAATAAAATAATTCACCGAAATTCACATTTTAACAAGGCATGATCTACAAATCAGGTTGTTACAATATTATTTTAACAAATAAATTATTTTTTATAGCTATCATTCTTATATGATATTGGAAGAAAATTTCTACAAAACTCAGCCTTCTTATTTATTCAAACAGTTCCATTTCAGAGTCAAAATCTTTTGCGCCCCCACCTTTCTTGAAGAGTTTTGATAAGATTATTTTCTTTGAATTTGAAATTGCAGAAGATGAAGAACCGAGAATATTTGCGATCGATGATGTTTCAAAGCCAAGTTTGACCAAGATACATATCAACCGTTCTCTATCGTTCAAATGAAAATCTCCTTCGTACAAGGTCATATAAAAACCTGTAAATGACTTTCTTATCAATTGTTTCAAATCTTTTAAATCGGCTTCGGATGCATGATTACCCTTAACTGCTAATTTTTTTAATTTTGCGATAATCGGAGATTCTCTCAACTCATCAAGTATCTTCTTTCTCTCGGTTTGCGAATAGACCCTTTTGTATTTTTCAAGTATCTGTTTCATTTCTAATATTTCTGATGCCTTATCCTGCAATAGCACCTTATCCTGAGCAACAAGATCTTTTATAGAATTAAGCTCTTCTTCCTTTAATGAAAGTAGATTCTTATCAGATGCACTTTGCTCACATAATCTATAGTATTCAGCCTGTTTCTGGTTCAACACCTCAATATTCTGGGAATTCTCATTTCTTAAGTAATCTAGTTCTGTAAGTTTTTCCAACAGGTTTTCACTTAACCGCTGTATTTCTTTGTTTTTTTTACGTTTATAGAAGATAAAAAACTCATAAAATGTGAATAGTAAGATTACAACAATTAATAGAACCACATAAAACTTATTGCTGGCAACACGAGCCTCTTCACTCTTTGTTTCAGCTATCTCTTGATTTTTGCTGTAATCATAGAGAGACTGCATCTGCTGTAATGTAGAAGTAGACAGAGTAGCATACAATGAATCATATAATGACACCCATCGCTCTACATATTTAACGGTGGAATCTTTTTCTCCTAATTTATCATACATCTGATACATGCCTTGGTTAAGTTCAACCTTATTAGTAAGATTTTCTTCCGAATTTAATCCCCGTCTATAATAATATTCCGCGGAATCGGTGCGTCCAATACTCATATAATATGCACCCTTAAAATAATTAAGATTGAGATTTTCGGATATTTTACCATTTTTATCAAGTATGCCTGGTTGGAGCTCAATATAATCAAGTTCAGATTTCGCCTCCACAATAGCACCATGTTCTAAATGCTCTAATAAAGATGGGCTAAGGGCTAATGCCGATTCTTTATTCAGATTCATCTGTCTGTACATAGCACTAACGCGCTTACATATTGCAATGACAGAATCCTTCATTTTAAGACTAAAATAGGCATCTACCCGCTGTTCATAACAGTTTATAACAA
>Ga0302205_10000389_pt1 | contig 18742 bp, 12 predicted proteins | sample II_Fen_E1_3_FD_194582 | JGI IMG/M metagenome (GOLD analysis project Ga0302205, IMG submission 194582) | Peat permafrost microbial communities from Stordalen Mire near Abisko, Sweden - II_Fen_E1_3 | ecosystem: Environmental > Terrestrial > Soil > Wetlands > Permafrost | place: Sweden: Abisko...
ACACTAATTTTGTTGCTATAAATGTATTCAATCTGAGGGTTAGATAAATCAATCAATGTACATCCTTTTAATAACTTGAATTTATGAAAAATATAATACTTGCAGATAATCAGGATATCTCGAATGCGGGTTGGCACTATTTGCTTCAGAATTCTGTCGATGTGAAAGAAATTCAGGAGGTAACTGAAAAAAAAGAATTAATTCCCTTACTCGTTAATTGTCCGAATTCATTGGTTATTCTGGATTATACCTTGTTTGATTTTGAGAGTGTCAATGAACTGCTTATTCTTCAGGTGCGATTTGCGGAAACTGACTGGATATTGTTCTCAGAAGAATTGAGCGATGAATTTTTGCGAACATTACTGTATAATACACAGTCTTTTAGTGTGTTGATGAAGGACGGTACCAGAGATGAAATACATACGGCTATTAAAGAGGTTCTTAAAGGAAATCGGTATATCTGTAATCACGTGAGTAATATTTTACTTGATAGCAGTAAAAACCTACAGAACCAGAATATAAAGAATGTGTTAACTGTTACGGAACAAGAAATTTTAAAAGAGATGGCTTTAGGGCGGACAACAAAAGAAATAGCCTCCCACAGACATGTTAGTGCACACACTATTATGACACATAGAAAAAATATATTTAGAAAAATAGAAGTAAATAATATTCATGAAGCTACAAAATACGCTATGCGTTCGGGGATTGTGGATATGGCTGAGTATTATATTTAAATAATAGATTTGATTATAAAATGAATATAGCAACATTGTTGTCGGGTGGAGTAGATAGCTCGGTGGTAGTACATCTGTTGAAAGAAGCGGGTTATACACCTACGCTGTTTTATATTAAGATTGGAATGGATGACGACGAATTGTTGCATTGTAGTTCGGAAGAAGATATAGAGATGGCTTCATTAATTGCACGTAAATACGGATGCAAGTTAGAAGTTGTTGATCTGCATAAGGACTATTGGGATAATGTTGTATCGTACACTATTGATAAGGTGAAGCAGGGCTTGACTCCTAATCCGGATGTGATGTGTAACAGACTGATTAAGTTCGGGGTGTTTGAACAGCGAGTGGGAAAAGACTTTGATAAAACGGCTACGGGACATTATGCCACTACATTTGAAAAAGACGGGAAGGTGTATCTTTCTACCGCCAAAGATCCAATAAAAGATCAAACTGATTTTCTTGCCCAGATTACGTATTTACAGGTTTCTAAGCTGATGTTCCCTATCGGGCATTTAATGAAGAGCGAAGTGCGCGATATTGCCGAGAATGCTGAATTGCCAAGTGCCAAGCGTCAGGATAGTCAGGGAATTTGCTTTTTGGGAAAAGTGAATTACAATGACTTTATTCGCAGGTATCTGGGGGAGAAGAAAGGACCTATAGTTGAGTTTGAAACAGGGAAGATACTTGGGGTGCACAATGGATATTGGTTCCACACGGTGGGCCAACGAAAAGGTCTGGGCTTGTCGGGCGGACCGTGGTATGTGATTAAAAAGGATGTAGAAGCAAATATTGTGTATGCCTCTAAGGGGTTTGATGTAGACACACAGTATGGGCACGAGTTCTCTATGCGTGATTTCCATTTTATCACCGATAATCCATGGGAAGGAGCAGAGAAAGAAACAGATGTTACATTCAAAATAAGACATACTCCTGATTTTACAACAGGAAAAATCATTAAAACCCCCGATGGATACCACTTACTGTCTGATGATCGGCTACAGGGAATTGCTCCCGGGCAATTTGGAGTTGTATATGATGCTGAAGCAAAAATTTGCATTGGAAGTGGTGAGATAAAATAAGTAATTGAAAAAAAGAGGCAGGATGATTAGAATAGTCATCCTGTTTTTTTTTGTATATGAGGGAACGGTTTTGATTAAACTGTAGATGGAGAATGGGTATCTTCGCGATATACTAATGACGGTAGATGAACGATAGATAATTGGAATATCAGCGGTCGATGAGCGGTTCATCAGCGGTTCGTCAGCGGTTCGTCAGCGGTTCATGAGCGGTTAATCAGCGGTAATGAAATATATGATGGATATAAGATAATCGAGTTATTCTTATTTCCATTATCTTTATAGCAAATTTCTAAAAGCTCGTCTAATGGCAGTGTCAAAGAAAAATATAATTATCGAAGGGCTGAGTGGCAAAATAGGTAATTTGGTGTTCCGTCGTCGTAAAACTGACGGAAAAGTATTCGTAGCGGTGCCTCCTTCTCCGCATAGAACCGCCCCCACAGGAGAAAAAAAAAGGATGAATGATAAATTCAAACGGGCTGTGCTATATGGCAAGTCTGTCATAGCCAATCCTGCGACAAAGGCACTATATGCTCAAAGCATATCCGGAGGGCAGACGGCTTTCAATCTGGCAGTTGCTGATTTTCTTAATGCTCCTGTTATTGAAGAGATTGATGTGAGTAGTTATACCGGCAAGGCTGGTTCTGTAATCAGGATAAAAGCGACTGACAATTTTAAAGTGGCGAGCGTGTTAGTGAAGATTGCAGATGCCGATGGTACTCAGATTGAAGTTGGTGAGGCTGTAATGGATAAAGGTGACGAGCTTTACTGGCACTATATAGCCGCTGAAGACAATAATCGGGTAGTAGGTAGTAGAGTAATCGTAACGGCATCAGATATGCCACGAAATGAGACGGTGCAGGAAAAAATAGTATGACGGTAGATCGTTGGTTTTAGCTTATGCTAATTGAAGAATATCTTATTGGATAGATTGCTAAAATGAGAAATTGGATATGAACTTCTATCATTTTTCAGTCAGTATAGGATTATGTTCTGTCATATTTTTCATAAAAAGCGAGTGCTACATAGCAAAAAAACATCTAATTCGAGATTAATTAGTATTTTTGCGCATTCAGAATTGATCTTCTGTGTGATTTGAGATGAATATAAAAGGAAAAAACAGTCAGCAACGAAGTGCAGAAGCGGAACTTCTTTTACGCCTCCAGCAAGGAGACGAAGAAGCTTTTGCCAGCTTGTTTTATGCCTATAAAGATAAACTGTTCGGGTTTGCTATGGTACTTACAAATTCATCAGTTAAAGCCGAAGATCTGGTACAGGATGTTTTTCTGAAAATATGGCAAAACAGAGCCAATATTGCTGACATAGAAAATATAAATGCATTTATTTTTCGTATGGCACAGAATCAGGCTATTGATGAACTTCGCCGATTCTCAAAAGAAACGCTTGCACATTCCTCCGATTTTATAAATGAGGAAGCTCTTAGTCCAAACCCAGCTGAATCTTTATTAAATAAAGAAATTCGCGAAAAAATAAAGGAAGCAGTTGACCAACTTCCACCACAGCAAAAGCGTATTTACATTCTTCATAACGAAGATGGTTATAAATATGAGGAAATAGCCTCAGAACTAAATCTTTCCGTTTCTACTATCCGCAATCATATGAGTCAGGCACTGGGAAATATCCGCAAATTACTCTCATATTCTTACCCCGGAAATATCTTCATTTATTGGACTTTCGTAGTTGGATTTAGTCTATTTTAAAAAAATATCTACAATAGACTAGACATTTTATCTTTTCATCCGTCTTAATAGCAAATACGGAGGTCTTATGACCTTTTGTATTGAAATAACCTGTTTTCAATACCAATTTGCTAATAGAATACACAAGATGAAAAGCGATAGATTATATTATTTGATGCAGCGATACTTCGCTCAGGAGTGTACTGCCGAAGAGAAAGAAGAACTGGCATTGCTTATTGATAAAACCCGAAATGAGGAATTGAAATCTCAGCTTCTGGATCAATGGGATAATTACGAGTCTAAATCTATTTTACCCGAAAATAAAACCCGGCGTATTTTAGATAGCATTCTGGTCTCTTCGGTTACGGAGAAAACTGTCTATTCGAAAAATAAACCGCGAATATTGCAATTCAGAACAATTGCAGCGGTGGCAGCTTCTGTTGTTATTTTGTTTTCGTTGGGACTCTTTTTTCATAAATCAGATAATCAGGTCGTTGGCACCGGGAAAATATTCGCTAAAGCTCCCGCTATCTCACCTCAGCAACAAGCCCCGTTTACACGTACAATTACTTTGCCTGATGGAAGTACCGTGGTGTTACATGCCGGAAGTACAATCAACTATCCATCAACCTTTACAGGAAAGACACGCGAAATAGCTCTTGTTGGCGAAGCCTACTTCGATGTGAAACACAATTCGAAAAAGCCATTTATCATTCATACCGGAAAAGTAAAAACCACTGTTTTGGGAACTGCTTTTGATATTAAGGCATGGCCTGATCGCAAGAATATTATAGTTTCGGTTACACGCGGCAAGGTTCGGGTTGAAAATGATAAGAAGGTATTAGCGGTGTTGACAATTAATCAACAAATAAACTATGATCTTCAGAATACGGTGGCTAAACACCAAAGAGTGAATGCAGAGGGTATTGTGAGCAATTGGGCTAAGCAAGACCTGAACTTTGACGGAGCAACGTTTGAATCAATCGCTCATGTATTGAGTAAACGTTATGGGAAAAATATAAGTATTGGTAATGTGCAATTAGCTAAAACGCAAATTGTGTCATCATTTGTCGGCACAGAATCTCTCGAAAATATACTTGATGTACTTTGTACTATTAACCCCGATGCACAGTTTGTCGAAAAAAATAATGAAATTATTATATCTAATAAAAATTAAACCCCTAAAAAAAAGAAAGAATGAATGGTAAAAGCAGATACTTCTTAGTTTTAAAGAAAGAACAAAAAAAATCCCTCTGCCGTAGGAAGCTCCGAGGGATTTAAGTCAAAAAAATCCATAATAAATTTTTATAACTGCATACAAAGATATGAAAAAAAGAATTATACAAGCGGTATATCCTTTAGATTGTTTAGGTAAATTAACCGCATTAAGCTCAAATATCAATTTTAAGTACAGTCGGTTTTGTGTGTTACTATGTTTGATGCTTGTAAGTCAACTATTTTTTGCAACAACAGGTTATGCTCAGTCATTAGATCGCAAAATTACATTTGAGTTACAAGGTCAGACTTTACAGCAAGGACTTAATGAATTAGGAAAACGCTCAGGTTATAGGGTGGCCTATACTTTACCACAGGTATCGGGTTATACAAACATCACCATAAAAAAGGGTGACCGTACAGTGAAAGAAATTCTGGGACTGTTATTATCAAATACTTCATTGACATTTATCGTAAAAGATAAAAGTATTCTGGTATTTGAAAAATCGCGCTCTAAAGCAAGCACTGACAATACAAAATTTATATTATATGGGAGTGTTACTGATTTAGAATCTGAGCCTTTACCCGGTGTTAATGTTCGTGTGAAAGGCAGTGACAGAGGAACAATTACAGACGAAAACGGAAGATATTCAATTGAAGTCGAAAAAGGAGGTATACTACTCCTTTCTTTTCTAGGTTTTAATCCAAGAGAGATTACGGCAAAAGTCGGTGGAGTATTCAATGTTTCGTTAACGCCAAATAGTATTTCGTTATCAGAAGTTTCAGTCGTTTCCACCGGTTATCAGACACTACCAAAGGAAAGAGCAACAGGCTCATTTGGCACAATAAGTGCCAAGGATCTGGAAAAAAGTTCAAATGCAAATATTCTGCAACGCATAGAAGGCTTGGTTCCCGGTATGCAGATATCGATAACAGGAGGAAACAACTCTTTTGATTATAACAATAATTTAAAAGGGATAAGTTCGGATACACGAACTGTAGGGGCAAGTGATTATGGTATTACGATACGTGGAGTTAATACGATTAAGGGTGAGAAATTTCCCTTACTTGTAGTGGATGGAGCCATTTCCGAAATGGATATTTCTAATTTTAATCCAAATGATATTGAAAGCATTACAGTGTTAAAAGATGCGGCGGCGGCTTCTATCTGGGGAGTTCGTGCGGCCAATGGAGTTATTGTGCTTACCACAAAAAAAGGTGCAATGAGTCGTGCTCCTCAGATAAATTTTTCTACCAGTTTTATGGCTGCTGATAAACCGGATATAGGCTATCTCAAAACCATGAATTCTGCTCAGCAACTTAGTTATGAGAAAGAATTGGTCGATAGAGGTTTTATTACAGCTATCCCTGCTACATCGTATAGTACAGCTCAATATTTGAAGAGCGATGGAACAAATTTAGCCTTGAAATTAAAATCAGGAGCAATTACTCAAGCTGACTATGATGCAGCTGTAGCAAAACTTAGTGCTATTGATAATAAGTCTCAAATAAGCAAGTATTTTCTTCAGCCGGCAACCAGCCAGCAATATAACTTGTCGGTAAGTGGAGGAACTAATACTTCCCGTTATTTCTATTCAACGTCGTACAGCAAGGAAAACCCCAGCACTAAAGGAAACTCGGCATATCGAATTACACTTACGTTGAATAATAGTTGGAAGTTATTTAATTGGGCGACTCTTTCTACAAATCTGAAAGGAACATTTTTTACCTACAGAAATAACGGTGTAACTATGAATTCTCTGTATGGTTTGAGTTCTACAGCATTAATGCCCTATAGTCTATTGGCTGACAATAATAATAAAAGTATTTCATACGCTAGATTAGATCCTGCCTGGACCAGTACGCTGTCTTCGGCTTATAAAGACTGGACATATAATTATCTGGACGAACTGGCTAATGCAGATAATCTTCAGAAAAATGATAATTACCTTGGGACAATAAATCTACAGGTACCTCTGTTGTACGGCCTAAAAGCTTCGTTACAATATACGTTGGAAAGAACTTATGGACAAACACAAAACTATTACAATCAGAATACCTATTATTTTCGGAATATAGTCAACGTCTATACTTACCCAACGGCTACTACTAATAGTTTGGGAATTACCAATGGAGGTATATTGAGCCAGATTAATACAAACGAAAATAATCATAGTTTACGTGGACAATTGGATTATGACCATATTTTTAATGGTATCCATCAGATTACAGCCGTAGCCGGAATGGAATTACGTGAAACCAATATGAGTCAATCTACAGTTTCGTTATTCGGTTATAATAAGGAAACAGGATTCACGAATTCCAGTATTAATTATAGTTCTACTCCTACATATGCATATGTAGGAGGGGCTACAGCCACTTCCTATACTACTTTTAATTACGGTGGTTATCCGACACAATATGATAAGAAACGTAGATTTTTATCATATTATAGCAATGCGGCATATACGCTGTTAGATCGCTATTCTTTATCAGCGAGTGTTCGCTACGATGATTATAACAATTTTGGATTGGATAGAAAATACAGAGCCACTCCTTTGTGGTCTTCCGGTTTGAAATGGATATTGAGTAAAGAGTCATTTATACGGAAGCAATCATGGATAAATAATCTGTCTTTGCGCGGAACCTTTGGCGTGAATGGTAATTTATCATTATCCACCTACCCTTTTACAAATATAGGGTTGGGAGGTTCTGATGGAACCACCGGACAGGCGTATGCAAACTTGGTGTCGCTGGCGAATCCTCAATTGAAATGGGAAAAAACTTATGTTACTAATTTGGGATTAGATTTCAGCTTATTCAATAGCAGATTAAATGGTGGAGTAGATTTTTACAATAAAAGTGGTAAAGATATGCTATATCCTTATGCTATTAGTAACGTTTATGTGGGTAACGTGGGTACTGTAACCCTTAATATGATGACGATGAATTCCAAAGGGGTTGATTTGAACTTAAATGGTGTTGTCTTTACGAATAAGGACTGGCAATGGAATGTTGGTGGAGCATTTTCGTACAATACGAATAAGGTAACAGATATGCGTTTTACTTCAAACAGCTATACGAGCTCTTATGGCTCTTCTCCTGCAGGTATCGGACTCTTGGCCGGATATCCTACCGATAAGTTATTGGTATATCGGAATGCCGGATTGGATGCCAATGGGCTGACTCAGGTTTACGATGAAAACGGTGGTATTATAAAAGCAACCACAACCTCCATTACTTCCTTTGGGGTGTTTAAAAATGCAGGTCGTACTACTGCTCCGTTTTATGGGAACTTTAATACTACACTGAAATACAAACAATTTAGCTTGTATGCATTTTTGACCTACCAATTCGGGAGTGTTTTTCTGAAACCAACCATTTCAAGCTATATAACATCATCTACGAGAGCTTACTATGATTTGGGTGCCGATATAGCGAACAGATGGCAAAAATCCGGTGACGAGGCTACAACAAATACTCCGGGTCTTAATGGTACTAGCACAGCAGTTGCTACCAGCTTGGCTCGTTATGTGTATTCTGACATCAATGTTTTATCGGGTGATTATATCCGACTTCGACAAATATCACTTAATTATCAACTTCCATCTGAATTGATAAATAAGTGTCATGTAAAGAGCGCTCAACTAGGGTTTTCTGTAAATAACTTAGGTTTACTTTGGACTGCTAATAAACAAGGTTATGATCCGGATTATGTTGCAGCAGTAAATTCTACATACAGTCTTCCTGCTTCAACATCTTATACAGTTTCTTTAAATATTAATTTCTAATGATATCAAAAATGAAACCTCAATTAAATATTATTTTAGCAATATTGGTTTGTCTGGGCTTTGCTGCTTGTGAAAGCTATGTTGATATAAAAACCCAGGGAAAATTAGTTCCCGGAGAAATAAGTAACTATCGTTATTTACTGAATAATACTTCTGCCTATGAAGTTGGTCCCCGGTTACCGGATATCGCGTCCGATGATGTGGAACTTGTTGATGGTAGTACCCAACAGCTTGCATTAAGTGTGAGTGATTCTTACGCCTATTGGACAAAGAGTTATACATGGCAAGCGGTTATCTATCCAATAGGAACTTATCAGGCTGATTACGATTGGAATGCCATGTATAATACAGTTACCTATTCGAATGTTGTGATTAATGAAGTTCCAACAAGTACAGGTGGTACAGAATCCGAAAAGGCTGCATTGATAGGCGAAGCTCTTGTACACAGAGCCGATGCATATTTAATGCTGGTCAACAAATATGCAAAACCCTATAATGCGAGTACTGCTACCAGCGATCTTGGTGTGCCAATGGTACTGATACAAACAACCGTACAATCACTTAAACGACCTTCCATTCAGGCGGTTTATGATCAGATCATCACTGATTTGAAAACAGCTATTCCTGCGTTGCCTCTTACTCAGTTATATAATACTTTGCCTTCAAAACCTTCGGCTTATGGTGAATTGGCTCGTACATACTTGTGCATGAACGATTATGCAAATGCCAAATTATATGCTGATAGTGCATTGTTGTATCGAAGTACGTTGAATGATTTGAGTGCTATAACAGCACTATCCTCTACTACTTATCCAATGCGGAGCAGTGATCCGGAGATTCTTTTGTCTAAAATAACTTATGGCGGACTTTCCACTTATACTCCTTCTGCCTTGCGCTTGAGTAGTAGCTTGCTGGTATTACTAGGAACCAAAGATCAGCGATATACCTTGTTTACTACTGTGCCGGCAACTATAGTGAGTTCATACACTACTGCGGGTGGACGTTTTTTTTGTAAAGATAAATTCCTGAACGAAAGCCGTAATATAGGACCGAGTGTTCCGGAGATGATGCTTATTGAGGCTGAGTATTACGCTCGGAATAACCAGCCGGATGTGTCCATGAGTTGGGTGAATGCCTTGCGCAAAAAACGGTTTAAAGCAGCCGATTATACCGCTTTGTTGGCAATAGATTCAAACGATGCACTTAAAAAGGTGATAGATGAACGTCATCGTGAGTTTTTCTGCCGTATGCTGCGCTGGTGGGATATGAGGCGGCTGAAAGACGATGCGATGTTTGCGGAAACATTAACCAGAACCGTAGCAGGTGTTACCTATACGCTTGCTCCAACCAGCAATCGTTATGTGTTTTCTATTCCTGATTATCAAATATTGCTAAGCCCTGAAATAGAACAAAATCCGGAATAATAAATAAGTTTCTAATTAAATATAAAATGACCAGAACAAAAATAATATTACTTCACTTAAGTTTAGCCCTGGGGCTAAACTTAAGTGTATTTTCGCAAACAGAAAAGACTGTTATACTTAATCCTAATAGCCCACTACCCGGGCAAAAATTAGAGGTGAAGTATAATGCCAAAGAGAGTACGCTTGGAGATGCCAAAGATATTGAAGGAGTGGTTTATATGTTTTGCAACTACGAATGGACAACAAAAGATTTGATTTTGAGTTCCGATGGAGGGTACTGGAAGGGATCATTGGATATTCCTTCTGATTGCGGCTTTTTGGCTTTTAAATTTAAATCGCACGATAAAGTTGATAATAATAACGATAAAGGATATGCGTGGTTGTTGAAGAAAGCAGATCAGACAATAATGCCCGGAGCTTATGCTGGCTGGGGTTTAATGCGTTCTCCTAATTATGGATATTCAATTCCCGGTTATTCAGAGCTGAATAAGTCAGCAGTAAGTGATACCGTTACATATTATTGGCTTAATCAGGAAATCACCAGAACATCTGCATCAGCCGGACCTATGGCTGTACTTTTAGCTCAATCTTTAAAGAAGGCCCATATAAAAGGAGCCGAACAGCGGATGAAAAGAATAGTTGCCTTTTTGTTGAAGAATGAATCGGAAGAAAACTTACTTAAAGCGACTTACATATATAAAGACCTTTTAGGGCTAACCCAATCAGCAGATTCTTTGACACAGGTAATGCTTACCCGGTATCCTAAAGGATCAATAGCCCGGTTAAATGCATACAGAGCTGCTAATAGTCAAAAGAGCATGGAGATTAAACGACAAGCATTAATTCAGTTTGTAAAGGATTTTCCTGAATTGCCTGCGGATGCGAAGTTTAACGACGATAATCGAATTTCTTATGGCAATGTATATCAAACTATTATTATCCTTGATGTAATAAATAAAAATTACAGTAGTATAAAAACTTATTTAGAACAGCTTCCGATGGATGCATCAATAAATTTATTCTACAAAGTAATCGAAATTCCTCATAACCGAAAAGATATGTCGGATCAGGAATTGTATCCGTATGCCAAATTACTCGTGGATCACTTAGAAAATACAAAAGATATAAAACCATCACGTTATTATCATTTGTCTCCAAACGAATGGAACGAAATATGGAACGGTCTTTTCGTAAAAAATATTCTCATTACGTATGTCGATATTTTGAAGAATAACGGCAAAAACAAAGAAGCTTTATCCTATGCAAAATTAGCTCAGCAAACACTACAATATACTAAAGCTGATTTAAATGGCAATATGGCAACATTGCTTAATGATGGTGGAGATTATGAGTTATTGAAAACCTTGCTAACGAAAAGTTTGTACAATAATCAAATAAACTCGTTGATGCTTGATTTACTTAAGAAAGAATACATTGCAGAACATAAATCGGAAACCGGTTTTGACGCATTTATAAAAGCACATAAAAATCCGGCATTGGCCGTTAATGAGTCGAAATTTTTGGTGGAGAGTAAGCGTGAAGGTGTAATGCCTGCGTGGAGCATGATGGATGCCGAAGGTAAGTTGATAGACTCCAACAGTCTGAAAGGAAAAACCTATGTGTTGGATTTTTGGGCCTCGTGGTGTGTCCCTTGTAAAGCTTCTTTTCCGGGTATGAAACTGGCTGTTGAAAAATACAAAAATGATCCGGATGTCCAGTTTTATTTTGTCGACACCGAAGAACGTTCAGAAAACTATAAAGAAGCTGCAAAGAAATATATTAAAGATAATAACTATCCGTTCCATATTTTATTTGATAATAAGTTGAAGGGGAAAGAAATAAATGATGAGGTTTTTAGCCGCATTGCTAACGCTTTTACTATTTCAGGTATTCCACAGAAAATCTTTGTTGATAAAAATGGTCATGTGCAATACATTTCTGTAGGTTATAAAGGAAGCCCAAGTGAACTTGCCGATGAAATATCCGGAATGGTAGAGCAAACAAAGAATGTAAAATAAGTTATTGATCCCAGATAATGATAAAAATACAATTATCAACAAGATTTCTTCTTGCTGTAATACTTTGCTTTCCTTTGGTTTTGAATGCTGCTGATCAGATAAAAACCGGGATTGACCAGAATGGAAGTCCAGCTTCATTACCCTATATTTCAAAAGAGGTTCTATTTAATAACGACGATAACTCTATTCGTTTTGGAGGAACACTGACTTTACCCGATACATTACATACGCATCAGGTTGTTATCATTGTTTCGGGAACGGGAGCACAGGATAGAGATGGTACTATGGCAGGGCATAAGATGTTTGCAACCATAGCAGATAACTTGACTCGTAGAGGCATTGCTGTTCTTCGGATTGATGATAGAGGGGTGGGACAAACAACCGGTGTGTACCAAACTTCGACAACCGGTGATTTTGCAAAAGATGTGCTGGCTTTTATTCGCTTTTTGAAATCTCAGAAAGGAATTGATCCGAAAAATATCGGATTGATTGGGCATAGCGAAGGTGGTGCAGTAATTTCAATTGTGACAGCACAATCCAGGGATGTAGCTTTTATGATTAGTATTGCCGGCTTGGCTACGGACGGATTGAATGCTTTAAGAAAACAAAATAGAGATATTATTGAAGCATCTGCATTGCCTGATTATGATAAGGCACGTTCCAACGAAATCAACGAATTGATGTTTAATACGGCTTATGCTTATGCTAATTCCGGCAGTATGGAAGTTAAACTAAACGAGACCTACCAAAATTGGAAAAAGAAAGACAATGAGTACTTTAAAACATTAAATATAAAATACGATCATTTTCGATTCCCCATATACAGTTATGTACAAACTGCTATTGGCCCATGGTATCGTTATTTTATTCAATATGATCCGGCTAAATATCTGACAAAAATTAAAGTTCCGGTCTTAGCAATTAATGGCGACAGAGATTTGATGGTGGCTTGTGATGAAAATCTGGCAAACTTTAAAAAATATCTGACTGTAGCTCGAAATAAGGATTTCAAAATTGTCAGTGTTCCCGGGTTGAATCATCTGTTTCAACATTGTAAACTATGTACACGCGAAGAATATGCAACTCTTAAAGAATCGTTTGCTCCCGAAGTGCTTGACTTAATGGGAAACTGGATTCTTAGCCATAAAAGAAACAAATAAATGAAATATACAAAAACACTATGGGTGGCTGTGGTGATTCTTTTACTTTCGGTCGGAGAGGTATCTGCTTATCCGTCTAAAGGTAAAATACTAACAAAAAAGCAAGTTACTCTTCCGTTGGATTCAGCAGTAAGGATAGGAAAATTAGCGAATGGATTTACTTATTACATTCGTCGGAACACAGAGCCTAAAAATAGGGTAACACTTTATTTAGCCAACAAGGTGGGTTCTATCCTTGAAAATGATAATCAGCAAGGGCTGGCTCATTTTATGGAACATATGAGCTTTAATGGAACGAAACATTTCCCTAAAAATGAGTTGGTAAGTTATCTTCAGAAAGCAGGTGTCCGTTTTGGTGGTGATTTGAATGCTTATACCAATTTTGACGAAACGGTATATCAGTTGCCACTCCCAACAGATAATCCCGACCTGTTACAAAATGGTTTTCAGATTATGCGAGACTGGGCACAGGATGCAACACTTGACTCGGTGGAAATTAATAAAGAGCGTGGCGTGGTTCTGGAAGAAAAACGATTGGGGAAAAATGCATCAAAGCGGTTGCAATATAAATATTTGCCCATCATTTTAAATCAGTCGCGTTACAGTAACCGCCTTCCTATCGGTACGGAAGAAATACTAAACAACTTCAGACCCAAAACGCTGACTGATTTCTATAAGACCTGGTATCGCCCCGATCTTCAGGCATTAATAGTGGTGGGAGATATTGATGTGGCTGTAACGGAGAAAACAATTGTGGCTCTGTTCTCCGATTTGAAAATGCCTGAAAATCCAAAGCAACGAACCAAATACACAATTCCATTAGTCAAAAAAAATCAATTCTTTGTTGCTACAGATAAGGAATTTTCGGCAACGGCTATTCAGGTATTTATAAAACATCAGCACACCGCTTTGAAGACCATTGAAGATTATCATCAAAATATTCTTCGTTCTCTATTTAATTTTATTGTTCGTGAACGTTTTAATGAATTAAGCAAGCAGGCTAGTCCTCCTTTTATTCAGGGTGGAAGTTCTATAGGGGGATTTCTTGCCAATATTGATGTACTTTCAACATCTGTAGTGGCGAAACCAGGAGAACTTGAGAAGGGCTTTAAAGCTGTGTGGACTGAAATAGAACGACTGAAGAAGTTTGGATTTGTTCAATCTGAGTTAAATAGGGCTAAAGTGGCTTTAATGCAATCGATGGAGTCGATCTATAAAGAAAAAGATAAAACCGAATCGGGAAGTTATACCAATGAATATCTGAATCTCTTTTTGAAGGGTGATGCAGCTCCGGGTATTGAATACGAGTATAAATTATATCAGGGTAATCTCCCGAAAATAACGCTTGCTGAAGTAAATGATGTAGTTAAAAAGTATCTGGTGGATATAAATCGGGATATTATTGTTCTGGGTTCAACTAAAGATTCTACGACATTACCTACAGAGAAGATAGTTAGCCAATGGATGTTGGATGTTCATAAGAGTGGAATAAGCCCTTATGTCGATCAGTCTTCTGATAAACCTTTATTTAATAAAATGCCGGTTCCCGGAAAAATAGTCGCTGAGAAAAAACAGGATGCACTGGGTTTGGCTGAGTATACACTTAGCAACGGAGTGAAAGTGAATCTGAAACCAACTAATTTCAAAAATGATGAAATTAGCTTTCAGGCTTTTAGTCCCGGCGGAACTTCTCTTTATAGCGATGCTGATTATGAGTCGGCGATACGGGCAGCTGCATTGGTTGGTTATAGTGGGCTTGCCGATTTTAATTTAGTCCAACTTGGAAAATATCTCACCGGAAAAAGAGTTCAGGTTTCGCCCTATATTGGTGAGCGTACCGAAGGATTTACAGGATACAGCTCTACAAAAGATCTGGAAACGGCCTTGCAACTGGTTTATCTTTATTTCACCGAACCGCGTAAGGATGTAGAGATATACAAGGGCGTACTCTCCAAAGAAAGAGCCACTCTGCTTACCCGTGATAATGATCCGATGACTGTTTTTTCCGATACGGTTAATGCCATCCTGGGTAACTATAGTGTACGCCGGTCTGCGCCAAGTGTGGCTAAACTCGATAAAATAAACCTTGATCGGGCATTTGAAATATACAAAGACCGTTTTGCCGATGCCGGTGATTTTACGTTCACTTTTGTTGGTAATCTGGATTTGGAAAAAATAAAACCTTTGTTGGAAAAATACTTAGGGTCTTTACCTACCACACATCGCACCGAAAGTGCACGTGATCTGGGAATTCATATTCCTGCGGGCAAAATAAACAAGGAAGTTTATAAAGGGCAAGATCAAAAATCCACGGTACGTTTGGTGTTTAGCGGAGAGTATACCTACAGCAACGATGAAAATAATCTTTTGGATGCGTTGGCCGAAGTGTTGACCATTAAACTGACTGAACGTCTTCGCGAACAGGAAAGTGGAGTTTATGGAGTAGGAGCAAAAGCTTCTTATGCTAAATATCCGCATAACCGTTACTCCTTCTCGGTTATGTTTGGTTGCGGTCCCGAAAATACGGAGAAACTGATTCACTCGGCTCTGGATGAAATCAGCAAGCTTCGCCAGAATGGACCTTCACTGGTGGATGTAAATAAAGTGCTGGCTGAAGAACGACGTTCGACCGAAGTTCAATTGAAAGAAAACGGATTTTGGCTTAATTATTTGACGAGTCAATTTCAGAATAATGATAATCCGGAACAAGTTCTTTCTTATCAGGATGATTTGAATAAAATCACTCCCGAACTATTAAAGGCTTCTGCCAATAAATATCTCGGGGGTAATAATTTCATACGTTTGATTTTATATCCCGATAAAAAATAAAATCAAATAGAAAGGGATGAAGTGAAGCAAATTGAAAAGTTTTCTTTAATTTCACCCCCTTAATTTAAAAGATACAGTTTATGAAAGTATTTCGTTTATTGGCTTTGACTTTGTTGCCAACAGCTTTGTTGGCTCAGTCGGGCGTATATACCATTAATGGAAAGATCGGGAATCTTAGTGCACCTGCAAAAGTTTATCTTCTGATGCGGACAGAGAAAACAACAAAAATAGATTCGGCAGTTTTAAAAAACGGAGCATTTGAGATTAAAGGGCAACTTACTGACCCAAGAAAAGCCAGTCTTGTTGTAGATCATACCGGACTAGGATTAAGAAGAATTGTAAAACCCGATTTGCTTGAGTTTTATCTCGAAAAGGGTCAAATTAAAGTTCTAAGTCCTGACTCCGTTTCTAAAGCTGAAATTGCAGGCTCTGCTATCAATGCTGAGAATAAAAAGTATACTATCTTGTTAGCTTCTGCTCGGGCTAAACAAAAAGCTATTTTGGCTGAGTATTATGGAGCCTCTGACGAAAAGAAAAAATCCAGTGAATTTCAGAAGGATATTGATATACGTTATGATGCAGTCGATAATGAGCTAAAAACGCTTAATAAAAATTACATTCAGTCAAATCCCGGTAGTTTTGTTTCGCTGGAAGCTTTGGAAGTATTGGGTAACCCTGTTTTTGATACAGATTTGATAGAACCCTTGTTTGCTGGATTAACAGATAAGGTTCGTAATTCATATTCAGGTAAAGAACTTGCGGCAAAAATAACCAAACTCAAACTGGTATCTGTCGGAGCCATTGCTCCTGATTTTGCTCAGCTGACCCCTGAAGGTAAAACTCTAAAGCTTTCAGGTTTCAGAGGAAAATATGTTTTACTCGATTTTTGGGCATCATGGTGCGGACCGTGCCGTGCCGAGAATCCAAACGTTGTAATTGCGTACAATCAATACAAAGACCGGAATTTTACGATACTTGGAGTCTCGCTTGACAGCGAAAAAAGTAAAGCTGCCTGGTTAAAAGCTATTGAAAAAGATCAACTCGCATGGAATCATGTTTCCGACCTGAAAGGATGGAACAATGAGGTTGCCCAGTTATATGCAGTTCAGTCAATTCCTCAGAATTTTTTGATCAATCCCGAAGGTAAAATCATTGCTAAAAACCTTCGTGGTGAAGATTTACAGCTAAAGCTGAAAAAGATTTTTAAATAATCATTCTTTCTCATAGTTTGATTATTTAGTCTTCTTCTTCTTTCTGTGTGTTTAATATTATTCGGTAGTTAGTTTTTTGTCATTGTGTTTATATATTCTGTTTTATTATTTGAGGTTATAATGAATTCCTTTTTCATATCCATTCTGACAAAACGCTGACAGATCTGTATAATGGGATATTAAAAATATTTATTTGATTTGTAACCTGTAAATAATCTTACGGTTATATGGTATCTTTGCAAGTAAATAACAGATCTAAAATCATAAATAAAAATGCTCTCATTACAAGAACGCTCGGACATAATAGCACTGATTAAACAGGAAGTTATTCCTGCCATAGGCTGTACCGAACCGGTAGCAGTTGCTCTGGCAGTAGCCAAAGCCAAAGAAATATTGGGCGCAATCCCCGATAAAATTGAAGTTTCGCTTAGTTCCAATATGCTCAAAAATGCTATGGGTGTCGGCATTCCCGGTACCGGCATGGTGGGGTTGCCTATCGCCATTGCGCTGGGTGCCCTTATTGGCAAATCCGAATACGGGCTCGAGGTGCTCAAAGACCTGACGCCCGAAGCATTGGAACAAGGCAAAAAAATGATTGACGACAAAGTGATGACTGTTTATTTGAAACAGAAAATTGCCGAAAAACTCTATATTGAAGTGCTGGTCAAAAACGGTAATGATCAGGCACTGGTTATCATTAGCCATGATCACACCCGCTTCTCGCACATTCAGAAAAACGAAGAAATACTTTTGCATTTGGACGATGAAACAGAAGGTGACGACTCGAAAGAAAAAGGCGTCAGTTTGTCATTTAATAAAGTGTGCGATTTTGCTATCGATACTCCGGTTGAGGAACTCCGTTTTATCCTGAAGTCATCTGTGATGAACAGGGCTGCTTCCAACGAATCAATGAAAGGGCAATACGGTCACAGTGTGGCTCAAACAGTGCGTAATGGTAGTCAGCAAAACGTGATGGGAAATACCATTTTCACCCGTATGTTGTCGGTAACGGCTGCGGCTTGCGATGCTCGTATGGCCGGAGCCATGTTTCCGGTGATGAGTAATTCAGGAAGTGGTAATCAGGGTATTGCTGCCACTTTGCCGGTGTCGGTTTTTGCCGAAGAAACAGGTAAATCAGAGGATGAACTGATTCACGCTCTCGCGTTAAGTCATTTGATGACTATTTATATCAAGAAGAATCTCGGACGGTTGTCCGGCCTGTGTGGCGCTATCGTTGCGGCTACCGGATCGGCTTGCGGCATAACTTACCTGATGGGAGGTACCCGCGAGCAGATTGCCTATTCAATTAAAAATATGATAGGTAATATAACGGGTATGATTTGCGACGGAGCAAAACCCAGTTGTGCGCTCAAAGTGTCCAACGGCGTTTCCACGGCTACTTTGTCGGCATTAATGGCAATGGATAACAAAGTAGTAACTTCCATCGAAGGCATAACTGACGAAGATGTGGATAAAACCATTCTTAATCTTACTAAAATAGGATCGGAGGGGATGAACGAAACGGACCGTATGGTGTTAGAGATCATGACCACAAAAGGAGAATAAAAAACAAAATAT
>Ga0302205_10000390_pt1 | contig 18696 bp, 9 predicted proteins | sample II_Fen_E1_3_FD_194582 | JGI IMG/M metagenome (GOLD analysis project Ga0302205, IMG submission 194582) | Peat permafrost microbial communities from Stordalen Mire near Abisko, Sweden - II_Fen_E1_3 | ecosystem: Environmental > Terrestrial > Soil > Wetlands > Permafrost | place: Sweden: Abisko...
AACGACTTCATAATACGCCATTTGAAATAGCGGAATATGCTGTTTTTATTACCGGCTACCTCATTGTGGGTTGGAAAGTGATAGCCACAGCTGTGAAGAATATCATTCGGGGGCAGTTTTTCGATGAACAGTTTTTAATGGCTATTGCCACTCTTGGAGCATTTGCCATTCATCAAATGCCCGAGGCGGTGGCAGTAATGCTATTTTATGTGACCGGTGAGTTGTTTCAGGATATTGCAGTAGGTCGTTCCCGAAAATCAATAAAAGCACTGCTCGAAATAAAACCTGAATATGCCAATCTATTGTCAAACGGTGTAACAACCAAAGTTTCACCGGAAACTATTAAAGTAGATGATGTGATCGTTGTGAAGGCCGGAGAAAAGATCCCACTCGATGGAAAAGTTATTGAAGGTAACTCTTTTGTAGATACATCGGCATTGACTGGCGAAAGCGTTCCACGGAAACTGAATGTAAATGATATTGCTTTGTCAGGAACAATTAATCAAACCGGGGTGCTGACCATCAAGGTTAGTAAATTATTCAGTGAATCGTCGGTGTCAAAGATTCTTGAGTTGGTCGAAAACGCCACCTCCAAAAAGGCTGAGACCGAAAAGTTTATCACCACCTTTGCAAAATACTATACACCTTTGGTGGTTATAGGCGCTTTGCTATTGGCTATTTTACCACCTCTTTTGTTTACCGGACAAACTTTCGATGATTGGATTTACCGGGCATTGGTTGTATTGGTTATTTCCTGCCCGTGTGCACTGGTTATTAGTATCCCGCTAGGATATTTCGGCGGGATAGGGAATGCTTCACGAAAAGGGATATTAGTGAAAGGCTCTAACTTTTTGGATGCTTTAACACAGGTAAAAACCGTAGTGTTTGATAAAACCGGAACTCTTACCAAAGGTGAGTTTAAAGTATCGGAAATTGTTATTTCAAATGGCTTTACCAAAGAACAGATTTTAGAATATGCAGCCTATGCTGAAACCAACTCGAATCATCCGGTTGCTAAATCAATTTCCGAAGCTTTTGGTCAGGACATTGACAAACTTAGAATAAAACTGGTTGAAGAAATATCCGGGTATGGCATTAAAGCTGTGATTGATAACAAAACAGTTCTTGCCGGTAATGATAAGCTATTGCATAAAGAAAATATCATTCATCCTGTTTGTAATGTGGATGGTACCGTCGTACATGTCGCTGTTGATACTGTTTATGCCGGATATATCATCATTTCGGATACGCTGAAAGATGATGCCATTGAAGCCATTGAGAAACTTAAAGCAAAGAATATCCAAACGGTCATGCTTACCGGCGACAACCAATTTGCAGCAGCAGCCTTTGCTAAGAAATTAAATATTGACAAGTTTTATTACGAACTATTACCCGGAGATAAAGTAAAACATATCGAGAACTTGATGCAGGAAAGCAATGCGGGTAAAGTGGCTTTTGTGGGTGATGGGATAAATGATGCACCTGTAATAGCCCGTGCCGATATTGGGATTGCCATGGGAGCACTAGGCTCTGATGCTGCCATCGAAACTGCCGATGTGGTACTAATGACCGATTCACCTTCCAAAGTCGCTCTGGCTATCGACGTAGCCAAAAGTACAAGAAACATTGTCTGGCAGAATATTTATTTTGCAATGGGGGTTAAACTGATTTTTATAGTGCTCGGAATATTAGGGGTTGCTACCATGTGGGAAGCTGTTTTTGGTGACATGGGTGTTGCTTTGATTGCCGTTTTTAATGCTATCCGGATTTTAAAGAAATAATGCTATCAAATGATCTGAGATCTTCTTTTAAATCCAATGTACTGTTTTGCTTTTATTCGAAAGTTTCACTAACATAGTAGACAAGTAATCTGTTTGTTAGTAGATAAATCAACTATATCCAGCACCTGCTTGTTGAAAACGTAAAACTAAAGATAAAAAAACCAAAAAGGTAGAAAAATGCAGAAAACAAACAGCTAACACAGGATAAAAAACCCATACTTTGTAACAAAGATCCTGTTTTGAAGAGGAAAAGGTTGAAGCCCAGAAGGCAGTTAGATTAACTAGGTATAATAAAATTTACATAATCTCAAATAGCAGATTATAAGAAATTTGTATCTTCATTATCTTAATACGTGGGATTAGGTTGAGTAGTAATTAAAAGTTTGACAAATAGCTTGTTGGAACTATTTTAGACTCAAAGTGTACTCGAGGTTATGCAAAATAGAACGTAAATTGTCTACTTGTAAGATGACTTTATGTCAGTACGCCTTTCTTTACAGTGACTGTTAAAGAATAGTCAAGACTCTTTTGTCAGATACTGGCTGTTAGAAGGTAACTCCATCAATATGGTTAGACTTTTGGAAGGATTTAATTAAGTAAAACTTTTAAAATGTTCTTTTGGCAAGGTTTATGCTTAAGGTGTAGAAATTCTAATTTGTTTTATTCAAAGGATCACTTCTGATTTTTTCATTAAAGATGTTACCTATCCTAAAAATCAAAACAAACAAAAATCAAAACTTATAAATTCAATAATGAATGATTCTGGTAAATATACCATCTTAATTGCAGACGATGAAATACTCATAATTAGAAGTATTATGAATATACTTATTAGAAATAATAATTATATAATCTTATCAACAGAAAACGGAAAAAAAGCCTGTGAAATTGCATTGAAAAACTCTCCTGACTTAATTATAATGGATTGGCAAATGCCTGTTATGAATGGACTTGAAGCTACAAAGCAATTAAAACAAAACGATTTAACTAAAAATATCCCTATCATTATTGCTACCGGTGCCATGATAGAATCCTCTTACTTGAGCACTGCTTTTCTTGCAGGTGCTGTTGATTTTATTCGTAAGCCTATTGATGAAAATGAACTTATATCACGTGTTGCCAATATGTTACAGCTTTCGCAAGCCTATTTGAAAATTGAACATCAAAATATAGTCTTGCAAAGTCAACTGACTTCCAAACTGATCAATATTCAACAATTAAATGAACTAAAAAGTGAAGTAATCAGTCAATTGAATATCATTAAGAAGCAAGCTATTGCTACAGAAAATAATCAATTGAATGAAGCCATTCTGAAGACAGAAAGACTTTTGTATTCTAAATTATTTCAATTAAAATGGGAAGATTTTGAATTGCATTTTCAAAAAATTTATCCTGGGTTTTATACAAATATAAAATCGAATCAAGGAAGTTATACCGCCAATGAATTGCGATTATGTTCTTTCCTTAAACTTAATATGAGTAATAAGGAAATTTCACTCATTACGTATACGTCACCTGATTCTGTTAATACAGCCAGGAAGAGACTCAAAAAGAAATTAGGCTTGCTTCCTGATGAAAGTCTACAATCATTTATACAGTGTCTGTAAATATAGCTATAAACATCCAATATATAATATCGATTATTTTAATGTGTAGCTACATTACATTGATTTGTAACTTGCAACTTTTGTATTTTGCAAGAGAACAAAAAAAATAGATAATCGTACAAAGTAAAAATATATAGTTTTGTGTGCTAAAAAAATAGCCAGTTTTTAAGCTCAAGCATTCTTTAACTTTTCAGTATTGCCAATAACTTTCAAGGGGTCAACCCTGTTCATTTTGCCTCCCTGTTTCTTCCTCTCTTCATTTTTACCCTCGTTATGAAAAGTTGCATAGATAGTAAATCTCTATGCGTCAACAATGCAATTTGATTGTAATATTATTTTTATTAATAAGTTGGAGGCATCTTAACAAAGCATTCAGAAAGAAGCTCCTAAATATCTTTTTGTTTTTCAACGAATAACTTATTTTCAGTTTTTAATGCTTATATCGTATTAAAAACCTGGAAAGATATATTAGATTTTATTCAGATTAATTTATTGTGGAATTGAAAACAAAAGACTTACCACTAAGTCACTAATGGAACATCCCGAGAATAGGGAGAACACTAAGTTGCAGAAGGTTTAAAACTGCTGATATTCTTTGTTGCTAAAAACAAAAAAAACACGAAGAATAAAACATAAATATTTTATTTCTCAACCAATTTGAAAACCATAGATTTAGAACAATAAAAACAGGTGTGTTTTCATCTTAGTGACCTGTATTATAAGAGACTTTTGTAAATTATTGTATCTCGTTGTGGCTCGTTTCTTTTATTTTGATAATTATAAATAGGTAGGAAATAATACGCAAGAGGTGAAAAACTAAGGCTTAAACTTTATCTGATTTATACAAAATAACATTCAGATGTAGCAAAAAAAATCAATATTTTGTTACTGGATGTTTTAGATTTAATACAGTAACTCACAAAGTAAATACAATAGTATTAAATATGAATTAAAATACAATGTATCTATTGAAAAAAAAGACAAGCTTATGTTAGGTTCTATAAGTGAAAATAAGCTTAAATTGTACTATCTGTTTGAGAATATTTTTTAAGGCTATAAAATATGGTTAATATTTTATAAGTAAACATTTTATCTGCGACATAGATTTTGTTTATTGTTGACTAAGTCTTGCATTCAGAGGAATTATAAAATTAATTATGTGTAATTTTAAGTGTTTATATAAAACAGAACTCTACATAAAAAAATAAATTGCTACATACCATAATTGCCTAAAAGATGGAAATTTTAAAGTAGTATTACAAAGCCTTTTTTTTAGGCATAACTTAAAATTAGGTTCTTAAATAATCGTCTTTAAAATAAATATCATGATAAAAGAAAATATTAATAAAAATGCTATAATTGACACAATCAATTTTAAATATAAAGACACAATCAAAGTTGCATTTTATATAACATTTTCATCTATTATTCTAGGCTTAATAAGTCATATCTTTTCAAATAACTTATCAAAAAACTATTTTCCGGTTATTATTGATTCGATAACACTAGGAATATTTGTTCTGACAATTTTACTTTATTACAGAAAAAATATATCCCAGAAAGCAGCCGGTATGATAGTTATATATGGAATGATTTTAAATGTTTGTATTTTAGATATTTTTTACATTGAACTCAACCTACCAACATTATCAATTAATTTTGTTTATTCACTCCTTTTTATTATCTTATTAATATCAGTCAGTAGTTTGATAATCAATTTTAAACACATCATTGTTGTCGGTGCAATTTCTATTGCGCGAATTTGGTTGTTTATGATTTATGTAAACGACCCTGTACTATGGTCAATATTTATCTCTATAAACGTAATTTATATTGGGGTAACAGTAGGATTATTTTTAATAGTTAGATACATATGCACAAATGCCTGGGAATATCATAATTTGGAACTAACCATAAGTAATCAGAATGTAGAACTTAATAAATTATTAATATTTAAAGATGAAATGCTTAACATGGTATTACATGATATAAAAAACCCTGTTAATCGGATTTTATCGGCTGTTAAAGATCGAAATTTAACAAAAGATGAAATTGTGGAATCCAGTAAAAAAATACTTTTGTTAACTGAAAATATTTTGGATATATATAAGATCAAGGAATCTAAGATGAAGTTGGATCTAAAGTTTATTAGTTTTAATGGCCTTATAAATGAAGCCCTAAAAGAAATAAACTATTTATTAGATCAGAAGAAGATAGTTATTATTAAAGAAATTTTGATAAATGCTGTTGTCAATATAGATGAAAATCTGATGAAAAGAGTGATGGTGAATTTATTAACAAATGCCATTAAGTTTTCGAAGGTTAACGACTATATTGAAATCCGGTTAATAGCCAATGAAAACTTCATGCGAGTTGAGGTTCAGGATAATGGCATAGGTATACCCATAGAAAGCATTGATCATATATTTGATAAGTATTATCAAGAGAAAATTAACGATTCAGAGAACAATCGTTCAGTAGGTTTAGGGCTATTGTTTTGCAAATTAGTTATAGAAACTCATGGCGGAAAAATTGGTGTAGAATCAATTTTAGATAAAGGTACAACTTTATGGTTTGATATTCCAATGGAACTAAAGCCTGAAATTATTATGGAACCTACCATAGAATTTATTTCTGAAAATCCTGAATATAATCATGATGAGAAGATATTTCTTGCGTTTTACAAGAGAAAATTAGTTCATCTGGATATTTATCAAACTGGTGAGATATTTAAAATTTTGTATTCTAATTCATGTGGAGATTCTAAACCAGTACTCATTTGGAAAGATGATATCATTAATGCTGCATTAACTGGAAATGAGTTTGATTTTGATAAATTGAGAAAAATAGTTAACTAGAGTTTGTTTATAAATGAATGGATTTTTTCTCTAATGTTCTAAGCATTATTTAAAAGAAAAATCTGTAGATATAAATTAAAACTTAATGATTGCGATTTTGTATCTAAATTGTCTAAGTACATGACAGAAATAGCAATAATTACAGAATAAATTTATATTGAGTAATATGCAAAAAATAATCACCACAAAATAATCACAAAAGCAAGTATATTTTACAAGAAAGAACACAAAAAAGAAAATACTAAAAGCATTTAAAATCCAATATTAAAAACCGAAGGTTCTTATGCGTACTTAATATTGACTTTGGTAAAATTTAAGCTTAACTTTTGTGACTTTTGTGGTATTGTTTTGCTTTAATAGATTTGTTTTGTGTTTGTTAGTAATGAAACTTTTTTGTCAGGTACTAAAATAAATTGTTTTATTCGATTTTGGTTTGTTACCTGACCGACAGGAATACTACAAACCGATTAGAAGTAAAAACCCTACCTATTTTAACCAATCTTGCAGTCTAAAGTGTACAAATTGATAAAAAGACCTCTTTTTAGCGGAAAAAGAGATTATTTATTTTGTAAGTATCTGAAAAACAGATATTCCTTTTTCTGAATGCTTTGTACTGCCCAAATACACTTCTAAATTATAAATATTATTGATAATCAACTATTTATAACTGAACAACTTCAAAATTGGTTAAAAATATAAACTTACATTCTTCCTTCATTTTATATCCTTCCTATAAGCTTAAATGAATTATTTTGATTATGTACCCTTCATGTACCTTCAATAAATATCTACTTAAGAATCAATGCTCCTATATTTGTCCTCAAGAGTTAATAAAACCAATGTTGCCTAAATTACAAGTTAATTATCAAAGCAAAACGTTTGATAATATGAAATTTAGCTTAGATGCAGACAAATAAAATCTATGTTATTGTAAATCTAGACAATTAGTTTTCACGATTAAGAATCAGACTACTTAAAGGAATAGACATTTTCTGTTATTCAAACTTCATTTAGCCATGAACTATAAAATATTCATTTTATTTATGTTGTGTTTTACAATATTTCTTCTGTTTCCTTATATCGTGATGGTTCAGGAAATAGAAATACCATCAGGCAGTACTTTAACAGCTAACGGAACACCTTTTATTTCTATTGATAATAATAATTTTTTAAACAATAGCACTTTTATCAGATGATCAGAAACAATAACTACGTCAGGTAATACAGCTTAAGCAATATCTGGCACGAGCAATACAGATTTGAATCATTTTTCCATAATAAATACAGATAAAGCTAGTGTTATTATCGTGAGTTAATTATGTTTCAAAAAAGAATTATAACTATGAAGCAAAAGTATTTTTTTATAGTATTTACGATGTTGACTATATTTTCAATATTAACATATTCTCAGAACAAAATTGGTAATAACCCGGCAAAGATAAATGTTGGATCATTGCTTGAATTGGAGAGCACTTCGAAAGGGCTACTTTTACCACGTATTCCGCTCGACGATGTTACTAAATGGACATTAGATGGAACCCCGGCTAACGGGATGCTGATCTTCAATGAGACAGGACTTGAACCAAAAGGAATTTACTATTGGAGCACAGACTCTTTACAGTGGATGCGGGTGGTCAATAAATACGAATTGTCGACCTTAATAGCGAATTACATTAACCAAAACACAACCGTAAGAGATTCAATTATTAAAGTAATAAACAATACCATTACAGCAGGTGGGATCGCTGGTAAAGATCTTACCAGCAATAGTGCTATATTGAAAGTAACAAATGGAACAGGAGCAGCTATCAAGTCTGTTCAGGTGGATTTGGATAAAAATGAACTTGGGCATTTATTGAATACATCTCCATTAGCTGATAGTTTATCTATAGCCATATCCAACAACACGGTAATTCGTGACAGTATTAAATCGGTAGTAAACAACACCATTACAACAGGTGGGATTGCTGGTAAAGATCTTACCAGCAATAGTGCTGTATTGAAAGTAACAAATGGAACAGGAGCAGCTATTAAGTCTGTTCAAGTGGATTTGGATAAAAACGAGTTTGGACATTTATTGAATACATCTCCGGTAGCTGACAGTTTATCTATTGCCATATCCAACAACACAGCAATCCGTGACAGTATTAAATCAATAATGAACAAACCCAGTTTTAATACCGACCGTATTATTACTCTGGGAGGAACAAGCGTTACGGGTCAAAACCTGGGAGCCGGCGGCAAAACCATGGCTCAGTTCTTTGAGGCTTTTTTCTTTCCGGCTGTGGCTGCAACACCGCCTGCAAGCACCCTTACCACCACGACTACTACCTTTCCTTACAGTATCTGGAAAAATTGGGGCAATCCACCTACCAGTAATCTATCTTTTGTCTGGAGTGTAACCAATTTAAGCCTTACAGACAATACGGACGATAAAGTAATAACTTCCATCAAACTTAAAACCGGAGTTATCGAACTTGCCAATGCTACACCTACAGGTGGAAACCAAAGCGGAAGCTTCTCCGGAATTCCATTTGCCAACACCGTGCTCGATCCTAAGACAACATTCACCAAAACATATACCCTGGAAGTGATGGATGCACAACCTCAAACTGTGCTGAAGAATATTTTGTTAACCATGAGCCCTGCCATTCGTCTTACTTACACAGTGCCAACCTTGTCACCTTCCACCACTGTATATGAATACGATGTGAATAATAAAGCTATCACATTAAACTGGGCAATTACCCCAAATGATGAAAGCGTTACCAATATCTCGGTGGATGGAACTTCAACAGGGAGTACTGCTTCCACCGGAACACAGGCTGTAACATTTAAAACCATTGCCAACGGCGGTACAGTGTCTAAAACTTTCCCTTTGATAGTTACCGGAAATATATACGGTGTGGGAACTGCTCAAAACTCGGCTTCCGTAAGTTGGGATAATCGGTTGTACCGGGGCACTATAAGCTCTGCCATTGCACCAAGCGATGGAAGCTTTGCCTTCACCGATACTCAGATAAAAGCACTGGCTTCGGAAACAAAGCTCGGCGGTAACTGGAAATCAACAGCAGGATATGACTTTGTCTGCGGAGCGGGTGGACAGTATGTTTGCTTTGCTTATCCCGATGATGCAGTTACTCCGGTGGTGCAATATTACGATTCAAATTTCAGTTCATGGATGACTTATGTGGCATCGGATCTTACCATCATCAATAGGGTAAATTTTGTCAATCAGAATGGGTATACAGGAACTAATTATAAAGTTATTATTGTTTGTGTTCAGTATTTTGGCCAAACAGTTAAAGTTAGGATTCAGTAAAAGCTGGTTGCCAGCAACAATCTATTTAAAATTAATTATTTATTATGAAAACAACGACCAATTATAGTTTCAAGTTTGTATTCCTCGTTCTTTCTTTTTTGTTTATTGGACTTAGTTCTTCGTATGCTCAGTTTAGTATGGGTAATACGCTGGCACCTTTGCCGGGCAGTCTTTATCCAATAATATATTCAAACGATGCAAAGGGTGGATTTCATCAGGTTGCCACCATTGCCGACCGGAATGCTATCCCGGCTTTAAGAAGGCAATTGGGTATGATTTGTACGGTGCTGGATACAGGCTCGGGAATAACAGTAACCTATCAGTTACTTGGCGGCTTATTGGACGCAAACTGGGTTAAGTTTGCTGCAGGTAGTGCAGATGCAGCTACCGCTGCCGTCACTACAGGCATTACCAATGACATTAGCAAAATAGAATCGGTTTTTCCAACCTGGGTTACTGACAATACTGGTAATTTGCCCCAATACGTTTCATCCACCAAGCTAAGTTTTGTTCCATCAACAGGAGTATTAACTGCAGGTGGAATTGTCAAATCGGGCGGTGTATCTTCAGAATTCTTAAAGGCAGACGGTAGTGTAGATACGAATACCTATTTAACTTCATCAACAGGAGTTAGTTCCATAACGGGAACTTCAAATCAAATTAACGTTTCGGGGAATACGGGAAATGTATCGCTTTCATTAAATCCTGCAATAACCGGTTTAACTTCGGTAACTTCAACTGAATTTGTCGGTGATCTGACAGGCAATGCCACCACCGCGACTTCTTTTACAGGAAACCTGAGTGGCGATGTTACAGGCAATCAAGGAACGACAATAGTGGGAATGATTAATGGCAAAAATATTGTTCTTGGAGGGAATCTAACTACCTCAGGAGCCTTTGCTACAACACTTACTGTCACGGCTCCTACTACCCTCACCTTACCCACTACCGGAACTTTAGCAACCTTAGAGGGGATTGAGTCAATATCAGGACTAAAGACTTTTCAGAATAGTACAGTAGCCATGCTGGGAAGTTCTACGGGAGTAACAACTCTCTCATCGGCTAATGCTTCTGTAAACCTTTACTCCATAACCCTTCCCGCAGCAACCGGAACAGTGGCGTTAACCTCCGATATCCCGATTGTTAATGGAGTTTTATACCAAGGTTTGGTTGCGAATTTGTCAACCTTTAACGGGTTAAGCTGGTCGGATATTACATCAGGCAATGTTTTGGGAACTTCAATCCCATCTGTCATTTGCAGTTTAGATGCCAGTAAGTATACCTGGATTGCATTTCCTAAAGTATGGGGAAGTCAAAACTTCTTTTATCAATATGGCTTACCGCTTACCGCTTATATCGTTTTAGACGGATTTGAAAAGCGCATGATACCGGCAGCATCGACCGGTACCATCGATTATCAGGTTTGGGTATTTAAAATAACACCCAATATTCCTGTCTCTTTAATTGCTAATAATAATTAAGTTCATTTCAATTCTTCAAGTTATGAAAAAATATAGTATTTATCTTATTTGCCTGTTTAGCTTGCTTGGCATCATCCAGGGTTCCCATAGTCAGGAGACCCGTGTTTCAGGAACCATAAAGATTCATCCCTGGATTAATTTGCCGGCAGTAATTTCGACGGACATACAGGGCGGCATGCAAAGTTTAGGAGTCTTAAACTTAACGGCTACCCCGATCACAGTGCTGAATACAACGGTTCTCGCTTTTAACAGGCAAACCGGTATGATTGTTTCGGTGATGGATGCCGGCAGTGCAAATCAGGCGCGGTATTTTGAATATCTGGGCACGGATAATTGGAGAGAAATCTTTGTAATCAATGTTTGGGAACCAAGTCATGCTTACGTGGCAGGTGATTATGTGGCTTATCAACAGAATTATTATGTAGCTAACAGCTCTTTTACAAGCGATGCAAGCACTTTTGCAACCAACGCAGCCAATTGGAACAATGCCGGTGGAAAAGATAGCAAGTATCTGATGTCAGAATTGACAATGGACAGTAAAACACTTAGCAAAGTAGCTGTAACAGCAACAACTGTTCCTGTGGCAGATTTAGATAAGACCATTACAACAGCCGGTTATGTGGCAGCACTAACCGGAGGGGGAGCCAGTATTAATACCAACCGTATTATTACCTTGTCAGGAACAAATGTTACGGGTCAAAATCTGGGAGCCGGTGGCAAAACCATGGCTCAGTTTTTCGATGCTTTTTTCTTTCCGGCTGTGGCAGCAACACCGCCTACAAGCACCCTTACCACCACGACCACTACATTCCCTTACAGCACCTGGAAAAGTTGGGGCAATCCACCGTCAAACAATCTTTCGTTTGCCTGGACTGTAACCAACTTAAGCCTTACAGATAACACGGATGATAAAGCAATAACTTCCATCAAACTTAAAACCGGAGCAACCGAACTTGCTAACGCTACCCCTACAGGTGGAAACCAAAGCGGAAGCTTCACCGGAATTCCTTTTGCCAACACGGTGCTGGATCCTACGACGACATTCACCAAAACATATACCCTGGAAGTAATTGATGCACAACCTCAAACTGTGTTGAAGAATATTGTGCTGACTATGAGTCCTGCCATTCGTCTTACTTACGCAGTACCAACCTTGACACCTTCAACCACGGTATATGAATACGATGTGAATAATAAAGCTATCACATTAAACTGGGCTATTACCCCGAACGATGAAAGCGTTACCAATATCTCGGTAGATGGAACCTCCACCGGCAGCACTGCTTCCACCGGAACACAGGCTGTAACCTTTAAAACCCTTGCCAATGGCGGATCTGTATCCAAGACTTTTCCTTTGATTGTCACCGGAAATATATACGGTGTGGGAACTGCGCAAAACTCGGCTTCCGTAAGTTGGGATAACCGTTTGTACCGGGGCACTATAACCTCTGCCGTTGCACCAAGCGATGGAAGCTTTGCCTTTACCGATACTCAGGTAAAAGCACTGGCTTCGGAAACCAAGCTCGGCGGTAACTGGAAATCAACAGCCGGATATGACTTTGTCTGTGGAGCCGGTGGACAGTATGTTTGCTTTGCTTATCCCGATGATGCAGTTACTCCGGTAGTTCAGTATTACGATTCAAATTTCAGTTCATGGATGACTTATGTGGGATCGGATCTTACCATCATCAACAGGGCAAGTTTTGTCAATCAAAACGGGTATGCATTAACCAATTATAAACTGGTTTTTGTAAATGTCCAGTACTTTAGCGCAACCGTAAAAGTGAGGCTCCAGTAAGAAGTGGATAGTGAGTAGTAAGAAGTAGGTAGTAAAAAGTAATTAGAAAAGGTAGTAAGAAATAATAGGAAATAAAAATAGTGTTCTGTTATTTTAAATAAAACTTCATCAAGCCACAACACTATCACCCTCTCCTCGGGAGAGGGCAGGGGGAGAGGTAGGAGAGCTGAAAAACAGTAAATGTATAAATAGTAAATTATATTTTGTGTCTGTGTGGTTAATATGTTTTCCGTGAAAGAAAACGCTTAAAATTACTTCGTACGTTTTAAGGTTTGCTTAATAGAATGAATTTCTTACTTTGTGTTTCTTTGTGCCTTTGTGGCAGATTGAATTTGTTTCTTTAGTGTATTTAAATTAATTAGCTATTATGAAAATAACGACCAATAATAGTTTCAGGGTTTTAGTCCTGGTTCTTTTTTTGATGTTAATAGGATTTGGTTCTTTGCATGCCCAGTTTAGTATGGGTAATACATTGGCTCCTTTGGCAGGTAACCCTTACCCAATTGTATATTCCAACGATGTAATGGGTGGATATCATCAGGTGGCAACCATTGCTGCCCGAAATGCAATTCCTGCATTAAGAAGGCAGGCAGGGATGCTTTGCACGGTGTTGGATGCCGGATCAGGAACGCCAAAAACCTATCAGTTACTAGGAGGAATTCTGGATGCCAACTGGGTAGAGTTTACATTAGGAAGTGCCACGACTGTAACCACCAACGCCAACCTCACGGGAGAAGTTACCTCGGTAGGAAATGCAACCACCTTAACCAATGCTGCTGTTATTGGAAAAGTATTAACCGGCTATGTCAGTGGGGCTGGAACCGTTGCTGCCACTGATAATATTCTTCAGGCTATTCAAAAACTGAATGGCAATGTTGTAACCGGTGCGAATTTAGTGTGGAACCTTACAGGCAATGCAGGCACTATACCCGGTACCAACTTTATAGGTACTACCGATGATAAAGATGTAATATTTAAACGCAATGGAGTCCAATCCGGATTATTAAATGTAGCACTTGCAAATACCTCTTTTGGCGTATCGGCATTAAACCCTGCCACTACAGGTGGTAACAATTCAGCATTGGGTTACCAAACATTGATGAATAATACAACGGGTGCTAATAATGCTGCAATAGGAGGAAATGCACTTAATGCAAATACCACGGGTATCAATAACCTTGCAAGCGGATTCAAGGCACTCCAGAATAATACAACTGGGGTTAGTAATGTTGCAAATGGATATGCTGCTCTTTTTGGTAATATAACCGGAACTTCTAATGTTGCAATCGGATCAAGCACATTATTTTCTAATGTAGCGGGTTCTTATGGAGTTGCTATAGGAATTAACTCTCAGTATTATGCCAACAATACGACAACGCCATATGCAAATACCAACACTTCAGTGGGTACATACAGTTTACAGGGTTCTTCAGTAGCGGCTAATAATACTGGTAATTCCAATACTGCATTAGGGTACAATACACTTAATGCTAATACAACGGGGAACTCCAATTCTGCAATCGGAGTAAATGCGCTTCAAAATAATACAACGGGGGGTAATAATACAGCAAACGGTTATACTGCACTTTTTACTAATACAACGGGAAGCAATAACGTTGCAAGCGGGTATGCTGCACTTTATAATAATACCACCGGTATCGGTAACACAGCATTAGGCTTCCAGGCAGGCTACACCGATGGCACTACCACTACACCGGCAACCCTTACCAATGCCACAGCCATTGGGTATTATGCTCAGGTAACCGCCAGTAATTCAGTGGTGCTGGGTGGCACGGGTACTTATGCGGCAAATGTTGGTATCGGTATCACAGCCCCTGCCTATAAATTGGATGTTGCGGGAGATGTAGCGGCCAAACGTTACCTGACAACAATGCCTGCTGCCATTGCAGCTGCTGCTACCACCACAGTAGATTTATCAGCCGGTAATGTTTATACAATGAATGTGGCAGCAAATATTACTACACTGACCCTGACCAATGCACCAACACGACCAGCTACTTTTGTGTTTAAGCTTTCCTATTCTTCAGGTACAGCCTATACAATTACCTGGCCGGCTGCATTCTTGTGGAGCGGAGGGATAGCACCCGTTTTAACCTGCATTTCGGGTAAAACGGATATACTATCCATCATTTTCGATGGTACCAATTATTATTGTTCTTATGCACTTAACTTTTAAGGGGAAACCCCTAACCCCGTTCGACTGAGCTCACGCCGAAGGTCTCACGCCGAAGCCTAAAGGGGAACAAGAGATGGATCATAGGAACTAAGAGACGAAAGTATCCCTTCCCCTTTAAGGGCTTTGGGGTAGCAAAATAGAAAAACAACTTAATCACAGAACATGAAACTAAAATTAGTATTACTATTATTTTTCCCATTGCTGCTGCACGCACAGCAAAACAAAAATATACCCCAAAAGAGAAGTACGGTACAACCAAAAAATAATAATTCAAAGGTTGCAACTCCTTCCAAATTATTAAATGAAAAGAAAACCATGACCTCGGAAGAACTAAGTAAACTTGGCATTGAATTGCCGGGAGCCTGGTTTACCGTAACTGGGAGTGTCAAGGGGTTGAGAGACAGCACACAGGTATTTCTTGCGAGTATGAGTGATGGAAAAAACCTTGCTCAGGGTATGGCGCTTAACGGGCAGTTTAAACTTCATGGACAAGTTGAGCACGAAGGGCTTTGTGTTATCAGTTTCACCGGGTACAACGGCTTCTTAACCTTGTTTATGGCCAATGACAGCATTGCGGTTACAGGAGATGCAGAGCATATCGGAACACTTGCTATAAAAGGTACAGCCATGGAAGATGATTTTGTGGCATACAGGCAGGGTTTTGATGCCGAGACTGGCCGATTATCCGAATTATTGCAGCGTATTAATGCGGCACCAGAGGGGATTGAGAAGAACTCGTTGACAAGCGAATACAAAAAGATAGTGCTGGCACAGGCCGATACATTCCTGACGCAAAAACCCGCATCGCCGGTAGCCTGTTTTGTCTTGTTTACGGTAGCCGGATTATTGGATCAAACTTCGGAGTTGGAACAGCGGTATGATAAACTCATGCCTGAAGCAAAAAAAGGCATGTACGCGGAATTGATTAAACGAAAAGTAAATGAGAATAAAGTAAACCCAGTTGGTACGGCAGCACCCGATTTTACACAGAATGACTCGACAGGCAAGCCTTTCTCATTACATTCTTTAAGAAGGCGGTATGTGTTGATTCATTTTTGGGCGGGCTGGAGTAAACAGTGTAAAGATGAAATATCAAAATTAGTCCCATTGTACGAACAATATAACAATCAAAAGTTTGCCATAATAGGGGTTTCCCTGGATTCGGAAAGGGATACCTGGCTAAAAGCGGTGGCAGATAATAAAATGAAATGGCTGCAAGTAAGCGACCTGAAGTATTGGGATAATGAGGTAGCGCATTTATATAAAATTGAAAGCATACCTCAAAATATATTGGTCGGACCCGATGGAAAAATTATAGATAAAAACCTTACTTCCGCCCAATTGGAAACAAAGCTTGCTCTCTTGTGCAAATAAACGGGACGAACTATTGTACCATTTCAGGTTAATGATCACGAAAGCATATTGCAAACGGGAAACAGCCATCACATAGTTTAAGTAATTTTTTATGAGAAAGATAATATTAAAAAATATAGTAGCATTTAGCTGTGTGTTAGTCAGTATCTGTACGGTTTCGGCGACTCCTGTTATTACCAATTTTAGCCCGAAGAGTGGTCCCACGGGAGCTGCGGGCAGCACTACGGTTACCATAACAGGAACAGGTTTTAGTACCACATCGGCTAATAATATCGTTTATTTTGGAGAAGTTCAGGCAACGGTAACAGCGGCGACAACAACACAGTTAACGGTAACGGCTCCTGCCGGAGCTACCTGGCAGAACATTAGTGTAAACGTGGGAGGTCTTACAGCCTATTCCTATTCGGTAGCCAATCCGTTTATACCCACCTTTGCAACCAAGAATTCAATAACATCCAGCGATTTTGCCCTGAAAGTTGATTTTACAGCGGGTACGAATCCTCAGTCTGTCGCAATAGGTGACCTGGACGGTGACGGCAAGCCCGATCTGGCGGTAACTAATTTTAATTCAGCTACAGTCTCTGTATTTCGCAATACTTCAACAACCGGTTCCATTACCACTGGCAGCTTTGCCGCGAAGGTGGACTTTGCAACTGGAACTTATCCTTGGTCTGTTGCGATAGGTGATTTGGATGGGGATGGAAAATCCGACCTGACGGTTGCTAATCAGTTATCCTATACAGTATCTGTATTGCGCAATACGGCTGTACCCGGTTCCATTACAGCAGGCAGCTTTGCCGCAAAAGTTGATTTTGTAACGGGGACTAGCCCTACTTTTGTCGCGATAGGTGATCTGGACGGGGATGGCAAGCCCGACCTAGCGGTGTCTAATTATGGTGCTGCTACTGTCTCCATACTGCGCAATACTTCTGTATCGGGTTTCATTACTACCGGCAGCTTTGCCGCGAAAGTTGATTTTACAACAGGGACTAACCCTATTGGTGTCGCGATAGAAGACCTGGACGGGGATGGAAAACCAGACCTAGCGGTAGCTAATCAGATTTCCGCTTCGGTCTCGGTATTTCGCAATACTTCTACATTGGGTTCCGTTACAACTGGTTCATTTGCTGCTAAAGTTGATTTTGCCACTGGAGCTGGTCCTATTGATCTGGTAATTGGTGATCTGGACGGGGATGGAAAGCCCGATCTGGCGGTAAATAATGGTAATTCCAATACGGTCTCCGTATTTCGGAATACGGCTACATCAGGTTCCATAGGTACAGGTTCTTTTGCCGCAAAAGTTGATTTTGCAACGGGAAGTGGTTCTTATGGTATTGCGATAGGTGATCTGGACGGGGATGGTAAGCCCGACCTGGCAGTGTCTAATACTACTTCCGCTACTGTCTCTGTATTTCGGAATACCACGACAACCGGTGCCATCAGCGCAGGTAGCTTTGCCGCAAAAGTAGATTTTGCAACCGGAGTTAATGCTAATTCAGTTGCGATTGGAGATTTGGACGGGGATGGCAAACCTGACATGGCGGTGACTAATTATGGTTCCAATACGGTTTCCATACTGGGTAATGGTTTTATGCTTACGGTTACGGCATTCAGCCCGAAGAGTGGTTCCACGGGAGCCGCCGGCAGCACCACGGTCGCCATTACCGGGACCAATTTCAGCGCCACGGCGGCCAATAATATCGTTTATTTTGGAGCAGTAAAGGCAACGGTAACAGCGGCTACAACAACACAGCTAACGGTAACGGCTCCTTCGGGAGCCACCTGGCAGCCCATCAGTGTGACCGTGGGAGGGGTAACAGCCTATTCCTATTCGGTAGCCAACCCCTTTATACCCACATTTGCCGGCAAGGGCTCCATAACATTCAGCGATTTTGCACTGAAAGTTGATTTCACCGCGGGAACTAATCCTTGGGGTGTCGCGATAGGTGACTTGGACGGGGATGGAAAGCCCGACTTGGCGGTGGCTAATAATGTTTCCAATACAGTCTCCGTATTTCGGAATACGGCTGTATCCGGTTCCATTACTACTGGTTCCTTTGCAGCGAAAGTGGATTTTGCAACGGGAACGACTCCTGTTGGTATCGTGATAGGTGATCTGGACGGGGATGGAAAACCCGATATGGTGGTGATTAATCAGGGTCCCAATACAGTCTCAGTATTTCGTAATACGGCTTCATCCGGTTCCATTACAGCAGGCAGCTTTGCCGCAAAAGTTGATTTTGCAACGGGAACTAATCCTTATGGTGTTGCAATAGGA
>Ga0302205_10000392_pt1 | contig 18677 bp, 17 predicted proteins | sample II_Fen_E1_3_FD_194582 | JGI IMG/M metagenome (GOLD analysis project Ga0302205, IMG submission 194582) | Peat permafrost microbial communities from Stordalen Mire near Abisko, Sweden - II_Fen_E1_3 | ecosystem: Environmental > Terrestrial > Soil > Wetlands > Permafrost | place: Sweden: Abisko...
CCTGTTTATCAGCAAAGAATTGTTGGCCATGCAGATTGCCTCGATTCATAATCTGGCATTTTACCTTTGGCTGGTAGGCGAAGCAAGAAAACATATTCAGGCAGGTGATTTTTCAACCTGGAAAAAAGGAATGGTTGAACAGGTTATCAGAAGATTATGATTTGATTGGCTGATTACGTTTATCAGGTATGAAAGGTTAGGCAGGCTTTATAGTCCGGCTGCAAAAGAAATAACATTTTACAAAAAAGATGAAAATCAATTATCGCAGTTTTGGTTTAAAACGAATTGACACTTATATAATTAAGAAGTTTCTGGGGACGTATTTCTTCTCCATTATGCTGATCTTAAGTATCTCAGTGGTATTTGATTTGACAGAGAAATTAGATAACTTCGTCGAGCATAACGCGCCGTTAAAAGCTATCATCTTTGAATACTACCTGAATTTCATTCCCTATTATATGAATATGTTCAGTCCCCTGTTCACATTCATTGCTGTCATTTTCTTTACATCAAAAATGGCAAATGACACTGAAATCATAGCCATTTTGGCCAGCGGCGTCAGCTTCAGACGATTAATGCTACCTTATTTTCTTTCAGCATTGGTTATTGCTACTATCTCATTTACAGTTGGCGGGTACGTCATACCTCATGGCAATAAAATTATGCTTAATTTTGAAGACAAATATGTTCGTAAAATCAAGCAAGATAACGCCCGAAATGTACAAATGGAAGTAGATAAGGGCGAAATCATGTATATCGAACGTTATGAAGTTTCGAATAATACAGGGTACCGTTTTTCTCTGGAAAAGTTTGATGGCAAGAAACTGGTTTCTAGGTTAACTGCAGAAACTATTTCTTGGGATTCAGCTTACAACTGGAAAATAACAAATTATTTGCAACGTAATTTCAATGGGATGCGCGAAAGCATTACAAAAGGAGTAAGCAAAGATACCATTATTAAAGTTCAGCCCGAGGAATTATTCATCACTTCGGCAGAAGCACCGCAAATGAGTAATGCTCAGTTGGGGAATTACCTGAAGAAGCAACGGGATAGAGGTGTAGGAAATATCCAGGGCTTTGAGGACGAATACTATAAAAGGTTTTCCATGCCTTTGGCAGCCTTTATCATGACATTAATCGGAGTATCACTTTCTTCCCGGAAAGTACGCGGGGGGATGGGTATTCATATAGGTATCGGATTGGCCTTAAGTTCGCTCTACGTCCTGTTCTCCACCATGTCAACATCCTTCTCTGTAAGTGGTGTCATGTCAGCATTTAATGCCGTATGGCTACCAAACGTTGTTTTCATACTGATTGGAATATATTTGTATCGTACAGCGCCGAAATAAGGAATGAGAAAGTAGTAAGTAGTTGGTAGTTGGTAGTAAGAAAATAAGAAAGAAGAAAGAAGTAGGGTAGTATTAATCAAAAGTGTAAACTAATTTCAAGACGATACATACAGACTAAAAACACCGGGCTTTTCAGATAATCTGAAAAGCCCGGCGTTTTAATAGTAAATGAATAAATAGTAAATTCCTTTATCTTTCCGTATATTGTTTTTCGTAATACTTCTGATAATCCCCATTGATGATATTATCCATCCATTCCTGATTAGCAAGATACCAGTCAACCGTTTTTTCAAGACCTTCTTCAAACTGAAGGGAAGGTTTCCAGCCTAATTCACGTTGAAGCTTAGTAGAATCAATAGCATAACGCAAATCATGACCTGCACGGTCTTTTACAAAAGTGATTAGTTTAGCTGATTCCCCTGGAGTACGCCCAAGTTTTTTATCCATTATCTTACATAACTCACGAATAAGATCAATATTGGTCCATTCATTGTTACCGCCTATATTATAGGTTTCGCCAATCACCCCATTGTGAAAGATCGTATCAATTGCCCTGGCATGATCGTTTACCCATAACCAATCGCGAACGTTTTCTCCTTTTCCGTAAATAGGAATAGGCAAGTTGTGTTTGATATTGTTGATAGAAAGTGGAATTAGTTTTTCAGGAAAATGATTTGCACCGTAATTGTTGGAACAATTAGAGACTACAACCGGTAAACCATAAGTATGGTAAAAAGCACGTACAAAATGATCGGAGCTGGCTTTTGCTGCCGAATAAGGACTACGGGGATCATAAGCAGTTTCTTCTGTAAAGAATCCAACTTTACCTAGAGAACCGTAGACCTCATCGGTTGAAATATGATAAAAACGTTTTCCTTCCATATTTCCTTTCCAGGATTCTTTTGCTGCATTCAACAAATTAGCGGTCCCAAATACATTGGTACGGATAAAAGCAAACGGATCGGTAATGGAACGATCGACATGCGATTCTGCCGCTAAATGAATCACACCATCGAATTTATAAGTTGCAAACAATTCCGGAATAAATTGTTCGTCGGTAATATCTCCTTTTACAAATTTATAATTAGGTGCTTTTGCAATATCTTTCAGGTTTTCCAGATTACCTGCATACGTTAATGCATCTAAATTTATAATTTGATAATCGGGATATTTGGTAACAAACAGCCGGACTACATGTGAGCCGATAAAGCCTGCACCACCAGTTATTAAGATTGTTTTTTTCATGTTCATATTTTATTTATTGAGGTAGCGCAAAGATACATCGTTTTGTTGGGTTTAACAACTTGTTGATAACTTTTGGATAGAAATTATTTGTATTTCATTCCTTTCAGTTACTTTTGCAATGTGGAAAAATTCTGTCAACATATTGAAAAACTTCTAGCACAACACGATTATGTAGTTGTGCCTAATTTGGGTGGATTTGTAGTACAAATACAGTCTGCCAGCTTATTCTCCGATCACATCGTTCCTCCGCTTTCCACTATCGGATTTAATCCACTCATGCATCATGCCGATGGATTGTTAGCTATTGAAATAGCCAGATCGGAAAAGATCAGCTACAGAATGGCGATGCAATACATAGACAAAGAGGTTGAAAATTTAAAGATTATCCTGCAATCGAAAGGGAGTTCACCATTTGGGGATTTTGGTATTTTCTACCAGAATGAACCCGGCAACTTATTATTTACACCATCTGTAAAAGTTGAATTTTTACCTCAGAATTTTGAATTGACAAATTTATATATTTCGCAAAAAGATAATCAAAACACGAGTGAGAAGCCAAAGTTAACCATTACACTCCCTTCCACCAGAATATTCAAATATGCTTCGGCAGCAATGCTCGTATTCGGGCTATTCTGCCTTTCACCACGTTTGACCGATATGCGCCGAATGGACAATGCGAATATAATAACTTCGGCCTTCTATAATTCAACACCAAAAACAGATATTTCAAATAGCGCCTCTAAGACAGAGAATCCAGCTGAGGAAGTCATTCCTGAAGAACAGAATAATTTTCATGTTATCGTTGCCAGCTTGCCAAATCAATCATCAGCAGATAAATTTTGCAAAGAATTAGTCGAAACTGATTTTCCCGGTGCACAGGTGTTATCTCCTTCTAAAGTCTATAGGGTTGCTATCCAGTCATTCTCCGATCGGGATAAAGCGATTGAATTTATGGAAAACCTCCGCAAAACGGACAAACGGTTTGAAACAGCCTGGGTACTTTGCAAATAATTATCCATTATAAATTGTTAGTCAACAATTTCTTATCATTTCTTTCCTTGTTCAAATAAATTGACTATCTTTGCAACCGCTTTTCGAGTAAAAGCATTAGGTATAATCATTTAATAAACAAAAAAAATGCCCGTAAAAATTAGATTGCAACGTCACGGTCGTAAAGGATATGCATATTATCATATCGTGATCTCTGACAGCAAAGCGCCACGTGATGGCAAATTTATCGAACGTATCGGTTCTTATAACCCAAACACCAACCCTGCAACTATCGACTTGAAGTTTGAAAGAGCTTTATATTGGTTACAGACAGGTGCACAACCAACCGACACAACTCGTAATATCCTTTCAAACGAAGGTGTATTATTAAAGAAACACTTGCTGGAAGGAGCAAAAAAAGGTGCGTTTGATGCAGCTGAAGCTGATGTACGCTTCGAAGCATGGAAAGCAAGCAAAGAATCAAGTGTAAACAAAACAAAAGAACAGTTGTTCGCCGAAAAACAAGCTGATTTAAAAGCCCGTTTGAAAGCTGAAACAGAAGTAAACAATGCAAAAGCTGCAGAATTAGCTAAGAAAAAAGCTGATGCTATTGCTGCAACCATTGAAGCTGCTGCAGCTGCAGTAGTTACTGAAGCTCCTGCAGAAGAACCAACGACAGAAGCTGTTGCTGAATAATCTCTGCAAGGCTCAAATAAAAGACAAAAACCCGAAAGTGATTTCGGGTTTTTTATTTTAAACAAACTTATTATATCAAAGCATATAGGAAAGCATTTATTACGTTTCCAACACAATTTTTAATAACACTCAACGTTTCATCATAATACTATTTACAACAGAAATTAAAATGGACAAAACAGTCAATATAGCGCTACAGGTTTTACCAAGCTCAAAAACAATACATCCATACGCCTTAGTGGATAAAGCAATCGAAGTAATTGCCAACTCAGGATTAAAATACAAAGTATGTCCTTTCGAGACAGTTATAGAAGGAAACTACGAAGATATTATGAAAGTCGTAAAGCTAGCCCAGGAAGCCTGCTACGAAGCAGGTGCAGACAGTCTCATGACGTACATTAAGATACAAAGCTCAAGAGGAGATGTAACCATCAAAGATAAGATGGAGAAATATGAGTAGGGAATGGTGAAGCATATCTAAACCCTGAGTTCAATCCTATCGTCAGGTTTTAGAAACAGGATATAGCTGAATGTTCTTTCGTTTATAAATTAATTGATTCCTTTACGGATTACTCCATATATAGTAAAGGTATCTGAAGTTAGTATATTTGGGAGAGTTTGTGATGCTCAAAACATCATTTCACTTCTAATGATCATTGTTAATTACTATTTTGGGTATTATTGAACTCAAGAAAAAACAGTGATTAATAATAGCAGCAAAACAACATTAAGATCAATATTATTGAACATCTACTCAGTTTAAAGTTCTGTAATTATTAGTGATCTTTCTGACATGGGGTATTCGTGTTAAATTCAAAAAAATATCTTTATAAAAGAATATGTCTACAAACGTATCGATAGTTCTTTACAATCAAACCTTATCAGAGATCTCCCTTTTAGTAGAATGCCTGAGGAAATCGGAAATTGTTTCGCAGGTTTTTCTAATTGATAACTCTCCAACTGAGAATCCAGAGTTTATAACACTGGAAGCAAACTATCATTTTACAGGTAAAAACATTGGCTATGGTTCTGCTCACAATATTGCCATTCGCCAAACGATAGAACAAGGTATCCCCTACCATCTCGTTCTAAATCCAGACATATCCTTTGACTCTTCGATTCTGTCTAAAATTGAAGAATTTATGAATAATAATTCAGATATTGGATTATTAATGCCCAAAATCATCTATCCTACCGGAGAAATTCAGTATCTTTGCAAACTTATTCCAACTCCTTTTGATTTGATAGTTAGACGGTTCTTACCAAAAGAGTGGACTCAAAAGCGCACCAATAAATTTGAACTCCGTGAGTCAGGTTACAATAGCATAATAGATGTACCTTATCTTTCCGGTTGTTTTATGTATTTAAGAACGGAGGCTCTTAAACAAATAGGATTGTTTGATGAACGTTTTTTTATGTATCCGGAGGATATTGATTTAACAAGACGTATTCACAGACGATTTAGGACTGTTTTTTATCCCTTTGTAACTATCACCCATCACCATGCTCACAGCTCTTATACGAGCACCAAAATGCTATTTACTCACATGTTTAATATGATAAAGTATTTCAACAAATGGGGGTGGGTATTTGACAAAGAAAGAAGGAAAGTAAATAGAGAGATATTAAAGCAATTGGAATAACTGATAGTTGCTTTGTGCGATATAATTTCACGATTGTTTCACTATAATTATTAAGACTATTAGTAGAAACCTGGAAATTGAGGATTTTAAAATAAAGAATTACAAGTATGAATTTCAGTTTAATTCAAATAACGAGTGCAACTATGGTACTCTTTGCCATTATTGATATTTTAGGCTCCATTCCTATCATACTCAATATTAAGCGCAAAGGGTTAGTCGTCTATTCATTCCGGGCAAGCGTAGTAGCTTTTTTTATTCTTATCGGGTTTTTATTTTCAGGGGAAGCAGTACTCAGGTTATTCAATGTTGATATTCAATCGTTCGCAGTTGCAGGTTCACTGATCATTTTTATCTTCTCACTGGAGATGATATTGGATGTGGAGATATTTCGCAATCATGGTCCTGAAGGAGGCTCATCTATTATTCCAATAGCCTTTCCCCTTATTGCAGGCCCTGGATCATTTACAACATTATTGACTCTTCGTGCTGAATATGCTACCGAAAACATCATAACCGCTCTGGTGTTGAATATGATTTTCGTATTCTTTGTACTCAAATCAACTTCCAAGATTGAAAAGATAATTGGCGAAGGAGGTATTTATATTTTACGTAAGTTTTTTGGGATAATCCTGTTGGCCATTTCAGTAAAACTCTTCACAACCAATATAGGATCACTGCTTTAGAGAGTTAAGAAGCAAGAGGTAAGTAAAAATGGTACAAAATTATCCATTTCTACTTACCTCTTGCTTCTTACCTCTTACTTATATTTTCTAGTATTCAAACCTTCCAAACTCGCTTTCTATCAACAATTCCTTCTTATCTGAAGCTTCGCAATATCCTACAATTTGAGCATCGATATTAAACGACTTAGAAATATCAATAACCTGTTGAGCTTGTTCAGCAGGCAGGTATACTTCCAGCCTGTGACCCATATTAAACACTTTATACATTTCCTTCCAATCGGTTCCTGATTCTTTTTGAATGAGTTGAAAAAGTGGTGGAACAGGAAATAAATTATTTTTCACAACTTTCAATTGGTCGATAAAGTGCAGAATCTTGGTTTGGGCACCACCCGAACAATGTACCATCCCGTGAATATGTGGTTGAAGCTCCTCCAATAATCTTTTAACCACTGGTGCATACGTACGGGTAGGTGATAATACCAGTTTCCCGGCATTTATACCTAGACTTTCAATTTGATCAGTTAATTTTTTCGAACCTGAATACGCCAAATCCTGTGGTATATCGGCATTATAGCTCTCTGGATATTTCGCTGCCAGATAATTAGCAAAGACATCATGTCGTGCGGAAGTCAACCCGTTGCTACCCATGCCTCCATTATATTCTTTTTCATAAGTAGCCTGCCCTGATGATGATAAACCGACAATAACATCCCCGGCTTTGATATTTGCGTTATCTATAACCTGGCTTCTTTTCATTCTACAGGTCACCGTACTATCCACAATGATAGTACGAACCAAATCGCCGACATCGGCTGTTTCACCGCCCGTAGGATATATATTTACGCCCATTCCCCTAAGCTCTTCCACAAGTTCATTGGTTCCGCTAATAATGGCAGCAATCACTTCTCCTGGAATACGATTTTTATTTCGTCCGATAGTGGAAGACAATAAGATATTATCCGTGGCTCCAACACAAAGCAAATCATCGATATTCATGATCAGTGCATCTTGTGCAATACCTTTCCACACAGAAATATCGCCCGTTTCGCGCCAATAAACGTATGCCAGTGAGGATTTTGTACCAGCCCCATCTGCATGCATTATGTTACAATAATCAGGATCATTTCCTAAAAAATCAGGAATAATTTTACAAAATGCCCTCGGGTATAATCCTTTATCGATATTGCGAATTGCATTATGCACATCTTCCTTCGATGCAGAAACCCCTCTTAAATTATACCGTTGATCACTCATTTAGTCTTTATTTGATGTTTGAAAAGTTTTATATTCTGTGTTCCGTATTTAGCTTTTAATAATCAACCTGGTCACTACCTACCTGAACCGGTTATCATTTCCTTTATCTTCTTATTAAAAACGTCTTCAGTCAAGAGTTGTTCTAAAGTGATATGCATGCGATAGCACCAGAAATTGCGTGGATTGCTTGGTACATTTATTCTTTCTGCCAATGGATGTTCATTGCGCAATACTATGTCGATTGCCATCCAATCCTGCCAGGGCAGGATAATCCACATAGCATTTGAAAGCAAATGTTGTTCTATGATTCGCTCAATGATCCACGTTTCACACACGACGGGAGCAGGTCCCTGCATTCCAAGCGCACGGTTATAGAATCGTTGAGTTAATGCAGCATCTTCTTCCCACCACGCACGTATAGGATTCATATCATGCGTTGAAGTAGTACAGACCGAACGATAAGGAGCATCAGCAGGCATGGCAAATTCCGTATTTGCTTTCTTAGGCATGCGCTGAATCTCCAAGCTTAGGATTTCCAAAGCATTCATCACATCAGGTACTGAATCGGGAACCATCCCAAGGTCTTCACCACAAACAAGCATTTTAGTAGCCGAGATAAGTGCCGGTAATTTTTTCAATGCCTGTTGTTTCCAAAACTCAGTATGGCGATGGTAAAAATAATCCACATAAATCCGATCAAGTGTCCGTCGGTTCTCATCACTTAAATCTCTGAAAGTTGCAGAGCTATGCATGGATATTCTGGGATGAAACTTATCCGGTTGACGCGAGTCACGTATAAAGAGCACTTCGCAGTGTAAGGCGTACAGTCCATCACGAATCAACACTTCTTTAGTTCCGAAATCATATCCCAGAGAAGCAAAGTGAGCTTCAATTTTCTTTTGTGTATCGTATTCCTGTTTGAATTTAAAGTTTTGCCAACCGTCAGTCAAAAAGTACTCACGCGCTACTTCATCACTGTATTTTCCGAAAGTTGCATAGATCACGTGTTCCTTCAGATAAGGTTTTAAAAACCTATTTTCATCCCATCTTAGTCCTTTCGATTCAATTTCATTTCGGGTAAATGGTAAAGCCGGATGAAAAGTTCCCGTTAGTCCCCATACTGCATTTACAGGTATTTCCCAAATGCGGAAGAATCCTAATATATGGTCAATGCGATAAGCATCAAAATATTCAGCTAACTTTTGAAAGCGCTTCCGCCACCATTGATACCCATCCTTTTCCATCAGTTCCCAGTTATAGGTTGGAAAGCCCCAGTTTTGTCCCGTTGCCGAGAAATCATCAGGTGGAGCACCTGCCTGAACAGTGGTATTGAACAATTCAGGTTCTACCCAGGCATCCACACTTCTTGGACTTACACCAATTGGAATATCGCCTTTTATAGCTACACCATTTTCGCGAGCATAGTCATGAATTTCAATAAGTTGCTTATGCAAATGATATTGAAGGAAATAATAAAAGGCTATTTCATGATAGTGGGATGTATCCGGGGATGACAATTCTTCTATTTCCTGCCTATTATACGTATTAAAATCTGCCCATTTACTAAATTCAGGGCTTCCGTTCAAGTCGCGAAGATATGAGAATGCAGCATAAGGCACCAACCATTCCTTATTTGTTTCGAAAAAAGATTTATAATCATCAGATGCAAATACAACAGGACTTTCCTGAGGATACAGTATTTTAAAGAATTCCCATTTTGTTGTCAAGACATTTTGGTAATCCGAGAAATTCTTCCCGTTAAATTCCGCCTTTTTAGACCGGAAATAATCCTTTAATTTTTTAGTCTTAAGCTTCCCTACACTTTCTAAATGCAGATAAATCGGATGCAATGCATATACAGAGACGGCATTATATGGGTATGAATCGTAATTGGTATGATATAAAATTGTATCATTTATAGGCAAGATTTGTATGATTCGTTGGCCGGTCTTCTTTACCCAATCCACCATTTTCTTTAAGTCATTGAACTCCCCAATTCCAAAGCCATCATCGCTGCGAAGTGAAAATACCGGGATTGCTACCCCAGTAGCTCTCCAGGAAGGAATTGTACGGATAAAATGTTCATCAGTAACTATGGTCAATGCTTGTTTATCAACTTTTTCGACTAAACGATTAGGTCCCCCACCCCATGCCAGTACCTCATCAGTTTGACTATCAACGATCAGGTATTTATATTCAAGTGGAAATTTAATTTTTGCCGGGTCAAGTGGAATGCTCCATATAGGGAACTGTGATTCATCAAGCCTGACTTTCTTTTTCACATCCCAGTTACCCAATGAATCCTGGTTTCCTATAACCGCAAAGTGCCGGTTAGGCTCCATTTGTGGACAATTCACACGAAGTATCAGTTTTTTGGATAGATCCGGCGAATTGGTGTTCAAAGGTGTTCTTTTGAAAAAACAATCTGTAAATGCTGTTGAAAGAAATGGGCTGTCACCATATGAAGCACGCCAACTATCCAGGACTACTACATTTTCAGTTGCTGCAGGAAATTCAATTTTTCGAACGTTACCATACTCAAAATTCAATGATTTATCGGAATTTTGAATGGCATACTGATAGGAAAATGTTTCTACGAAATCCTTTTTCAGCTCTGTCTTCCATTCGGATTTTTCATTACAATGCATTCCAAACTTTTCAATAGAATTGTCTGCCGCATGCACTATCAGGTACATGGTCTGACCCCATTGCGTTTTATAATGTATTTTAAATTGGATTTTCATGTATTCCTCTTTACCTAATTGGGTACAAATTTACAAAAATATTGCTCAATAAAAAAGTTGAAAGGACACACAATGAAAAGAAAGACTGCAAACGTTTGAATTTTAGAGAAGAACATTCCTTATTCCGGTATCGAGTTAGAGAAAGAGCCAGAATATGTACTGAATAAAAAGCTCTGGACTTAAAATTATACCAATTATCATTTATTCGGAATTAAGTAAAAACAGGAATGATAACAGAAAAACTGCAAATGAGTTAACAATTATCCTGAATAAAATTTAATTACAACTTGCTGAAACATATCTAAAACACAAAAGCTCACAATCTTTACGACTGTGAGCTTTTGAGAATTAAGAGGTACTTGGCGGATTCGAACCGCCGTGTGCGGTTTTGCAGACCGGTGCCTAGCCACTCGGCCAAAGTACCTTGTTTTTCGGTTTGCAAAGATAGTATTTTTTTGGTTGTGAACAAATATCTGATTAAAAAAAACTTAAAATAGCATGTTTATTATTTTTTATCGCGCTGTCTTTGATCCTGTAAATCATGCAACAATTTGCGTTTAAAATCACGTTCAGCCTTATAATATCTGAAAAGCGTTTCAGGATCCAATATCTTACGCAACTTAATATGATAAATTTTAGATAGTTGAGCTTCTTTAAATTCATTATCTATATATCTGTCATTTAAAGCGGCATAATTGGGGGTTACATTTTTGGCATTCTTAAGGGCTGATTTAAAAAAATCATGGTTTTCCTGATGTAACTTCCAGACTAAGTTTTCGTGTTCTATAAATACAGGCTTTACATTTTCTGCTTCTTTAGGTGATAGCTGAGCTTGTGCTATCAAAATTTGCCATTTACGTTCATGTAAATCTTCTATTTTGGGGAATTTAGCATTTTCCTCGGCAAATGCAGTCATGCTTGAAAATGCCAACATGAGCAATAAGCTATATTTTATCAGTTTCATATAAATACTTTTTGAGAATATCAATTATTAATTTTATTTGGCTGGTTCATTGACATAAAAATCAGCCAACGAGTTTTCATCTACTTGTGAAAGCACATACGTTTCGTAATTTTCGGCATTACGGGAGACAATGTTTTTATTTACTGTGTAGAAGACCTGACCCATTATTAAAATGCCAACAAACATGGCAGCCATATACATCCATGGTTTAATCGTTTTTCGAATTATTGATTTTTTATATCCAATCTGTTCTTCCAGTTGAAGAGCAAATTGGTCGAAATAACTTTCAGGAACGCTAAAAGGCAATTCTTTACTAATTTCTTCTATCAATATGTTTTTATTATTTTTCATACTATTCTTTTGACTAGTCAGATGTATCGAGGTTTAATTTGATACTCTTTTTTATGTTAAGGGAATACCGAAAATACTTTATTTGTAAATTTAATCAATCTTCTTCCGAAAAGTACTTCTCTATCTTTTTAACGGCATAATGATACGAAGCTTTTAATGCTCCGACCGTTGTTCCCAGAATGGCTTCCATTTCATCGTACGTAATGTCATCAAAGTATTTCATATTAAATACCAGACGCTGCTTCTCCGGTAAAGTCAGGATTGCTTTTTGCAGTTTCAACTGTATCTCGTCCCCATTAAAATAATTCTCAGCTGTCAGGTTTTGAAGCAAGACTTCTTCTACATCATCCATTGAATTCTGAGTACGCATACGCTTATTCGTCAAAAATGTCAGTGTTTCATTGGTAGCAATACGATACAACCATGTTGAAATCAAGGAATCACCTCTAAAGCCATCCAATCCGTTCCAGGCTTTCATCAACGTGTTTTGCAACACATCATTCGCATCATCATGCGAAAGCACCATTTTCCGGATATGCCAGTAAAGACGTTCCTGATAGGTACGAACAATCACTGAGAAAGCACTTGCCCTGTGATTCGGTTGACTAAGCTGATGTACTAATTCCTCTTCAGTTGGATTCATAGTTGAGCAGTTGGGGAATTTTGTACCAATTTATCCTGTTATAATTCAAAATATGACTAATATAGTAGTAAATGGTTTAATGTCCATGAAATTAATTCACTCTTGTTATGTCTGTTCGTCCGGCAAAGTAACGAATAATATTCTGTGAAACAAAACGACTCATTTCAATACGCGCGTCAATAGTTGCAGTTCCATTGTGTGGTGCCAGGACAACATTATCAAGTTCAAAAAGTTCTGTACTAATTATCGGCTCAAATTCGTACACATCCAATGCAGCATAGCTGATCCACTGATGTTGCAGGGCTTCAATCAGTGCTTCTTCATCCACTACCGGTCCACGGGCTGTATTGACCAGGATGGAGGTTTCCTTCATCTGTTGCAACCCATTCCTGCCTATCAAATGAAAAGTCTCCCTGGTTAAGGGTGTATGTACTGAAACAACATCACTTGTTTTTAATAATTCATTCAACTCTAACCGTTCTGCCTGATAAAGTGATTCCAACTCCGGAGTGAGTCGGGTTCGGTTGTTATATACTATTTTCATGCCACTTGCCAATGCCCGGCGTGCAAGGGCTTGTCCAATCCGCCCCATGCCAATTATGCCTAATGTTTTCCCATAAAGCGATTGTCCCAGATTTTCCATGACTCCCCATTTCAACCCGTTTGGAATACGCATTTTCCGGTCACATTCTGCAATTCGACGTGCTGCTGCAAGCATTAATGCAAAAGTGTGTTCTGCCGTTGGCTCTATGACAGGATCGGGGGTATTGGTCACGACAATACCGCATTCAGTCGCATAATCCACATCCACATTGTTATAACCCACTCCATAATTAGCAATAATTTTCAGATTTCCTCCTGCTGCATTTATCACTTCTTCATCCACTTTAAACTGAAACGTGGACACAAAAGCATCAAATCCTGCAATCAGATTAACAACTTCTTCTTTTGAGAAAACATCCTTTTCCGGAAAAACAACTTCATAGTTATCAGTCAATTCGGAAAATCCTTCGGGTAATAAACGGGTAGAAACGAGTACGCGCATAGTCTGTATATTTAACAATATGACAAATATAAGCAAATTAGTGGAAAAGGACAAATAAAAGAAATCCCCATCAATTCAGTTGAATTGATGGGGATATCCTTATATGGAATAATTTCAGAAGGTTACTTTAAATTCGACTCTTCTGTTCTGGGCTCTTCCTTCAGCAGTTGAATTATCGGCTACCGGTATGGCTTCTCCAAAACCCTGTGCAGTCAATCTTTGAGGATCAACTCCTTTACTTTCAAGGTAATTTTTTACGGCATCTGCGCGTTTTTGCGATAAAATCATATTTTTAGCCTTATCTCCTGTATTGTCAGTGTGACCATTGATGGATAAATTGTATGAATTATTTTCTTTCAACACTCCAACCACTTTATTCAGTATTGAATAGGAACCTCTAGTAATAACATCTTTGCCTGATTCAAACTGAACACCCCTTAAAGCCTGTGCGAAAATTTTCTTATTTTCTGCTTTGACTTCAGGGCATCCTTTATTGGCAGCAGTTCCGGGGACATCCGGACATTTGTCAAGATAATCCGGAATTCCATCACCATCCCTGTCGAGAGGACAGCCATTGGTATCCACAGCAACCCCTTTCGGAGTATCGGGACACTTATCTATAGAATCCGGAACACCATCACCGTCGGTGTCCAATGGGCAACCTGTTGCATCAACAGCTGTTCCGGCAGGTGTATCCGGGCATTTATCCAGGTAATCAGGAACACCATCACCATCAGCATCCAGAGGACACCCGGCAGCATCAACAGCTATTCCGGCAGGAGTGTTCGGACATTTATCCAGATAATCAGGAACACCGTCACCATCCGAATCCAATGGACACCCCTGTGCGTCTACTTTCGCACCGGTCGGTGTATCCGGACATTTATCCAGGTAATCAGGCACACCATCTCCATCTGAATCAATCGGACAACCAAAGGCATCCACTTTGACCCCTTTCGGAGTATTTGGGCATTTATCCTGGTTGTCAGGGACACCATCCTTGTCGCTATCTTTAGAACCTCCGAATGAAAAGATAATACCTAAGGAATGTTCGGCAAAAGTATCATTGGAATTGGTTGACAACACGTTATCCCTCTTATCTTGATTTGTAATGTTATAAATAAACTTATACTGCACTGCCAGGTTGCGAGTAAACTGGTATTTCAGGCCGGCACCAAAGGGAATCAGAAAATCGGACCCTGTGGTATTAATTCTTGCCGACTGGCTCACACCATTTTGAGTACCCGAGCTGTAATCGGCAAGCCCTATTCCCAGTTCAATAAACGGAGAAAGTCGGGCACTTTCTTTTAAGAGATAGCCATTGTTGAGTTTGTAATGTGCAAACAAAGTGCCTTCGTACTTTTGACCCCAAAAATTATTATACGGACCTATTTTAGTATTATACCCATAATCTCCATAATTTCCCTGAAGTCCTAAATCGAATGAAGGAGAAAGGTAGGTGGATAATGATATTCCCCCAAAGCCATAAAACGTATTGGAAAAATTAAAAATTCCATTTCCCAACTCTCCATAGTACTCGTTTTTCCCACCATACAATCCGATAGCAATCTTACTATCCGATGTCTGGGCATTCACAAACATTCCAATTGTCGAAAGGGCAATTACAAATAGCCCTTTTCTTCGTAAATTACTTGATCCTTTTTCCATAACTTAGGTTTTTTAAGTGAGTTCTTAACGATTCCTCTTTATGTTAACAGAGACAAGAGGTTGCAAAAAAAATACAGTTTATTTTTAAACGTAAAAAGAATAAAAAATGTTGAAAATAGTAGGTGTCTATCTCTTTAATTATTATTAAATAATATTAATTATTTAAGTTGATTGGATTGATATACAATCTATGAATTACGGAAATCAGAATCTGATAAAACAATGTTAAGTTTAAATGTGTTAGCAGAATAGAGACAGTAATAAAAAAAGGATAACCAATTGTCAGATAATTTGATTTTAAACTCCTATTAATCTTATAAATCAGAAACAAATCAAATGAAAATTCACGAATATCAAGCAAAAGAGATTTTTTCACGTTACGGCATCCCTGTAACCAGAGAGGTGCTGTGTTACACTGTTGACGAAGTTAGTGCTGCCACTGTAAAATTAGGACTTCCTGTGGTGGTAAAAGCCCAGGTATTAACCGGCGGTCGCGGAAAAGCAGGTGGTGTAAAGCTTGCAAGGACACCCGAAGAGGCTGTACGTGCTGCCAACATGATATTAGGCATGGACATTAAAGGGTATGTAGTCGAAAAGGTACTGGTAGCCCAGGGGGTCAAATTTAGTTCCGAATATTATGTAGGGTTAACCATTGACCGCAATACTAAAACCGTATTATTTATGGCCAGTAGCGAAGGTGGTGTCGAAATTGAGGAGGTTGCAAAAGATAATCCGGCTGCCATCTTAAAATTCACGATAGATCCCGATCTTGGAATGACTCCATTCATGGCCCGTAAAATAGCCTTTGCCCTCTTCCCCGATTTTTCATTGGTAAAACAAGCCACTGTTCTTTTCCAAAAACTATATCAGATCTTTGTGGATACGGATGCTTCATTGGTAGAAATTAACCCGTTGGTGCTTACTGATGATGGAGATTTACTGGCTCTTGATGGCAAAATGAATTTTGATGATAATGCCCTGTTCCGGCAAAAAGGGATAAACGCTCTCCTCGAACCTACAGAAGATGAGGTGAAAGAGCTGAAGGCTAAAGAAAAAGGATTAACCTATATTCGGTTGGATGGATCCATAGGCTGTATGGTAAATGGTGCCGGGCTGGCAATGGCCACTATGGATATGATTAAATATTATGGCGGATCCCCGGCTAACTTCCTGGATATTGGCGGAAGTTCAAATCCCCAGAAAGTAATTGATGCTATGAACTTGTTACTCTCCGACAAAAACGTCAAAGTAGTCATGATAAATATCTTCGGTGGAATAACCCGTTGTGATGATGTAGCCCGCGGGCTTGTTGCTGCGTTGGATCAGATTAAAGTGTCTGTCCCCATTGTGGTTAGATTATCGGGTACAAACTCGAAGGAAGGACTTGAAATCCTGAAGTCGGCAAACCTGCCCGTAGTAGAAACGATGACTCAGGCAGCGCAAATGGCTATAAGCCTTTGTTCTTAGCATCGAGCGTTGAGCATCGAGCTTTGAGCATCGGGCATCGAGTTTTGAGCATAGAGCATAGAGCATAGAGCAATAAGAATCGCGAAAGTTATTTTTATTTACCCGATTATCGAATCAATCAATTAACTAATTACCTTATTAACCAATTATCCAACCAACAAAATACCAAAGACATGAGCATACTAGTCGATAAAAACACAAAATTAATTGTTCAGGGCATTACAGGCAGAGATGGAAGTTTTCATGCCCGAAAAATGAAAGAGTATGGAACAAATGTTGTAGGAGGAGTATCACCGGGGAAAGGTGGGCAATACATGGATGGAATACCTGTTTTCAATACCATGGAGGAAGCTGTAAAGACAACAGGAGGCAATACCTCCATTCTTTTTGTCCCGGCACCGTTGGCGGCAGATGCTATCCTGGAAGCTTCGGAAGCCGGAATTGCTTTAGTAATTGCTATTTCGGAAGGTGTTCCAACATTGGATATGGTAAGAATAACCCCCTATCTAAAGAAAAACGGGACCAAACTTATCGGGGCAAACTGTCCCGGGCTTATTTCACCCGATGAATCATTGGTAGGTATTCTGCCGGCAACTATCTTTTTAAAAGGGAGTATTGGTTTAATGAGTCGCAGTGGTACCCTGACCTACGAAATGGTAAACCAGCTCACAGCAAGTGGTCTTGGACAAAGCACGTGTATTGGCATTGGCGGTGATCCTGTTGCCGGATTGTATTATCAGGAATTGCTGCAATTGTTTCAGGATGATCCGGAAACGGAAGCCATCGTGCTGATTGGTGAAATAGGAGGAGATGCAGAAGAACGGGCTGCCGACTATATCAAGGAACATATCACAAAACCGGTAGTAGCCTTTATTGCCGGCCAGTCGGCACCTCCGGGCAAACGGATGGGACATGCCGGCGCCATCATTTCGAGTGGCAGCGGAACTGCTGAAGAGAAGATACGTGCTTTCGAGAAGGTGGGTGTACAGGTAGCCAGGATTCCGGGTGAAATTCCTGAATTATTGAAGAAATTAATGGGTAAATAAAAGGACACATATTGTGTGTTTTGCAAAACAGGTTCGAAGTCATTTACTTCGGGCCTGTTTTTTGCTATGATGGGTGCTAATAAGTGACGGTTTTGCTTACGTATACTGATCAGACCTGTTTAGCAAAGCCTTCACGTTGCATGCATCTTATTCCTGCACCATTTTCACAATCTTCTCTTTCTTAAATCCTTTTTCCACCAACTTATTTATCAGCGAATTATACAGCACCACATCCATCTTAGGGGTTCTGGAAAGTATCCACAATGTTTTCCGATTCGGATCGGAAACCAGTGCCCAGGAATAATCATCAGCTAAGCCTATAATCCAGTAATTGCCCTTAAAAGGCCAGAAGAACTGTACCTTGAGTTTCGCATTTCCGGAATTTTCCACCACAAAAGCCTTTCCTTTTATATTGTTCGGCTTTCCTTTTTTTATGGACTGGTTAAAAACCTCTATATATCCTTCTTTCGCTGTATAAGTGGCTTTAACATTACGACATCCTTTTTCAAAAAACTGCGGGTACGACGCCAGTTCGTACCACGTTCCCGAATAACGTTGCAAATCGACGGACTTGACTGTCGTCAAGGTTGTTTTAGTTTCACCGGCCGAGCATCCTATGGTTACGAAAAATGCTGCAAGAAGAGACTTTAGGGTAGTTTTCATAGTTTATAAATAAGATATTAAATATGCAATACTTAAAACATTCCCCAAATGTAGTTAGTTTAATTGATATCCCGTCATTATTGACGATTTCTTTATTTTGCCGGTACTTGCCCTTGTTTGGTACAACTCCTTTTCTGTCATTTTCCGACTCTCCAGGAGTTATCCACTCATTTTAGGTATAAAGAGGAATCAGAGGGGGTTGGCGGGGGGGTGGGGGGGGGGGGGG
>Ga0302205_10000396_pt1 | contig 18540 bp, 14 predicted proteins | sample II_Fen_E1_3_FD_194582 | JGI IMG/M metagenome (GOLD analysis project Ga0302205, IMG submission 194582) | Peat permafrost microbial communities from Stordalen Mire near Abisko, Sweden - II_Fen_E1_3 | ecosystem: Environmental > Terrestrial > Soil > Wetlands > Permafrost | place: Sweden: Abisko...
GCAAAAGTAGATTTTAAATCTAACAAAAAATATATGATATTTGATTTAATGCCATTAAAAATGATACGTTTAGATATTTTTAAATATCGAAGAACATCAATAAGATCATTCCTTTTATCCTAAAAAAACACCTAATAATATATTTCTATCTTTACAAGACATGATAACATCTGAAGTAACAAAAGACATCTTCTAAACGAGACCGCATATCAATAAACTTAAAAAAAATTGATAAAAGCCTTGATTATCTCAGATTTTTTTCTGACATTTGCAGTGTATTTATAAGTTACCCAATACAAAAAATGAAAAGATTAATACATTTTTTTACCCTTTCAATGACATTGTTGCTGGTGAGCACTCTGGCCCAAGCAACAGTTTTCGAGACAACTAACGGTCTGAAGTATTCACTTGACACGCTGAAAAATGAGGCAACTCTCGTTACAAATGGATCAAGGGGGTATTCCGGGGATATTGTTGTGCCCGAGAAAATAACTTCCGGTGGCAAGGAATTACCATCCCATCATCCGTAACATCTTTGGGGGGATATTGTTTTTGCTACTGTTCAAAACTGACTTCAATCAGATGCTATGCAATTACTCCTCCAGAATGTTATCAAGAAAGTTTTGATGAATACAATTTTTCATTTTATAAACTTTATGTACCCAAAGAATCAATAGACAAATACAAAGCTGCTGACGGATGGAAGAGTTTTTCAAACATTTATGCCATAGAAGGATCAGGACAGAGTGATCAGATTAACAGCACGTCCACTCGCGGCATTATAGCCACCTGTAACAACGGAGTCATCACAATCTCCGGTATGAATGCTCAGGAAAACGTTACGTTCTATTCTCTTAGTGGTAAGCAGCTGGGAACAGCCGTAGCTGTGGATGGTACGGTTGCGTATGCGGTGAATACCATTTGCTCATGGTCTTATTCTTTTATGTTTCGTTTGAAAATATCTCTCATCCAAACCGGAGCTAATAGCAAATCGTGTTCGATAGTATCTGTTTCGGGTGTTTCTGCCAACAGCTTGGCTAGTTGCTTTTCATTCTCTAGTATCAAATTCTTCTCGCCAATGCAGTGTAATGCCTGAACCAACTCTTGCATCAATACGCCCTTGAATGCAAAGTTTCGGGGTGCACCATGCTTCAAGGTGACAGTACGAGTTCCCAAAGCAAGCTTTCTGCTGGAACCTGTAGTTAGAAAACTTGTGTTCATTGGAACCTGAGTAGAGAATCCCAATCGATTTGCAGCTGTTACTCCTGTAGGAATAATCACAGCCTTGTCTCTCTTGGCTATTTCTGTTACCAACTCAAAAGCAGATGGATATAAAATGCCAAATCGAGTCTTACGTGCTTTGACATACACACCCTTGGATATTCTAGTAATGATACCTTCTTTCTCGAATACCGACATTAATTTGGTGACGTATTCCACATCGTATTTTGGGAAAGATGATACAAAGAACACCTCTCCGAACTTACTGTGGGCTATTTTGCTCCTAATCTTATTGATTACAGAATCTTGCATCACTATCTCAATTCATTTTTAGTCGGAATCATTGCAAATATTTCCGACTGCAAATATAGATATAATCTATCATTCCATCATGCGTTTTGTAGGAAAATTAAAGATTGTTATGCAAACAAGAGCAATTTTGAACTCATTTACTCCCTTTTTATCATTTAACAAGCAAGAATATGCCACTTCATAAATGATAAAATTCCTGATTACATCATTTCTGTCAAGGATCAGGAGAGATTGCAAAGTTCGGAGGTTCTAGTATTAAAATTGTTACGAAATAGTTTAACTGGTATTGCTTACCGGACAGCATGATTTCTTTGTAGAATAATTATTTCTTTCTTGTATAGACATCAGAGTCGATGACCACTTTATCGCTGAAGATCCAGCCAAAAGAACCAAAACTTGGTGTATCACTAGCAGCTTCAAGCGCGGTGATGGCTTTCTTCTTGTTAGTCTTTGAATTCTTTGAGAATGTCTTTCCGTTGGTATCAAGTTCAAGTTCTTCATATTCCAAATTTTCATCGTTATCTGATGATGTTCCAAGCACTATTTCATGGTCTTCATACATATATGTAGTTCCTGGATGATCTTTTTCATAACTATATATAATCTTATACACAAATTTTCCCTGCATCGGAATTATAGCTTCCTTTTCAGTGGTAGAAGTGTCTAGGTAGACTTTCAGCGTGGCATTGGTGGTGATACGAATTGGTGTGATGGAAATATTAAGCAGGACGCTAGTGTTCTTTTTGTTTTCTGCTTCCAACCCATACGTTTTGCCAACTTCCCAGCTGGCTGGAGCCTGTAAATAGATAGTCACATCTTTCGTGGCTTGCTCAAATTCCTTCATGTCAATATATTGTGCAGGTACATCATCTTGCGCCGGCTGATAATATTTTGCCCATAAGCCATTTTTTTCAATGCGCTCCGTACCGTCAATTAGTGAAAAGTAATATCTTTTTCCATGATTGCTGGTATTGTCGATGAAGCCTGCTACTTCTTCATTCGGCAAACAAATTCTTGAACCGTAAAGGATACCTACCTTAGTTGCTTGCTTGGATGCGGATTTATACAAAGTGACATTTTTTGTAATCAGTAATCCTTTTATTTCTTTTCCATTTGCTTTGGAACATGTTAAAATGCTGAAGATGGCTATGGTTATTAAAGTTATCTTTTTCATCATTATTATTTCATTATTAAGTTTGTAAAAACGATGCAAAGATAAGTATAATTATTTACTCTCGAGTCATTCGGAAGGTATTTTCTTATAAAATAAAGATAGTAAAAATAATTGTCTCGATATTGTTCAGTATATCAGCAGAGATATCCCTGACATCTTCTCAACAAGACACTCTATCCATAAACTTAAAAAAACTTGATAAAATCCTTGTTTGTTTCAGATTTTTTTCTGACATTTGCTGTGTATTTATAAGTTATTCAATATGACCATGAAAAGATTTACACAGATTTTTACCCTTACAATGATCTTGCTGCTGATAAGCACTCTAGTCCAAGCTACAGTTTTCAATAAAATCAACGGTCTGAAGTATTCAATTGACACACTGAAAAACGAGGCTTCTCTTGTTGCTGATAGCACAAAGTATTCCGGGAATATTGTTGTGCCTGAGAAAATAACTTTTGGTGGTAAGGACTATCCGGTTACGTCCTTGGGGGATAGATGTTTTTACACTTGCTCAGGGCTCACGTCAATTACTATCCCATCATCCGTAACATCTTTGGGATATGCTTGTTTTTCTTGCTCTGGGCTTACGTCAATTACTATTCCACCATCTGTTAGATCTTTGGGAAATGCTTGTTTTTCTTGCACTGGACTCACGTCAGTTGATATTCCATCATCTGTTACATCTTTAGGAATTTCTTGTTTTAATAGTTGCATAAGGCTCATATCAGTTAGCATTCCATCTACTGTAACGTCTTTGGGAAATTCATGTTTTTACAATTGCTCTGAGCTCACGTCTATTACAATTCCATCATCTGTAACGTCTTTAGGAGCGTGGTGTTTTTCCCAATGTTCAAAACTTACATCCATTATCATCCCACCATCTGTAACGTCTCTAGGGGGTGCCTGTTTTAATGGTTGTACAGGGCTCACGTCCATTGATATCCCGTCATCTGTAACGTCTTTGGGGATTTTTTGTTTTTCATGTTGCCCAGGAATTACGTCAATTAATATTCCGTCCTCTGTAACGTCTTTGGGAAATTATTGTTTTTCAGGTTGCTTAGGACTTACGTCAATTGATATTCCATCAACAGTAACGTCTTTGAGCATTTCTTGTTTTTACGGCTGCTCTGGGCTTACATCCATTAACATCCCATCATCTGTAAAATCTTTGGAGGATGTTTGTTTTTATGGTTGCTCAAAACTCACATCAATTACTATCCCATCATCAGTTACGTCCTTGGGGGATTATTGTTTTGCCGATTGCTCCAGTCTGACGTCAATTGATATTCCATCATCTGTAACGTCTTTAGGGAATTATTGTTTTGATCATTGCTCAGGACTCACCTCATTGACAATCCCATCATCGGTAACCTCTTTGGGGGATAGGTGTTTTTCCAGCTGCTCTGGGCTTACATCCATTATCATTTCATCATCTGTAAAATATTTGGGAAATTTCTGTTTTTCCTATTGCCCAAGACTCATATCCATTACCATTCCATCATCTGTAACGTTTTTGGGAGATGGATGTTTTGAATCTTGCTCAAAACTCGCATCAATTTGTATTCCATCATCTGTCACAAGTTTGGGGAATTCTTGTTTTTCCGATTGCCCAAGACTCACATCCATTACCATTCCATCATCTGTAACTTCTTTGGGGTATGGATGTTTTTACAATTGCTCAGGGCTTACGTCAATTACCATTCCATCATCTGTTACGTCCTTTGGGGATTATTGTTTTTACAATTGCTCAGGACTCACATCAATTGATATTCCATCAGCGGTAACGTCTTTGGGAGAGGATTGTTTGGCTGAATGTTCAGGACTCACATCAATTACCATCCCATCATCTGTTACATCATTGGGGAATGAATGTTTTGAATCTTGCTCTGGTCTAACGTCAATTAATATCCCTGCATCTATAAAGTCTTTGGGAGAGTATTGTTTTACTTATTGTTTCAATCTCACCTCCATCAGTTGCAATGCAACAATTCCTCCGGAATGCATGACATACTGTTTTGCCGGATTCAATTCTTCACTGTGTAAACTTTATGTTCCCCAAGAATCAATAGACAAATACAAAACAGCTTATGGATGGAATATTTTTTCAAATATTTATGCCATAGAAGGATCAGGAGAGAATACTCACATTAACAGTGCGTCCACCACAGGCATTGTAGCCACCTGTAACAACGGAGTCATCACAATCTCCGGGCTGAATTCTCAGGAAAACGTGAGGTTCTATTCTCTTAGTGGTAAGCAACTGGGATCAGTCACAGCTGTGGATGGTACGGCTACGTATGCGGGGAATGGTACAGGAGATATTGTGATTGCAAAGTTTGGAGGTTCAAGTATTAAGATTGCGACGAAATAGATAAACTGGTAGTGTCTATCGGGCAGTATTGATTCTTTTGTTGATTTTTCTTATATAGACTTCAGAGTCGATGACCATCCTATCGGCGGAAAGCCAGCCAATGAAAACCAAACTTGGTATATCCCTAACAGCCTCAAGCTTGGTGATGGGTTTCTTCTTGTTTTTATTTATATTCTTTAAAAATATCTTTCCATTATTGTCAATTTCAAGTTCTTCGTATGACGAACTTTCACCGTAATCTGATGATATCGTTAGTTCAATCTCCGGATCTTCATAGATGTACGTGGTATAAAAATATTTATTGGCATAATTACTTACAACTTTAAACACAACTTTCCCCCGTATAAGAGCCTTGATTTCCTTTTCAACGGTTGAAGAATCTTCCCAGATCGTCAAATCTTCCCAGGTCGTCAGCGTAGCATCCGTGGTGATGCGTATAGGCGTGATGGAGACACGACGCATAGCTGTGGGGTCCTTCTTGTTTTCTGCTTCAAAAACATACGTTTTGCCAACTTGCCAGCTGTCTGGAGCCTTTAGATAGATGGTCACATCTTTCGTGGCTTGCTCAAGTTCCTTCATGTCGATATATTGTGCAGGTACGTCATCTTGTGCCGGCTCAAAATATTCTGCCCATAAACCCTTCTTTTCCAATCCCTCGGCACAGTCGGTTAGAGGAAAATAATACCTATTTCCCTTCTCTCTGGCAGAGTCGATGAAACATGCTGCGTCATCGTTCGGCAAACAGATTCGTGAACCATAAATGAAGCCAACCTTTCTTACTTGCTTGGATGCGGATTTATACAAAGTGACATTTTTTGTGAACAACAATGCTTTAACCTCTTTCCCGTTTGCTTTCAAGCATGTGATAATGCAGAATAAGGTTATAACTATTAGGATTATCTTTTTCATAATTAAGTTTTAAAAATTGACACAAAGATAAGCATAATTATTTACTATCAATATATTTACAAGATATTTTATATAAAGATATCAAAGATAATTTACGAATATTGTTCAGAATTTAGGATTTTCTTTCACTGTCATCTTCTAAAAACAACACAGTATATCCATAACCTTACAAAAAACTTGATAAAAATCTTGCCCATTTCAGATTTATTTCTGACATTTGCAGCGTATTTATAAATCATCTAATAAATAATGAAAAGACAAAAAAGGATTTTTACTCTTACAATGACCTTGTTACTGGTAAGCGCTGTAGTATTGCTACTAATAAGCGTTCTAGCCCGAGCAACAGTCTTCGAAACAATTAACGGTATGAAATATTCAATTGATACCAAGAATAATGTATCTACTCTTGTTGTTAATAATCCAAAGTATTCTGGAGATATTGTTGTATCAGAAAAAATATCCTATGATGGGCAGGACTACCCTGTTACGTCCTTGGGGGATTCTTGTTTTGTCAATTGTTCAGGGCTTATATCAATTGATATTCCATCGTCTGTAACATCCTTGGGGGATAATTGTTTTTTGCTTTGCAAAAAAATTACGTCTATTACTATTCCATCATCTGTAAAATCTTTGGGATGGAATTGTTTTGCTGGTTGCTCAGGACTCACATCAATTACAATCCCATCATCTGTAACATCTTTGGGGGATGGATGTTTTGGCTATTGCTCAGGACTTACATCCATTACCATCCCATCATCTGTAAAATCTTTGGGATGGAATTGTTTTTACGGTTGTTCAAGGCTCACTTCAGTTATTATTCCGTCATCTGTAACATCTTTAAAACATGGCTGTTTTTACGGTTGTTCAGGGCTTACTTCTATTAATATTCCATCATCTGTAACATCTTTTGGGGAGTATTGTTTTGAACTTTGCTCAGGTCTCACTTCAATTACCATTCCATCTTCTGTAACGTCCTTGGAGAAATACTGTTTTTACGGTTGTTCAAAGCTCACATCAATTGATATCCCTCCATCTGTAAATTCTTTGGGGGAGAATTGTTTTACCGGTTGCTCAGGACTCACCTCAATTAAGATCCCGCCATCTGTAAAGTCTCTAGGGGATGATTTTTTTAACGGTTGTTCAAATCTTACATCAATTGATATTCCATCGTCTGTAACATCCTTGGGGGAGAATTGTTTTGCTTATTGCTCTAGACTAACATCAATCAGTTGTCATGCAATTACTCCCCCAAGATGTCGATACACTTTTTCCGACATTGATCAATCACATTGTAAACTTTATGTTCCAAAAGGATCAATAAACAAATACAAATCAGCTGACGAGTGGAAGAGTTTTTCAAACATTTATGCCATAGAAGGATCATGAGATAACTCTCACATGAACAGCGAGTGCATGAAGATTACAAGGAAATAGTAGTATCATCTATTTTCGAAACATCCATGATTTGTATCTTTGAGACCTGAGACCGGGAGACCACCATTTAGTTTAGTGAAAAAAGAACAGAGTGAATTTCCTATCGAAATATTTCTTTACTATTGATCATTTTTGATATATTTGCGTCGTAAACAATATTAAGATGAAGAAATGTTAGATATTTTTCAGAACATCGTATTGATTGACGGAATCAATAGGACATCAGAAATAGAAAAGATAAACTATTGCCACCCTGGCAGATACAATATCAAATTCCACAAGGCCCAGAAAACGTATACATACGGCACAGACAGGGTTATTCCACTGAAAGAACCAGAAAACGTTAATATTCAAAATGACAGAATAATTATCAGAGGTTTACAAAGCAAGGACTTATGTAACATTGTAAGATTCAATTATCACGAACATGTGTATTGGAGTGTTAAATATAATAATGGATATTCTCATAGTTTGACAGATGGCGAAGTTGAGATAAGACATTCTTGCATAGCAGAAAAAAAATCGAAAGATACTTTTGAATATCTAAAACAGATAACATCAACGAACATACTAGGTAAAGATGATGACGATTACGGTCTGTTGTTCAATTTGTATGATAACATAAAATTTATTGATGATCAAACAGCCATAGCCCCTTACCTCAATCCTAAGACCGGAATTAAGCACAGCAATGCAGAGTCATTGATTTATCCTTTTGGACTAAATGAAAGCCAGAAAAAAGCTGTAGAGAATACTTTCAGTAATCAAATAAGTGTGATTAAAGGACCTCCGGGTACAGGCAAGACACAGACTATACTGAACATCATCGCTAATATCATTTTAAGAGGAAAAACGGTATTGGTGGTCTCTAATAATAATTCAGCGACAAAAAACGTACTCGATAAATTGGCGAAATACAATATGGAGTTTATCGTGGCTCCACTTGGCAAGAAGGAGAATAAAGAGGCGTTCTTGAAAAATCAACCTCCATACCCCGACAATATATCGACATGGGGCTGTCATCTAAATGAGATAACAAACAAGGAAAAAGAAATCCAATCCGTTATATCACGATTAGACGAAATCTTTGTTTTACAGGAAGAACTGGCATTATATAAGCAGGAACTTCAATCTGTAGATTTGGAATGGAAACACTTCATGCTAGAACAGAATATCACATCGAATGAAACAGATAAAAACAATAGTCGTCTTACATCATCGAGAATAATGCAATTATGGATACAGTTTCAGACTCACTTAGAAAATGACACTATCTCACGAAAGAAAAAACTGAATAAATTAATTGAATTAATCAAATGGAGATGGACATTTTTAATCAACAAGTATCTGTTTCGTTTACCCCTGGATTATAATAGTAAGAATCCTCAGTCTGCAATCACTCAACTTCAGTCCTTATATTATAAGAAGCGTATTAGTGAACTGAATGAAAAAATCAAATCCTTAAATCTTAACTTAAAGAAAGAGAATGCCCAACAGCTGTCACACAGACTGGAATCTTTGTCGATGGATATTCTTAAAAATTTCTTGAATAAAAAGTATGGCCAATCAAAACGGAAAATATATACATCTATCGGAGATTTACGGACAGACTACGAAGGGGTTTTGAATCAATATCCCGTCGTGTTAAGCACTACCTTTTCATCACGGATATGCCTGTCTGATAAAGCCATATTTGACTATTTGATTATGGACGAAGCATCACAAGTATCTGTTGAGACAGGGGCACTGGCTATGAGTATTGCAAAGAATGCGGTCATTGTTGGAGACACGTTGCAATTACCTAACATTGTAACCAACGAGGACAAAATTAGAATTGCCGACATTGGCAGACAGTATAATATTCCGAAAGGATATGATCCCGCAAACAAGAGCTTTCTGGAGTCTGTCTGTGAGATAATTCCCGATATCAAAGAAACATTACTTCGTGAGCACTATAGATGTCACCCAAAGATTATCAACTTCTGCAATCAGAAATTTTATGGAGGTAATCTGTTGATCATGACTGAAGACAAAGGGGAACCAGACACGATATGTGCTTTTAGAACTGCCGTGGGAAATCATTCACGTGACCACTATAATAAACGTGAAATTGATGTCATCAAGGAAGAAGTGTTACCGACACTGCATAACAGCACTGATCTGGGCATTATTGCACCATACAATAATCAGGTTAACCAACTTAACAAGCAATTACCTGAAATAGAATGCTCAACTGTTCATAAATTCCAAGGCCGTGAAAAAGATCACATGATTATGAGTGCCGTTGATGACCAGATAACAGCATTCAGCGATGATCCAAATCTTTTGAATGTAGCTATATCAAGAGCAAAAAAGAAATTCTGTATTGTTGTGACTGGAAATGAACAGAATCAGAAAGGAAATATCAGTGAGTTGATCTCTTATATCGAATATAATAACTTTACTGTCACCAGTAGTAAAGTCCGTTCTATTTTTGACTATCTCTATAGCCAATATACGATACAGAGACAGGCTTTTATTGAGAAGTACTCCAAGATATCAGAATATGACTCGGAAAATCTGACATTTGCTTTGATTCAAAGGATCCTGAGAAGCGACAAAAGATTTAGTCATTTTGGAGTATTATGCCATATCCCATTGCGCAACGTTATCAAAGAGACATCCCTATTGGAAGAGGATGAATTGAGGTATGCAGCAAACTACAATACTCATCTGGATTTCCTGATAATCAATCACGTTAACAAAATACCTGTATTGGTTATTGAAACAGATGGTTATACTTTCCACAGCGAAAATACCGAGCAGCATCAACGTGACTTAAAAAAAGATCATATCCTTCAACTCTACCGAATTCCACTTTTACGACTTTCCACAACCGGGAGTGGTGAAAAGGAAAAAATAATAGACGCATTGACTAATCAAAAATAATCATCATTTTTACTTTCTGATAAACATAAATTTAAAAAACTTGATAGAATCCTTGTTTATTTCAGATTTTTTTCTGACATTTGCTGTGTATTTATAAGTTACCTAATATAAAAATGAAAAGATTAAAACTGATTTTCACTCTTACACTGACATTTCTGCTGATAAGCACTCTAGCCCAAGCAACAGTTTTAGAGACAATTAACGGTCTGAAGTATTCAATTGACACACTGAAAAATGAGGCTTCTCTTGTTGCTAATAGCCCAGGGTATTCCGGGGATATTGTTGTGCCCGAGAAAATAACTTCCGGTGGTAAGGAATATGCGGTTACATCTTTTGGGGAAAATTGTTTTGAAAATTGCCATGACCTCAAGTCAATCTTCATACCAGCATCTGTAACATCTTTGGGAGATGGATGTCTTTACTGTTGCTATAAACTCACGTCACTTGATATTCCATCATCAGTAACGTCTTTGGGGAATTCTTGTTTTGCCGAATGCTCTGGCCTCACGTCAATTACCATCCCATCATCTGTGACGTCTTTGGGGATCTATTGTTTTTTAGATTGCTCAGGACTTACGTCAATCACCATCCCATCATCTGTAACGTCTTGGAAGACTGGATGTCTTGAGGGTTGCTCTGGCCTCACGTCAATTACCATCCCATCATCTGTAACGTCTATTGGGGATCATTGTTTTGTCGATTGCTCTCGGCTCACCTCAATCAACATTCCGTCCTCTGTCACTTCCTTGGGTTATGGATGTTTTTCCGGTTGCTCAGGGCTTACAACGATTAATATTCCATCATCTATAACGTCTTGGGGGGAGGAAATGTTTGGAGATTGCTATGGCCTCACCTCAATTAATATTCCATCATCTGTAACGTCCTTGGGAAACTATTGTTTTTTGCGATGCTCGGGGCTCACCTCAATTAATATCCCATCATCATTAACTTCTTTGGGTGATTACTGTTTTTCCGGTTGTTCCGGACTGACATCCATTATCATTCCAACATCTGTAACATCTTTGGAAGGATGTTTTTACGATTGCTCTGGACTCACATCAATTAACATCCCGTCATCTGTGACGTCATTGGGAAATTATTGTTTTTCCAATTGCTCCGGACTCACATCAATTAACATCCCGTCATCTGTGACGTCATTGGGAATTTATTGTTTTTCCTTTTGCTCAGGGCTTACATCAATAAACATCCCAGAATCTGTTACATCTTTGGGGACGGGTTGTTTTTCTGATTGTTCAAAGCTCACATCAATTAATATTCCATCATCTGTGACGTCTTTGGGATGGTATTGTTTTTACAATTGCTCAATGCTCACGTACGTTAATATTCCGTCGTCTGAGACGTCTTTGGGGGATTACTGTTTTTACAATTGTTCAACGCTTACATCTATTGATATTCCATCATCTGTAACGTCTTTGAGATATTACTGTTTTAAAAATTGTTCAGAACTTACATCCATCAGTTGCCATGCAACTATTCCTCCGGAATGCATGGCATACTGTTTTGATGGATTCAATCCTTTACTTTGTAAACTTTATGTTCCCCAAGAATCAATAGATAAATACAAATCTGCTGACGGATGGAGGAACTTTTCAAATATTTATGCTATAGGAGGATCAGGAGAGAGTGATCAAATTAACAGCACCTCCACCCGTGGCATTATTACCACCTGCAATAACAGAATCATCACAATCTCCGGGCTGAATACTCAGGAAAAGGTGATGTTCTATTCTCTTAATGGCAGCCGAATGGGGACAGCCACAGCAGTTGATGGTACAGCTACGTATGCGGTGAATTCAACTGACGATATTGTGATTGCAAAGTTCGGAGGCTCAAGTATTAAGATTGCGACGAAATAGTTTAACTTGTTCTTTGTTGGATCAGCATTAGCTATATTCTGATACGTCGAGACCTGAGACCGAGAGACCGGCCTTTGGACTTTCTTTCGCTGACACCCTCACTAACATTCATCTAAAACGATACAGTCTATCCATAAATAAAAAAAACTTGATAGAATCCTTGTTCCTTTCATATTTTTTTCTGACATTTGCTGCGTATTTATAAATTTGCCACATTTTACTATGCCATAAGTGCCTCTATCAACATGACATAAAGTGTGTTCAAAAACATTATTTCTATGATTCTCAGAACTAATTGCGCTAAAATGCATAATAATTTAACTATACCGCTCGATTCTTCTGCAAATGAAGTTAATTTATTAACTTTGCATAAACTGGAAGATCTAATCCTCATTGGCGTTTCAATAATAATTGCAGAAAGATGGACATCGAGAATTTGATAAGCGAATGTACTGCATACGACTTCAAAGTGACGCTTGAAGAAAAGAAACCGAAAAGTTGGCTGAAGAGCGTAAGTGCTTTCGCCAACGGTTTGGGAGGTTCTTTATTCTTCGGTATTGATAATGATGGCACTGTTAAAGGCCTTAATGGTATTCAGCATATTACGGAGGCTATTAGCAGCAAGATCCGTGATTTTATGGATCCTCTACCAGAAGTTGTGATGGTACCGCATAGAATCAACGGCCTTGAAGTATTACAGCTTAAAGTAAATAGCGGCAATTATACTCCTTATTACTATGTCGGTGATGGGCAGAGAATGGCATTCGTTCGTGTAGGTGACGAGAGTCTGCCTGCAACAGCTGAACAAATGGTAAGATTGGTTCTCAAAGGTTCAAACAAAACGTATGACTCGTTACATACAGATTATAAGGTTGATGAATATTCATTCTCCATACTGGCAAATTCTTTCAAGCAGCGTACCGGCCAAGAGTGGAACAAGAAATTTCTACTCTCGTTCGGACTTATATCCAATGAGGGAAACTTGACCAATGCTGGTGCTTTATTTGCAGATGATTGCCCTCTCTGGCAGTCACGTCTTTACTGTACTAGATGGGATGGCATGGAAAAGAGCGATGCTATTAATGATGCTGAGTTCACGGGCAATGTACTCATGTTACTACGAGAGGCAATGAACTTTGTAAAGTCAAACACAAAGAACAGTTGGAAGAAACTACCAGATAGCCGCAAGAATGAGCCTGAATATGCAGAACGTGCTGTACTTGAGGCCCTTGTAAACCATTTTATCCATAGAGATTACACGGTGATGGGTGGTGAGGTACATCTTGACATCTACAACAATCGTTTCTCAGTTACTTCTCCTGGTGGCATGTACAATGGCTTATTGATCCAAGACCTTGACATCGCTGACGTCTCTTCGGAAAGACGCAACCCAATTCTTGCAAATGTGATGGGGCAACTCAATTATATGGAAAAACGAGGTAGTGGACTTTCACGTATTTGCAATGAGACAAAAGCTCTGGATGGATATAAGGATGAACTGAAACCTGTGTTCAAGTCAACGCCAACCCAATTCCAGACCATCATCTATGCCTCTGATATTGCATCCAATGTCGGAGATAATGTCGGAGACTTGTCGGAGATAAAACTCTCTGAACGCCAAAAGAATATACTCAATATTATCAAAGGATCTCCGTCAATAACTGGCAAGCAAATGTCTGAGACTTTGTCGGTGAGCCAGCGCACTATAGAACGTGATCTTTCAGCAATGAAAGAGATGGGCATCTTGAAACGTGAAGGCAAGGATAATGATGGACAATGGACAATTTCAATCTAAAATGTACTTTGAGTAAGTATAGTTTAGATAAATTATGATTTAAACTAAAAATTTAGTATATGGACGAAAACAAATGGGTTTTATCAGACATAGTTCAGCGAACACTACTTATTCCTGATTTGACCGCTAAGAAACCATGGCATGAGCATGTCGACTGGATTGATCAACTATGTGCTATTGTAAATCTTATACCTAGTATAGGAGGCGCTTTAGCTGGTGAAATAAAGACAATAACCGATGCGGTAGCTAACTATCAAGCATCAGAGTTCCTTCGGAAATTTGTTACTTTCATTTATGAATTGGGCGATTTTGGAGAAAACGAAAGAATCAAATTTTTAAAAGAACTTGAGACAACTGCTCAAGACACAAGTGGAAATGTGATGTTATCAATAATTGACAGATTGGACAACATCCACAAACAAAAAATTCTTGCTAATCTTGTTAGAGCGAAGGGTGAAGGAAAAATCACAATAGAGGAATTCTTTCGTTTGGTGTCTGTTCTTCAGAGGATTCCTTATGTCGACCTCAAGCAACTCACTTTATATCAGACGGAATATTACGATGAGAATGGCGATTCTGAATTGCTGTATTCGACTGATGTATTAAGATCAGCTATATATCATCAAGATGGGGATAAATATATACTATCTCCTCTTGGCGTAAATTTGATGAGATACGGCCTTTGGCTTTCTGTTGAGATACCGCAGATAAAAGGAACATCCACAGGATTAGAATGGAAGGAGATAGGTGAAGTCCCAGATGCAGAAGGTGTGAAAGAAATTGTAAAAAAAAACAATAAAAGAACAGCATTATCAGGAATCAGACAAAGCTATGTTTGATTATGATGTCGCACGTGGAAAGTAATTTATTCTGGAAGTCTGCTTATAAGCAAACCTTCATCTTGCAAAAAATGTGTGTGTTTTATAAAAAAGGCTGTTTGGATGAACTAAACAACCTTGTTTTATTTTGGTTTTTTGATGTTATGCTCCTTACAAGCATTTATTCTGATAATGTGAGAAACTTATTCATATAGACTGATTATTAACTCTATTATCTTCAATGTCATAAGTTTGAGATCTGTCATCTGGAGGCGAGGATTTTCATTTAGTTTTTCTTGATAATAGATAAATCCCCGCTGGCAGTGTTATACTACGCCAGCGGGTAATGTGCTTAAAACAGGAAACTTATCGTGTTCCACCCTGTTATTGCAACCCTAGAGCTGCCTTCAACAGGCACCTTGACTTTGATATTAACAGAGTGGTTCCGTTATTGTTATACTTGAGAAGAAAGAGATATTCAAAAGATTTGAAGTAACTATCGTTAGGATCATCCACAGGTATTCTTACTGCCCCAAAATTTTTTATACATTCTTCTCCTGTACCGAAAAGTTCTGTTATCTCTACTCTAAAACTCTCGCCCATTTCTTCATCGAAATACTCTTCGCAATTATCCTTCACCATTATTTCAGAATAATAGAACTTGCCTTTTTCATTAATTTTCATATTGGTTGTTTTTTAAGTGAAGTGCAAAGATATATAAAATAAGAGATATAAACAACCTTAATTCCGCAGCATTATTATTAATAAAAAGCACAAGTGCCTGATAAACAAAAGTCTACAAACACTTGGCTATGTCAGAAAAATCACCTACCTTAGTGCTACGAAACCCTAATATATAAAATTGTTCTGACATGGCAAAAGTAGCAATAAAATCTGAAAACATCACCTCTTTTGGTGGAATATTTCATGTAATGGACATTTTTTCTCGTCTTGGACTGGAAAAACTAATAGATTCAAGCCTCGGCACAAGAGGATTGAATGGTAAGGCTTACCCGTATAGCGACATCATTTCGACTGTGTTTTACAGCTATTTGTGCGGTAGCAATTGCCTTGAAGACATCAATACTCTGTTGCCTCAGTTTTCCAAACGCCCAAATACCGATATCCCTAGCGCTGACACTGTGGGGCGTGGATTGAAAGAATTGGCTATAAAGAATGAAATTTGCAAATGCGAGCAATCTGGAGCTACATACAAATTCAATACAGCAGAAAAGCTTAACAGCCTTCTTCTTGAAATGATTAAGAAACTGGGATTGATAAAAGTTGGGAATAGCATCGACCTTGATTTTGACCATCAGTTCATTCCTGCCCACAAGTATGATTCCAAATACTCATACAAGGGGGATTATGGCTATTTTCCCGGATGGGCAACAGTAGGTGGAATCTTTGTTGGAGGCGAGAACCGCGATGGCAATACCAACGTAAAGTTCCATCAGGCAGACACACTCCGAAGAATCATGTCACGTTTGGTTGAAATACTCGGAGTTACCATCAACAGATTCCGTGCAGACTGCGGATCGTACTCTAAAGAAATCATTCAAACCGTTGAGCAATACTGTGAGCTGTTCTATATTCGTGCGAGCAACTGCAGCGACAGATATGAAGATTTCCGCAATCATGATTCCTGGGCAAACGCAGAGATTGGAAATGAAAGGTGCGAGCTCATGTCTATGGTTGCTTCTGATTTCATTGAAGGAAAGAGCTACAGACTCGTCGTTCAGCGCACGCCAAAGAAGGATAGCGACGGCACTATGTAGAAGATATGTTTGGAACAGTCTACGTCTATCGTTGTATTATCACCAACGACTGGAAGTCTTCAGAAACAGATATAATCGTATTCTATAACAAGCGTGGTGAAAGTGAAAAGAACTTCGATATCCAAAATAATGATTTCGGATGGGCACACCTTCCTTTCTCTTTTCTTGCTGAGAATACTGTGTTTATGATTGTCACGGCTATGCTGAAGAACTTCTATCTTTACTTATTGGAAGTATTGTGTGAAAAAATCAAACCATTGAATAAGACAAGTCGGCTGAAACGTTTTATGCTCCACTTTGTATGTGTTCCTGCAAAGTGGATAAAGACGGGCCGGCAGTACGTATTGAACATTTATACTATGAAGAAATACTACTCAGACATATTTTTAGAGTAGTATTGAAATTTTGAGGGTTTTATATTGTTCCCATTCATTTGGGTGGGGGATTCTGTACTTGATAATGAACGATTAAGGATGAGGTGGTGTCAAAAAATCGATTTGTCGCTTAAAACAGGCTAAAATAAATTCTCAACATTGATTTGAACTATGCAAGTAAACTGTCTGCGGAATTAAGGACATCTTCAAAGAACCATCTTCTAAAAAGGAAAAAGAAAAGGCTCTTGTTTATATCTTGAAAACTGACACATTATCAGAAGAAGAAAAGATAAAATATCTATCAGGACAAAAAAGAACCATCTCTCAAGCACAGCTTACAGAGGAAAAGGACAAGACTTTAGCTATTCAACTTTACTTAATTACTCCATCATGGGAAGAAGTATTTGATTATATGATGCTGATGGGAAATACAGTAACGAACGATTTGTCATCATACATCAGCCATTACAAAGAGGAACTCGTAAAATTGGGAATGGTAGAAGAAGATAAAGAACGTGAGTTACTTACAAAATTGATAAGAACAAATGTACTATCTCTCGACACTTACCAATACATCCTTCAGAAGTTTACGCGATGGGGAATTGCTGGAACAGATTTGTCCGAATTAGAACCAAAGCGAATGGCCCTACTCATTTCTTACAATATGATAAGATACACTGCTGGAAATACGAAGATGCTACAAACATCTTTTGATGAAGATATTCAATCAAAGTATTTCTTACAGAACAAAGAAGAATTTGTTAAAGACTATACGTCTATCGAGTATTCGGCAGGACTTGCGACAAAATTATTATCCTCTAAGGAACTGAATGATTCTGAAAAATCAGAGATAGTAAAACAATTAACGATTGACTTTTTTGAAGGTTCTCAGGAACTGGCAAATGAGACATTAGCATTATTAACCAGAAAAGAAATAGAATTGGACTTTGACTTGAATCTTGCAATATTGAAGAATGCAACAGACGTAAAAAATAAAATTACGACGATAAGTTACGATATAGCAAAGAATGAAAACCTTACTCAAGAGGACATTTCAAAGCTGCTAAACACATTACCGGAGCCCTATTCTTTCTTAACAGGGGAAGGTAATGATTTTTTAGTTGCCAACAAGTACGGTATAGAATCTTTACTCAAAATCTTAAAAGAGAGACATTACATCTCATCATACAAAGAAGAAAAAGAGAAAGGATTCAAAGTAACTAAAATACAAGAATAAAAAGACGTATATCAAAATTGAAAAATCACGAGCACTAGGTTGTGTAAGTAGAAGGAAAGAAAAGGCTTTGCCTATGTCCTTGTATGGTAAAATATTTATTAGCCTGATTAGGCAACAAGTTGTTGCCCAATAAGGCCTTGCACGGTAACAAAAAGCAAGAGCATGTACTTTCTAAATTCCAACGCTCTTCAATGCCTGATCGAGATCGAGGATGATGTCATCGGGATCTTCGAGTCCCACGCTGAAGCGGATGAAGCCACGGCGGAACTTCTCGGGATATAGGTTGATGCGCTCATCATAGCTCGGCTG
>Ga0302205_10000402_pt1 | contig 18328 bp, 15 predicted proteins | sample II_Fen_E1_3_FD_194582 | JGI IMG/M metagenome (GOLD analysis project Ga0302205, IMG submission 194582) | Peat permafrost microbial communities from Stordalen Mire near Abisko, Sweden - II_Fen_E1_3 | ecosystem: Environmental > Terrestrial > Soil > Wetlands > Permafrost | place: Sweden: Abisko...
CACGTTGGCTGGAGCTTGCCAGTCGGCCAAGGACATTCCGGAGACGGTGGCCCAGGCTTCTGCCGCTGCAGCGAAGACCATCATTCTGTTCTCCAGCAATGAATTGACCCGCGAACCGGTGGTCGCATCGGTAAACCGTTCCGCCGCGCCCGTATTCACGACTTGCACCGGTTGCTTCCTGTGTCAGGAAGTCTGCCCCTACCAAGCCATCGAACGCGAGGAAATCCGCGACCGCTCCGGCAACTTGCTCATGAACGCCGCCAAGGTGAACGCCGGGCTCTGTCAAGGCTGTGGCACCTGCGTGGCCATGTGCCGCAACAAATCCATCGATTTGCAGGGCTTCTCCAACCAACAGATGTTGTCGGAGGTGATGGGTCTATTAAACCAACCTTTTGAATAATTCCTATGGCTGAAACCTTTGAACCAAAAATAGTCGCATTCGTCTGCAATTGGTGTACCTATGCCGGTGCCGACCTGGCCGGGACTTCCCGGACCAAATACGAGACCAACGTCCGCATCATCCGCTTTCCGTGTACGGGGCGCATCGATTTCATGCTGCTCATCAAGGCTTTCCAGAACGGGGCCGACGGCATCATCGTTTCGGGTTGCCATCCGAACGACTGCCACTACACTTCCGGAAACTTCCACGCGCGTCGCCGTTGGATGGTTTTCAAATCGTTGTTGGATTTCATGGGATTTCCTTCAGACCGAATCACCTTTTCATGGGTTTCGGCCGCTGAAGGAAAAAAATGGGCGGAATTGGTGAACGAGACGACAGACAGCATCCGTTCCAAAGGGCCTTTTACGGATTATAGAACACTGGATTATACACTGCTCACACAATTGGAAAATGAAGGAATTGCAGATTAAGGCCGCCGAGCTGCTGGAAAACGGAACCGTCAACCTGCTGATTGGTTTCTGCGAGGATTTGGGCAAACGTCTAGTCCCCTGCTTCATTGAGACTGCTGCTGAAGCCAACATCTTGGTATTCAATCAGGAATGCAAAAACAATTTGTCGGTTTACCTGCATAAGAAGGAAGTAAAGGATGCGGTCAAGATCGGTCTGGTGGCCAATGTGGCCACGCTGCGGTCGGTACTGCAGTTACTCTCCGAAAACCAACTTTGGTCGCTCACGTTGACGTATTTGACCGTGAATGGCGCCGGTGAACTGGTCGTACTGCGTTCAGCCGAGGAATTGGAAGCGTATGTGCAGGCGAATTTTCCGACTTGCCGGCCGGAAGACCAGGAAATGCTGGACAAGCTGAACGCCATGAGCCGCGAGGAACGTTGGGCATTCTGGAAAGACCAGTTGTCCGAATGCGTGAAATGTTACGCCTGCCGCGCCGTCTGCCCGATGTGCTATTGCACCGTTTGTACGACGGAATGCAACCAGCCGCAGTGGATCAAGACGTCGGCTCAGACTTCCGGCAATTTTGAATACCACACCATGCGCGCCATGCACCTTGCAGGCCGTTGCATCAATTGCGGCGAGTGCGGTAGAATCTGCCCTGCAGGCATTCCGGTACATTTGCTGACCGCCCAAATGAATCAGGAAATGGAACAGGAATTCGGCGGAAAGACGGGCTGGTCGCTCAAGGGCGGTTATGCTATGAACACCTTCAAGCCGGGCGACAAAGAAAACTTCATCAAATAAGTATATGGAACTGAAACTCATTTCATCCTCCGACATAGCCGTTTTTGTTGACGGTCTCCTCAAAGCTGGAAAGGTCGTGGTCGCTCCGGTGCTGAAGCAGAGCGGCAAGGTCTTTTTCAAACCGGTTCAGTCCTTTGCTGAAGTGGCCACGGATTACATTCAGACGGCGTTCTCGGCCAAGGAAGTGGTCTTTCCCAAAGTGGAGGAACTCTTTACGTACCAGCACAACGAGGAAGGCGGTCTGGACATCAAGGATCACCTCGATAGGATTCCCGAAACCGTGGTTTGGGGCTTGCGTCCCTGCGATGCTGCGGGCTTTGATTACCTGAACAAATTCTTTTTGCAGGAGAACCCGGATGCCTATTTCAAGGCAAGATATGACAAGACGACGTTGGTGACCATGAGCTGCAACAAATGCGATGCAAGTTGCTTCTGCACCTCGGTGGACTCCCATCCGGGCGACACCAAAGGTAGCGACATTCTGCTCACAGCGATGGACGACAAGTTCTATGTGGAGGTGATGACTGAAAAAGGCAATATCCTAATAAATAGCAATTCAGCACTATTTACCTCAACCGATACTTTAAGTAAGGAAGCCTTTCTGGCAAAGCCTTTGACGCACTTTTCGATGGACGAAATCAAGGACAAAATCCAGAATGCATACGCCAGCGTAGAGTGGAAACAAGCCTCGATGGGTTGCTTCAGTTGTGGTGCCTGCGCCTTTGCCTGCCCCACCTGCACCTGCTTCGACATTCAGGACGAAGGCACACAGGACCATGGAAAGCGGGTGCGCTGCTGGGATGCTTGCGGCCTGAGTCAGTTCACCAAGCACTCCTCCGGGCACAACCCAAGGAACACCCAGACGGAACGCCGCCGTCAACGCCTGATGCACAAATTCAAGTACTCGGTGGAAAACCTGGGCGTAGTGAGTTGCGTCGGTTGCGGCCGTTGCATCCGCGTTTGCCCATCGCATCTCAACATTTTTGAAAACATTCAGAGCGTCACGAAATAATGGATACCAATCAATACATTCCCTATCAGGTCCGCATTGCCGACATCATTGACGAAGCTCCGCTGGTTCGCACGTACAAACTGGAATTTACAGATCCGTCAGCGAATTTCACGTTCAAAGCCGGGCAGTTTGCCGAATACGGCGTGTTCGGCGAGGGTGAAAGCACCTTTTGCATCGCCTCCTCTCCCACTCGTGAAGGCTACATCGAATGCACCTTCCGGAGCAGCGGCCGTGTGACCAAAGCGTTGTCCAACTGCGAGATAAACGACATCATCGGCCTGCGCGGACCGTTCGGAAAGCCTTTCCCCATTGAAGAATGGTACGGCAAGGACATCGTTTTCATTACGGGCGGCATCGGCTTACCACCCTTGCGTTGCGTCATTTGGAACGTGTTGGACCAACGGGAAAAGTTCGGCAAAGTCTCCATTTATTATGGTGCTCGTACGGTTGCCGACCTCGTTTACAAGGAAGAATTGGAAAACTGGAAAAACCGTCCGGACGTGGATTTGTTCCTGACAGTCGATCCAGGCGGTGAAACCAAGGATTGGAAAGACAACGTGGGTTTCGTTCCTACCATCATCGAACAGAACTTGCCTTCCAGCAAGAACGCCATCGCCATCGTGGCCGGGCCTCCCATTCTCATCAAGATGTCCATGCCGATTCTGGCCAAGTGCGGATTCGCCAACGACAAGATTTTCACCACGTTGGAAAACCGTATGAAATGCGGCGTGGGCAAATGCGGGCATTGCACGGTGGGAAAAACCTACGTTTGCAAGGACGGACCCGTATTTACGTACGAAGAAGTTTTGCAAATGCCACAAGAATATTAGTATCTTGCGGTAAATATTGCCGCATCATGAAAAAACTACTTATCACGCTGAGCGTATGCTGTTTAAGCATCGCCGTGTTCGCACAAGTCCAGAAATTGCCGCCCATCACGCCGCGTTGGGCATTGGAGCACATTGTCTGGGAGGACAGCGCCAACAACCAGGCGTCTTCTCAACAGCTTATAAATGAGTATTTGGCACATCAGATGCCGGTGGGCGCCATCATCATCGACAGCCCCTGGTCCACTTCCTACAACGATTTCAACTGGGATACGAAGCGTTATCCCAATGCCCCGGAGATGATAAAGAACATCAACAAGCTGAATGTCAAGGTGATCCTTTGGCTGACAGGCTGCATCAACAGCACCGGCAAGGATGTCCCCGTTCAGAAGAACCCGTATTTTGACGAAGCCGTAGCTAAAAAATATGTCATCAACAACGGCCAGACCTCCAAATGGTGGAAGGGCGACGGTTTGCATGTGGATTTCACCAACAAGGAAGCTGTGAAATGGTGGAATTCCAAACTGGACAAGGTGGTCATTAGCGGGGTCTACGGCTTCAAGGTCGATCAGGGCGAGATTTTCTTTGGGGATACGGTTCTTACATCCATCGGACCGCTGAGCAACGTCGACTTCAGGCCCTATTATTACAACAGCATGTTCCAATACATCACCGGCAAGAAGGCTGAAGGCGCCATCCTGGGCCGTCCCTTCTCCCATCAGGGCGGTGTGGAGGCTTCTGTGGAGAAATTGAGTCTGGGTTGGTGCGGAGACTTCCAAGGCAACTGGGCAGGGCTTAAACTGCAGATAAACAACATCTACAAGAGTGCTGAACTGGGTTATGGTGCCCCGGGTTGCGAAATCGGTGGTTTCTTCAATGCTCGTTCCAACAAAAAGCAACTGATACGCTATGCCCAATTCGGAGCCATGACGGCTTCGATGATCAATGGTGGCGAGAACGGTGCGTTCAGCAACCATTTACCTTGGTACCACGGTGAAGAGGCCGTCAAGTGCTATCAACAGGCGGTTTGGTTGCATACACAGCTGATCCCGTACCTGTTCAGCACCATCGTTCAAGTGCACAAAACCGGCGGTTCGATCTTACGGAACACTTCCTTCGCGGAAGAAAGCCACACGGTTGGCGATTTCATTTTTACCAAAGCCATCACGTCCGAAAACGATGAAGTCAGTTTCAAGTTGCCCGAAGGCGGCTCGTGGATGGATTTCTGGTCCAAAACGATGTGTAAGGGCGGAAACGTGATCGGGCAAACCTACCCGCTCGACCAATTCCCCTTGTTCATCAAAGCGGGCGCCATCATTCCGATGAACATTTCGAACAGTTATTCTGGCGTAGGCGACGCCAAACTGAAAGGCAAACAATCTGTTTTCATTGTTCCGGGCGCCGGCAAGTCCGACTATCAGTATTACAGACCCTTGGGTGACGGCATTGCCTACCAACAAATCCACCTGGCCTACGACGGCGATGTGTTGGTGGAAGGCGAGACCAGCCTCCCCTATGCCTTTCTGATTCAGAACGTTGAGAAACCTTTGAAGGTGCAGAACGCGGACAAATGGAAATACAATACCTCGACAAAGGAATTGGTCATCCTCAAAACCGGAAGCAGCTTTACCATCAAGGTTTTGTACCCTACGAAAAAGTAGTATCTTTGCGCCCGGTTTTTAAAAGGTAACAATGAACTACAATTCCCCCAAAGAAATTGCGGCCGAATTCTTGCAGAACGGTCTGTATAAAACTAAACTTTCTATTGTTCGATTTGCTCTGCTGGCCTTTCTGGGCGGCACATTCATCGCATTCGGCGGTTTGCTCACCGTGATGGTTTCTGGCGGTATGCCCGGTCTGATGGCAACCAATCCAGGCTTGGTCAAGTTGATGGCCGGGGCCTTGTTCCCCGTTGGACTGATCATGGTTTCAGTAGCTGGAGCCGATTTGTTCACCAGTGACTGCACGGGCATCGTTCTGCCGTGGCTGGACAAACAGATCAAATGGACCATGCTGCTGAAAATCTGGTTGATATCTTACGTTTTCAACTTTATCGGCGCCCAGTTCGTGGCTTGGTTCATGACCTATCAAACGGACATCATCGGCACTTCGCCCTGGAAGGATTACCTGCACCATTTGGCGGAAGGCAAAATGAGTCACGACTTCTGGACGGTGTTCATCAAGGGCGTGGGCGCCAACTGGTTGGTTTGCCTGGGAACTTGGATGGGTTTTGCAGCCAAGGACATTACGGGCAAGGCCATCGGCATTTGGATTCCGGTCATGATTTTTGTAACACTTGGTTACGAGCACAGCATCGCCAACATGTTCTTCATCCCTGCCGCCATATACACGGGGGCGAACATCACTTGGATAGATTTCATCGTTAAGAACCTGATTCCAGCCACTTTAGGGAATATCGTGGGAGGCGCTTTACTGGTTGGTTGCGTTTACTGGTACATCTACCTGAAAAAGGAAAAGATTTATTGAACCGATTTCAGCCCCGATAAAGCGTCCTTGTCGTTGGGAATCAATGTCAATGCGTGGTTGAACAGGGTTTTTGCTTCGGCTTTCCTGCCCATCTTCAACTTGGTCCAAGCCAGCATGATGACGGAATCGTAGTCGAGCGGATACAAGGAAACGATTTTCTCAAACAACTTGTCGGCTTTCGGATAGTCCTTCCGATTGTAATAAATGACGCCCAACCAATAACAGGCGCGGGTGTTGCTGGGATCGATGCGTAAAATGGCGATGTATTGATCCTTGACGGCATCCCACATTTCCATTGCACTCAGCGGTTTGACACAACCGAACTTTGCTTCGACAGCCGATGGTTTCAGCCGAATGGCATTTTGATAATATTTAAGGGATTCCTGGTTGCTTTTGGCCAGATAATACAACCAACCCAGACGAATGTTGATAAAGTAATCGTCTGGATTATAGACCTTTTTGAGTTCTGCAATGGCAGCCGTATAATTGGATGCCTTTTCCAGGTCGTAACTTTTATAAAAGGTACTTTGCCAGGTGGTCGGCGTCTGGGCTTCTGACATCAAATATCCCAAAACAAGCAGAAAAGCCAGGATGTAAAGGCGTTTTATAGTTTCCATAGGATTCCTCCGGTAAGTGCGTTTTGTTGATAGTGTTGGAGCAAGTAGGTATTTTGTTTCGTTTCGACGGTAAAATTGCTGAAAACGGTGAAGTGCGGCGTGGCGTACCAAAACAGGCTCAAACCCGCACGGGATAAGGTCGGGTCGAAGGAATTGTACACGTACAGTCCGTTCAGATCCGCAAAATTAGTTAGGTTTCCAAAGGTTTTGTACGCTTCCACCCAAAATTTTCTGCCTAAAAGCATGCCGAGGGAATGCTTGGAGACCAGCCATTGGTCGTAATCGTCCTTCATGACCCAGACGGAATTGTTCAGGAACAGATTGCGACTACCTGGCAGGGCAAACCCCACATTCAGACCCGTTTGCAGCACGTGGTTGTATTCCATGCTCATGTAGGATGCGTTCAAACCGAAGTGAAAACGGTTCCATTTGTAGTGCAAGCCGGCAAACCACAGATTTCCATGGTAGGACAAAGTATCCAAGGTTTCCGTCACTTCCTGAAGGGTCGGGTCAAAGACTTCGGTGTGAAACTTGGTATGCAGGTAGTGATACCCCAAGTCCAAACCAAAATTCGCGTTGAAACTCTTGCTCAGTAGCACATAGTACTCGTTTTGCAGGATGTTGGAGCGGTATTCGTTGTAGGTATCCGTGGACGATGCTTGCTGCTGAAACCTTGACAAAGTCTGGTACAAACTTAGCGAATAGCCCAAATCGGTGCTTAGCCCAATGCGTTGATAATTAGGGTCGGAACGGTTCAACTCCTTGTTCCACTGATAATTGTATTCAAAATCCACTCCACTCACGGGCCTTACCGCCTGCTGATGATAATCCAATTTATTTTCGGCTGAAAACTTTCCGGCATAGTATCGGGCATAGACGGTGTTTCCGGTTTCCAGACCTGAGAAATACAGGTAGGTCAAGGTTCCCTGATCGGTGGGGTCCAACTTCAGCGCCTTTTCATAATGCAGCATGGATGCGTAAAAATCGCGCTTCTGGTAGTAGGCATAGCCCATGCGTTGCTGCAGGTATTTAAAATCAATGCCTTGTCGGACAGCCTGTTTACCGATTTCGATCACCTTGTCCCAACACTCATCCAGGTGACATTGGTAAGTGACGCTGTCCACAAGGGCCGGCGTCCACGCATTCTGAGCCTTAACCACCGTCAAAGCCAAAATTGTCAGCAGCAGGGTCAGGGCGCGCATTTTGCTGAAATTTTAGTTTTACCGGAGGTATAGGTAAAGGCCGTCAACCCGTTGTTGCTTAGGGTGATGCTGCTTTCGCTGATGGCTTTGGATTTCATTCCGAAACGAAGTTCCACACGGGATTGCAAGCTATTTTCCATTCTCCTGCTGGCATACCGAACACGAATCTTGTTGAAGAAAGGTGCCGTAAAATCATTGAGACTCCTAACCAGGCAATTGTTTTTCAACAGATTGAAAGGAATTTGATCGGTTACTTCGGCATTATTGGCTCCCAGATACACTTTGTAGGCTGAAAGATAGAAGTAGTACAACAAGGACGTTTTCGGTCCGTAATAGGCTGTAAAGTAAAACATTCCTTCGTCGAGGTAATAATAAGCGACGGATTCAGATGCGCTGCAATACAGGTATTTGTAATTATAGGCATCGGTAAAGGCTTCCCAAACTTCCGTACTTTTCAAATCTTTTTCGTCTTGGTATTGGAAGGTCCATTTGGCATTGGGTTGGAAATCAAACGCTTTACGAAACAGTCGGTCGGTTTGCGGGTCGGACAGCACGGTGCCTTGCTTGGGCACCTCAAATTCAAGGAGTTCCTGCTCCTCTTTTGAATGTTTGCAACAATATGAAATGGGATACGGCAGGGTTCTGGAACCTATGAACGCACCGGATTGCACCTGAAGATGCAGATGGGGTTCGGGCGAGCGTCCTGAATTCCCGCAAGCGGCCAATACATCGCCTTTTTTTACCAGATCGCCTTTCGAAACCTTAAACGAGCCTTTCCTCAAATGGGACAATTGCGTGCAGACGCCCTCCAGATGCTGGATGACGATGCTGTTGCCCCAATTCTGTACGGTATTGATTTCACCAATCACATTGTCTTCGATCTGGTCGATCAGGGCGACGACGGTTCCATCGGCAGGTGCCAGAACGGGTTTGCCATAACAATGGTAGTCTTCGCAGTTCAGGCCGTTTTTGCTGTAGGTTTTGCCGTCGGGATCGTAGATCATGAAATCCAAGGCTTGCCCCCACTCGCCCTTGTGGGTGTGTTCGCCATCGTAGCCTTGCGAAACCGTCCAGCTTCCCCAGAAGGGCAGCCGCAGTGGCACATATTGGAAGCGCGCATACCTGCTTTGGTCGTTTTGCCAAGTGTATAGATTGCTTTCGGGCGAATACAATTGTACGGGCGTTTGAAGGAGGGATTTAGGCTTTGTGCGCAATCGGAGCAATTGGACAGAAAGGAAAACCACCAATACGAACGGGAGCGAGAAAAGGGGCAGATGGAGGATGGACACCGTTCCATTCAGGAATATAAGCACTAGCGAAGTGACCGGTATGAGCAAAACAGACCAAAGAAAGGAACTCTTGGAGGGAATGTTGAAAAATCCGCCTATGGCGAAGGCCAGCATCATGTAATTGGCTCCAACGTTGTAGTAGGTGAAATTGGCGGCTTCAGCACCCAAAAAAAAGGCCAAACACCAGGAAGTCAGCAAGGCTATCCAGGAAAGCACAAAATTGATTCTGGAGCTCATGAGCAAAGCCACTGCAATGCAGGCGCCTGTGAGCGGGTTGTTCTGAAAAAGGACTGAACTGAGAGAGCGAAGGTAAATATCCAGTAGGTTTGAATGGGTAGCGTTCAGCCAAACAAAATCGTGGTGGGTGAGCCCCATTTTTTGAAAGGAATCGGTCGATAATACGATGACCCAAAACGTGAGGATAAAAGGCAGGCTCAAAAATGGCAACCCATGCTTGAAAAACCATTTGGTCATGGATGCGGACAGGATGAGTGACAAAAAGGCGGCGGTGGCGAGCAGGAAGTAATATAGGATGCTTGGCTGAAAGAAAGTGCCCATGGCAATGCCTGTCAACAGGGCATTGAAGGTGAGTACGCCATTTTTGAGTTGGAGTTTGTCCAATCCCATCATAGATGCCAGCAATACTGTAAACAAGACGGAAAACAGGCCGCTCAGTCCGGCTTGAACGTTCAGGAAGGAAACCAAAAGCAGGACAATGGCCAAAATCCGGTTATTCAGAAAGAAAACAACGGAATAGCTGTTCAGCACTGCGGGCAGCAGCGTCTCTCGCAACAGGGGCTTATGCCAGATGCTCCGGAACATGCTCCAAGGTTTCAATGTATTCGCGCGTTTCTTCCTGACGGATCACATGCACGTTGTTCTCTTGATCGATTAGCACTACGTTGGGACGAAGCGTGATGAACTGCATCCATTGTGTCATGTTGTAGGCTCCCACTTTGTGCACCACGACTTGGTCCCCTTTTTCCAGAAGCGGCATGACCACGCTTTCGCGCACTACGTCGATGTTCATGCACAAGGGTCCGTACAAGACCATTTCCTCCGTTTGGCTGCCCAAGGCCTTGGCCGGGCTGATTTTGTGTTCGTACCAAAGGGAAGTGAACAAGGAATTCAGGCCGAAATCGAGGACAGTCGCTCTCCGGCCGTCGGACAATCGCTTGGATGCCAGAACGGTACCCAACAAGTATCCCGCATCGTCTATCAAGGCCCTGCCTGTTTCCAGTATCAATTGGGGCAACTCATCCTGCTTGAAGCCGTAACCGAGAATGACGTCGGTGATGGCATCGGCGTACTGGTCGATGGATGGAACCGTGTCGATACCAGGCAGATAGGCGCCCTTCAGCGTATTGGTGGAAGGAAATCCACCGCCGAGATCCAGGTATTTAACTAAGACGCCATACCGTTCCTTGACACTCCAAGCCAACTCGCAAAGGTTTCGGGCGGCAATCTCATAGGCACCGGTGGTGAGCATAAAAGTGCCGATGTGGCAATGCAGGCCAACCAATTGAAGGCGTTCGGAATGCAAAATTCGGGTCAATGCATTCCAAGCTTGCCCGTTTTCGAAATTAAAACCGAAGCGGTCCCATTTCGGATAAATGCCGGTGTCCATATTGACACGGATGGCCACCAGCGGATTCAACTGATGTTCTTCGCTCAATCGGATGAGGGAATACAATTCGTCGTAATGGTCAATGTGGATGAGGGAATTGTTGCGGGCGGCAGTAATGAGTTCCTCGTCGGACTTGCAGGGGCCGTTGAAAATGATTTTGTTGCCGGGAACGCCGTTGTGAATGGCCTTGTCGTACTCAAAGCCGGAAACGACTTCAGCCCAGGAGCCCTCCTGATGAAAAATCTGACAAACAGCGATCAGGTAGTTGGTTTTGTAGCACCAGGCAAACTGCACATTGGGGTATCGCGTCTTGAAAATACGGGAACAGTTTCGGATGTTCCGCCGCATCTGTTTTTCGGAAAGCACGAACAAGGGGGAACCATACTGGCTGAGCAGATATTGAACCGACACGCTTTCAATATGTGTAACAGGCTCATTCTCAGTCTTAGTGCCGAACTTGTTCATCAATCCGGTATTCATTTTTCGTATGGTAGGTCGCTCGTAACGTTCCATCAATTCGTTGTAAAAAGAAACTGCGTTCAGGGATAGCTTCCCTGAACGCAGATCCATAAGGGATAACTCTATTATTTCTTGACAGCAAGCTTACCAGTAGTGGTAATTTTACCGTTGCTGACGATTTTGTAAAGATACAAACCGGCGGGCAAATCACTAACATTCACGGTGGAATTATCGCTGCTCAGTGTCAAGTTCCGCTGAATTCTGCCTGTAATGTCCATCAAGGTCAGTTTGCTTCCGGTTGTTGCAGCAGAGAACGTTACAAAATCGGTGGCAGGATTCGGATAGACCATCACCTTGTTTTCCTGTAAGCTACTTAGACTGGTCGGTGCACTGGCAGACATGATGGTGAACGGGCTCAGCGTCTGGATACCTGTACGGGTCAGGGTTATGGCTGTTGCGTCGGTCAGGGTATCGGCAACTGTCGGAGGAATGGAATCCCAACGATGCTTTTCATAATGGCTGATAAAGCACTTTTTAGGATTGAAACCAAGGGTTGCCAGTTCTTTCGGTGCTTTGAGTTTCAGTGTAATCCGGAACGAATCGGCGGAGCAAGTCACATGCCAGGTATTCTTGATCAACGGCCTCAAATTCAGGCTGTCTCCGGTCAAACCATTGGTCAACACACCATAAACCACATTGACTTTGTATTCACTGGTGTCGGCACCTTTTACCTGGGTAATGAATGCGGGAGCATAATGCTTAACCGTTCCGATTGGGAATTCAAGTTCCTTTCCGTTTCCGGGAACCGTGCGTTGCAAGGAACCACTGTCGCCAGTGATGACATAGTTGGTGCGATTGAAACCTTTCAGCACGCATTTCTTATCGAGGGTCAAAATACCCTTGTTAATCAAAATCTTAGCGCTATCCAGGCATAGGGAGTCACAGATTCTTACATTGGTACCGAATACCAACGGGAATTTGGAATGGTCGATTTTTAGAATTCCCAGCGAATCCTTTCCGCTTACAAAACGGAGGGTGTCGGGTTTGGTATTGCCGTGGTAGTTGAACGTTGACTTACCGTTTCCTGCCAAAAACGTGTTCAGCATGGTGAACGGACCTTGCGGGTCGAAAGCTGCTGTTGAAATGTCCAAAACGCCTCCAACCAGTTCTACACTGTCTGTTACGACAAGATCGCCTTCGATGACGGTGGTGTCGCAATCGTGGATTTTCAGTTTGCCAAGGTGTTGACGGCCATGACCAAAGCGAAGTTTGATGGTGGAATCGTTTCCAATAACTTCAATGCTTGAAAGGGAATCGCATTTGATGGTACCTGAATCGGCCAAGCAATTGCCATGGATTTTCAGTTTGTGATGATTCAAATTCAAAACGCCTTTTTTAAGGTGAAAATTGCCATCACAAACAAAATCGCTGTCCAGACGAATGCTGTCTGAATCGTGTTTCAATTCGATGGTCACATCACCAAAATGGGTAGTATCCCTGGGTGTGAGGGAATCCTTTGTGGTGGTGAGGTGGTGCAGAGGCTTGCCTCCGTGATGTCCTGGAGCTGGGGGAGGCGGGCCTTGGAATGCATAAGCGCTGATCAAAGCAGTGCTCAACAACAGGCAGACAATGAATGCCCGTTTCAAAGGATTGAAAGATGTAAATTTTCTCATATTTATTGTTGTTAGAAATTATAATTCGCCATTACCGGATATTTTTTGAAATTCACTGATGTCGGTGACCAAATCCCATGCGTAGCGGATGAATATCTTGCCGACAGCGTATGTTGTAAATGGTTCGACTGTTGAACCCATTGCCATCTTGACCAAACTGGCCGGTTGGTTCTGTCCTGCCGCTGCAGTCAGGTAAATCCAGGCCGGAAAGCGTGGATTCACTTCCAAGATAAAGGGCTTGCCAGTGCTGGTGAGCATCACCTCCAACTCACATCCTCCCCTCCAGTTCGTCGCTTGAATGAATTTGCGGCCCAAATCGATGAGCATCTCGTCATCAAGCGTTACACCAGCCCAGGCTTTCCCCTTTTCCGTAATATATAGTTTCCGCATCGGTATGACGCTGATGGTGTTGCCTTCACCGTCGCCCAAAGCTGCTATATTGATTTCCGTCCCCTTTATAAACTCCTGCAGAATAATGGGCAATCCCCATTTCGCTTGAATTTTTTGAAAGGCTTTCTCCACTTGGTCAAACGAATTCGCAACGATGGCATCGTAGTATTTTCCTTTCACTACAAGGGGATATTTCAGTTCCGATTCCATTCGTTTCAATTCGATGTGCTCGTGGAGATACTGTTCTTCGGGTATAAAAAAACCGTTTTTCTTTCCGAAAGCGGCCAGTTTCATCTTGTCTCTGGCTTCCAGTTGGTCAAGTTCCGGTAGAAATGTCCGGATGCCCATTGCCAAAAGCTTGTCTTGCAACTTGATGAAATTGAACAGTTCCGCATCGAAATTTGGAATGATCAAGTCCATGTTTTCTTTTTCCTGAATGTATTCGAGCCTAGTTAAAAGCGGCTCCGTCCCGCCGGACGGATACGGTATCTGATAGGTCTTGTCGACCAAATCGTGCATGTAAAGTCCTGGTTCCATGGCTTCGTAGGCCAACCCGATGATTCGGACCTCGAAATCCTTGCACTCGCGGATTGCCCTGATGACGGCGACACCCGGACCCGGACTGTCGATGGCATTGAGCGCTGTAACTCCGATTACCAGTTTTTTCATCCTTGTTCCAATATGTTGAACTCTTTCAACAAGGTCATGAATTCGTCCAGGTCGCGTTCGAAAAGAGTGGGTTCCACATCGTATTTGGCGCACATTTCCTGGACAATTTCAGAGGCCGTTTTTTCTTGCTTGAGCGATAGGATGATTTCTGTTCCAATGTTGTTGGTTGAAAAAGAATCGCCTGTGGATGGATTAAAAATGAACCCTTCCTCGCTGGTCGCTATGTTCTTTTTGACTTTCATATTTTAATTCGAAATCTAAAGTAGTTTATTCGTTTTTGTTCTGTATCTGCTTTCAGTGAACAGGTTTGATATTTCAGTGAAAACCCGTTTTTAACACCTTTTCTGTTTGTTTATCCGTATGAATCAGGTAGATGCCATCCTCGGGCAAGGGAAGTTTCATGCGTTCCTCCGTCACTTTATTTCTGAAAACCAGCCGACCGTCCATGCGTACGATTTCAAGGACGGTACCCGGTGTCAAACCTTCGGCCACCCATTCGTTGTTTAGCTTATAGGTTCTGAATGAAATCGATTTTTGTAGAAACTGACCGGTGAAAACCTTTTCGCTCACTTTTGTGAAAGCCTCCCAATACGGTGCCTTGGCGTAGGTTGCCGTTGCTGAAGTGGGCACGACCAATTTGCAGGTGGTTTTGTCGACGCCTTCCAAAAAATAATAATCGATTGCCGGTGGAACTGTTTTTCCGATGGCCAATTCCGTGAGGGCGGCACATTTATAGAATACTGCACTACCGAATTTTTCGACCGAAGCGGGTATTTCTAGGATTTGTAGGCTTGTACAGGAGTGAAAGGCATCATTGCCGATTTCTGTCAATGTCAAAGGCAGGTTGACGAAAGTAAGGTTCAGGCAACCTTCCAACGCTGAATGGCCGAGGCATTTGACACCGTTGGGCAAGGTCAAGGAGCCGGCCTTGCTGAGTGGGCAAACGAGCAGGGTGTCGAGCAATTTGCTGTACAACAAGCCATCCTGGGCTGCAAAATCCGTATTGGCTGCGGCAACGGAGAATCCGGACAAGGAGCTGCAGCCGTAAAAGGCAAAGTCGCCAATGAAGTCCACTGCGGCAGGGATGTTCATGGTACCTGTAAGCTGCGTGCAATCGTTGAAGGCATTTGGGTCAATGGAACGGACGGTTTCTGGAATGGTGAACGAACCGGTTTTCAACCCTGGGCAGGCAAGGAGCCTGTCCTTGTTTAAACTGTACAAACTGCCGTTGTCGGAGGTGAAATAGGGATTGCCTGCCTCCACCGAAAACGTGGAAAGGTTGTCGCAACCCCAAAAACAATAATAACCGATATAGTCCACCAGCTTGGGAATCTGCAGGTTGCCTGTGAGTGCCGTACATTTGTAAAAGGCATGGCTGCCAATGAGGCGAACAGTGGCAGGAATGGTGAAGGTTCCCGATTTCTTGGCCGGGCAAATGAACAGCGTATCAATTTTCTTGCTGTACAAGGCGCCGTTGCTGGATGCGTAATTCGCATTCGAGCTGCTTACATTATACGATTGGACGTAATTGCATTCGAAAAAACAATAATTTCCAAGATCTTTCATGGTGGACGGTATGGTGACGGTTCCGGTCAGGTTGTAGCAACTGCGGAAAGCACCGTCATCGATATACAGCATGGACTCCGGCAACGTCAAATTGCCCGTCACACCGGAGCAATTGCAAAACCCATACGTTCCGACCGAAAGTACTGAAGTTGGAATGGTCAGACCAGTCATGGCCCAGGCGTTCTCAAAAGCGGACTTGTAAATATGTTTGACCGTGGAAGGAACGGCATAGGTGGCCACCTTCGCGTTCGGGTATAGGAATAGGGTATCTTGATTTTTGCTGAACAGAACGCCGTTGGAACCAGAATATCGGGTATTGGACGTGGAAACGGAAAAGGCGGTGAGTTGATAGCAGCCGTAAAAAGCATAGTCGGTAATGTTCTTGACGGTGGAAGGGATGGAAATCTGCCCGGCAAGGTTCCAACAGAAATAGCAGGCGAGATACCCGATGGAAACCAGTGTGGACGGTAGTTTCAGTGTAATAAGGCTGGACATGTACGTTTTTTGGTACGGATTGTAGAAGGCATACCTTGGCAATTCATTGGCCGGATAGGAGGTCTGAACGCCGGTGTCGGTACCGTCCGTTCCTGCATATGCATTGATGGTGGAACCCGTCAAATCAAGTGTGGTGATTGTTCTCAAACGGTCGCGTATGCAGGCGATGTCTCTGGCATCGATGGTTCCGGTCAGGGTGAGTGACAGCAGCTGGGAGGCCTCAGAATCGGTGAGTTGGGCGCTAAGGGTTCCTGCTTTGGTCAGTTGAACGGTCTGCGAAGTCTGAGCCCCAACAAACATCCAACATGCTGAGAATAAGAAGTAAACAAGGACCCATTTTTTCATGCCACAACCCGGTTAAGCTAGTCAAAAATAGGTAAACGTGGGATATTTATCGGTGTTTATTCAGTAAAAACCCTCTTTTTTTCAGTGGAAAGTAATGGGGAGCGTTCGCTGCATTACTTACGAAACGATTTCTCTACAAATTCCTGAAACTGTTCCCTGTAAAGCTCTCCGACGGGTATCGGAACGTTGTTGTTCAATATCACCCGGTAACGCTCGACGGCTTTGATTTTTCCGGTGTGCACAATAAAGGAGCGGTGAATTCGAAGGAAGCGTTCAGCAGGCAGTTCCTCTTCAAATTCCTTGAGGCGTTTTAGAGTGGTGACGATTTCCTTGTTGTCGAGGTTGATTTTGATGTATTCGTTGGCGCTTTCCACATAGAGGATGTCAGCTATGCGAATCTTGACAATTTTTCCTTCGGATTTCACAAACAACTCTGTATCAGGTTCACTTTCCGATTTGATTTGAAACCATTCCTTGGCTTTGTTGACCGATTTGAGGAAAACGGGGTACGGAATCGGTTTGAGCAGATAGTCCAGAGCGTCGATTCTGAATCCTTCCAGAGCGTATTCGCTGTAAGCCGTGGTCAGGATGATTTTTGGCTTGTTGGTGAGTGATTTGGCAAAATCCAAACCGTTGAAGTCGGGCATGTTGATGTCCAGGAACATCAAGTCAACCGGATTGGTCGCCAGAAAGTCCAATGCCTGAAAGGCGCTTTCGAACAGGCCAACCGATTCCAGAAAGGGAGTTTTCCGAATGTAGCCGCCTATCTGTTGCAGGGCCAATGGCTCGTCATCTATCGCTATGCATCTGATTTTCATATGGGTATGGATAGCGATACGGTAAACGACGTTTCCTCGTTCTGAATATCGAGTACGTATTGGTTGGGATACAACAGATTCAAGCTGTGTTTGATATTGGTCAAGCCGATGCCGGAATACCGGTCGTTGGAACGAATTCTGCCCGGGTGAACGCTGTTCTGGATGAAACAGTTCAGCCGTGAATTCTGGATATCCATTTTAAAATGCACGAAGGATTTATTCTCGTAACTGACGCCGTGCTTGAAGGCATTTTCCAGAAAGGAAATGAAGAGCATGGCCGGAATCGGAATATCGGGAATGGTTTCGGGGCGCTCAAACTGGAGATCCACATTTTTGGGGTAGCGCAACTTCATGAGCATGAAATAGCTTTCGATGAATTCCAGCTCCTTGGGCAAGGTGGTTTTTCCGGCGCGGGTATCGTACAACAAGTAGCGCATCAAGGTGGAAAGCCGGATGACGGCATCCCCTGCCCTCTCCTGGTCAACGACAATGAGGGCATAGATGTTGTTCAACGTATTCATCAGAAAATGCGGGCTGACCTGCAATCGAAGTAGGGTGAGTTCGCTTTTGAGCCGTTCATTTTCGAGGGACTCGTTTTTGCGTTCCTCATTGATCCATCTCAGGAACAGTTTGTAGGAGGTGCTTGCGGCTAGGATGAGGATGGAAATGAGAAAAAATTCCAAAAAGTTCCAAAGGGGGGAATTCCCCACTTGGTTGGATGTAGGTTTGAAACCGACGGTGGCAGGCATGCCGTGCCCCAGTTCCATTGGGGGCATATCGGGTCCGATTTCCATAGGGGGCATTTCAGCCGCTTTGGGCGGATTGACTTTTTGGCTCAGATCGAGCGTGGAGAAAACGAGGGCGGCGGCAATCAATAAGGTTGAAGCGGCGTAAATAAGGTACCGTTTTTTGAAAAACAACAGTGGGACCAACACATAGATGTTCAGGAAGAACATCAACATGAACCCAGTGACGATGACCCAATCGGCCCATAGTTTTGTCCAGACAACAGCGTCGAAAACCCTGTCGTGGAAAAAGGGAACCAGATAGACGGTGAGCCAGATCAGGCCGTAAACCAGAAATTCGGTTCGTTTGAATCGGTCGGTATTGAGTGCAGGCATGCCGTAAAAATAAGAATAGATTCGAATCCTGCAAAATCTTTGGCGAGAAGGGCAGAATTTTACTGATCGAGCCGATA
>Ga0302205_10000403_pt1 | contig 18320 bp, 1 predicted proteins | sample II_Fen_E1_3_FD_194582 | JGI IMG/M metagenome (GOLD analysis project Ga0302205, IMG submission 194582) | Peat permafrost microbial communities from Stordalen Mire near Abisko, Sweden - II_Fen_E1_3 | ecosystem: Environmental > Terrestrial > Soil > Wetlands > Permafrost | place: Sweden: Abisko...
ATCACCTATTTTACATTCATTTATATGAGTAGCAATCATCATCAAATCAAAGCTCTATTGTATCCCAACCTACTAAAAAACAACAAAGGAACATTCAAAGCACAAGTTATTACAAGTCAGGCACACGGAATTAAAGACATTTGCGTTTCATTTTGCAGTAAGCGGAGATCCGGTCTTGATCCCGATACCCTTGAGTATCACGTTAGGTTATTTTTTGAAGAAATGAGCGAATTGCTGGATGATGGCGTTGCCATCAATACCGGATATTTCGCTGCCGCCCCAACCATCAAAGGGTCATTCAAGCATAAATATGACACGTTTGACACAAAAAGACATCGTGTCACTTATAAATTCAGTCAAGGGGCACTTTTACGTAAACGTACCGCCAAGATGGAGGCAGAAATACTCCATCTTAAGTCCATCAATTTCGGATTTATGCGAGTAAGAGACGTTTTCTCTGGCTCCTTGAATGATGTGATTACCCCTAGGAAAAACCTGAAAATCGAAGGACAAAAAGTCAAGCTCAGTGGTACGCATCCCGATGTTGGTATTTACTTTATCAGTGAAACTACCGGTGAACGCACCAAAGTTCCACCTGTGGATGTGATTACAAATCAGAACAAAAACCTGCTGATTTTTATTCCCGATTTGCAGCCCGACTCTTATCGCTTAGAGCACATCACCCAATACGCCGGCAAAGGCACCCTGCTAAACGAACCTCGCAGTACCCTGCTCGATCGTATACTCCAGGTTGTGTAGCGTTAGTGAGAGACCTTGACCAGTACTGGTCAAACCTCACGAGACGGGAGGCAAAGACACTGATGCTAACTAATATCAGGCAGGCTTGCACGAGCGTACCGACAGTGACTATTAGAGAAGGATCACCTATTCGGGATTTATGTATTTAGTGTAAGCAAGAAATAGACGAGCAAAAATCTGCTTATGTACGAGACGGCAGAGAAATACGCTATGCAATATATTTCAGTACACATCAACAATCTGCAGAAAATATCATTACATGAAACAATGTGCAAACTTATGGAGAATAGTCAGATGCCTTAAATGTTATGCTATGCCAAGCGAAGAACCTAATATTTTCAACGGACAACAATGATAATAAATTAGAAGAAACTTACACTTTGAAATTAATCCCGTAAACAACGGAGTCCAAAACCATAACTTGATTTGGATCTTAGGACATCAAGACATAATCCCACAACACATTCATTATTAAATCATTGAACTTTATGAGAAATTCCATATAATTCCTCTTTCTGAGAAAATTGCTCCGACATCAAAAAATACCATTGCCATTCCCTACATCAGTATTTACGGTGCCGAAATAGTCAGAGCGTCTCTAATACATCGCACTGAAAACCCATGCGATTTATAACCGTATGTAATTCCACTACTACTGGAATTTATCATATGGAAATAAGCCATACTAGCATCATATTGAGTACTACTCCAATAGTGAGCATTAGTACTGCTTGAACCTCTTGTTCCTGGACTACCATCATTCCAATTAAGCCATCCTGCAAAATGCAATTTCAATACAGAATTAAACGCATCGGTAGCACTCGTCCAGTTTTGAGGCGGAGCGTCCGCATTGATCCATTCGGTAGAAGTAGGAATTCTCCAACCTAGTCCAAGTAAAAGATTACAAGGATCATTAACCAACTGCCAGTCACTGTTTTCTGAAATAGATATCCAAGCATTGGAAGGAACTCTAACTGCTCCATTGTACATATAACCCTGAGACCTATTAAATTGCCAGTACCAACCAGCAGATGCTTCAGTTGCGTCAGTAACAGAGTTTGCCTGATGATCAGCCCCTAGATTTTGAGTGAGCCAACACATGGCAGCCCCCGATATGTTACTACTGGCAGAATGATAAGTCACTGTCTTACTGACAGGAGCACCATTTAATCCTTGAGTATGTATCACATCAAATGAAGTCGGACATATCTTGAATGTCGTTACATTGGGACTATACGCCGTACCCTTAGAGTTTGTAGCAAATGCTCGAACATAGTATGTAGGACCTTCTTGTAGGCCTGACAGTATCTCGGAAATAGCACCAAGTCCAGATCCTGTAACAACTTTATTGTCCGAAACTGTTGGATTTCCGGAGGTGTTCCACACAATCCCTCTTTCTGAGAGATTTGCTCCACCATCCAACGTTACAGTTGCATTTCCCACTGCAGCATTTGCAGTCATGTTGGCTGTAGGTACAGTCACATTACTCACGGTGGGAACAGAAATGGTCAGAGCGTCTCTAATGCATCGCACAGAAAGCCCATGCGATTTATAAGAGTATGTAATTCCACTACTACCGGAATTTATCATATGGAAATAAGCCATACTAACATTATATTGAGTACTACTCCAATAGTGAGCATTAGTACTGCTTGAACCTCTCGTACCTGTACTACCATCATTCCAATTAAGCCATCCCCCAAAATGTAATTTCAACACAGAATTAAACGCATCGGTAGCATTCGTCCAGTTTTGAGGCGGAGCGTCAGCATTGATCCATTCGGTAGAAGTCGGAATTCTCCAGCCTAGCCCAAGCAAATTGTTACATGGATCGTTTTCCGGTTTCCAGTCTGAATTTTCTGAATTAGGCGTCATATCCCAAGATGTCCAAGCATTAAAAGGAACTCTAACTGCTCCATCGTACATATAACCCTGAGATCTATTAAATTGCCAATACCAACCGGCAGACGCTTCCGTTGCGTCAGTAACAGAACTTGCCTGATGATCAGCGCCAAGGTTTTGAGTGAGCCAACACATGGCAACCCCAGATATGTTACTACTGATAGAATGATAAGTCACTGTTTTACTAACCGGAGCGCCATTTAATCCGGCCGTATGTATCACATCAAAAGAAGTCGGACAAATCTTAAAGCTGGTTACATCTGGACTATAAGTTGTACCTTTTGTATTAGTAGCGTAAGCACGTAAATAATAAGTTGGTCCCTGAGTTAAGCCCGAAATAGCTGTACTGAAAGTACCTATTCCGATTCCTAAGTTTATTTTTGTATCGCTTGTTGTTGGAGTACCTGTTGTATTCCAACAAAAACCTCTTTCTGTTACTGCTGTGCCTCCGTCCAATGTTATAGTAGCGGTAGCGTTAGCTGAAGTGGAAGTCATTGTTGCAACTGGTATAACAGCATCACTAACGGTTGGTGGTGTTAGAATGAGCAAATCACGTAAACAACGCACAGTCCACGCATAAGTTTTGTCATGCGTAACCATACTACTACCTCCCGGTTGGAAACGGAAATCATTTGCTGAAGTGCTGTTCACCTGCGTAGTACTCCAGAAATAAGCATCTGAACCTCTTGTAGCCAAGGTTGCTCCATAGACATAGCCACCCAAATGCAACTTCAATGCCGAACTGAATGCATTAAGATATGCAAAATGGCCATTAGTCAGCACATTATTCCACTCTGTATAAGTAGGCAACCTCCAACCCAACCCCAACATGAGATTACATGGATCATTGGCCGCCTGCCAATCCGTACTTTCATTGATGCTGGAAATCCAGGGAGTCCAACTTGTTGGTGTGGGAGTTAGAGTAGTGCCGTCATGCTTAAACCCTTGCGAACGATTAAATTGCCAGTACCAGCCTGCAGAGGCTTCTGCAACATCCGTAGCAGATGCTGGCTGTTGATCTGCACCCAAGTTTTGGGTTAACCAACAACGTGCCGCCCCCGACAAGGTACTACTTACAGAATGATAGGTTACCGTTTTATCCACTGGGGCTCCAGTAAGACCGGCTGTATGAGTTACTACAAAACTGGCTGGACAGATTTTAAAGCTGGTTACCACCGAACTATATCCAACACCATTATTACTTGCAGCATAGGCCCGGAAATAATAGGTTGGACCTTCTCCTAAACCCGAAATTGGTCCATTAAAGGCACCTAATCCTGTTCCTGCAATAATTTTCTTATTATCGGACACAGTTGGGTTTCCAGTTGTATTCCAGCAGAAACCTCTCTCTACAATTGCTGATCCACCATCAGAACCGATTATGGCAGATGCATCAGCCGAAGTTAGAGTCATTGATCCGGTTGGCATAATAGCTTCACTAACGGTTGGTGGTGTTAGAACGAGTGAATCACGCAAACAACGCACAGTCCACGCATAAGTTTTGTCATGCGTAACCATACTACTACCTCCCGGTTGGAAACGGAAATCATTTCCTGTAGTACCGCTCACCTGTGTAGTACTCCAGAAATAAGCATCTGAACCTCTTGTAGCCAAGGTTGCTCCATAGACATAGCCGCCCAAATGCAACTTTAATGCTGAACTGAATGCATTAAGATATGCAAAATGGCCATTAGTCAGCACATTATTCCACTCGGTATAAGTAGGCAACCTCCAACCCAACCCCAACAGAAGATTGCATGGATCATTGGCAGCCTGCCAATCCGTACTTTCATTGATGCTGGAAATCCAGGGAGCCCAACTTGTCGGTGTGGGAGTCAGAGTAGTCCCATCATGTTTAAACCCTTGTGATCGATTGAATTGCCAATACCAACCAGCAGAGGCTTCTGTGGCATCTGCAGCAGATGTTGGCTGTTGATCGGCACCCAAATTTTGTGTCAACCAACAGCGAGCTACCCCCGACAGCGTACTACTTACAGAATTGTACGTTACTGATTTAGAAACCGGAGCACCATTAAGACCTGCAATATGAGTTACGGTAAAAGTTGACGGACAAATTTTAAAGCTGGTTACCGAATTACTATAAACAACCCCTTTGCCATTAATAGCGTAAGCCCGTACATAATAAGTAGGTTTCTCTGTTAAGCCCGAAATAGTTGTACTGAAAGCACCAATTCCGGTTCCTAAGTTTATTTTTGTATCGCTTGTTGTTGGAGTACCTGTTGTATTCCAACAAAAACCTCTTTCTGTCACTGCCGTACCACCATCTAATGTTATGGTAGCGCTTGCAATAGCCGAAGTGAGAGTCATTGTTGCAGTTGGTATAACAGCATCACTTATTGCTGCGTATGCCTGAATAAGTGTATCGCGCAAGCAACGTACCGACCAGGCATAGGTTGATTTGGCATTAGTTATTATACTTCCTGCTGTACCAGTATAATAAAACTCAAAGTCACTACCGGCGCCATTCTGTGTGCTACTACAATATACCCCTGCAGATCCTTTGGCTACTTCAAACCCTCCACCATTCAAATATATAGCCTTATGAATTTTCAAGACTGAAGCGTATGGATCCAAATAAACCCAATGACCATTGTTGATTACCGCTGTCCATTCAGCACTGGTAGGCAAGCGCCACCCATGTCCTAATAATAAATTACACGGATCGTTCTCGGGTCTCCAGTCATGATTTTCAACAGGAACAGCCCACGGATTCCAAGCAGTAGTTGCCGGTGTTAAAGTTGAACCATCGTATTTATAACCTTTTGAACTATTAAACTGCCAGTACCAACCAGATGCTTTTTCTCGGGTGTCATTGGACACCATTGCCAACGTGTCTGCCCCCAGATTCTGAGTTAGCCAACAACGTGCTGCCCCCGACAAGGTACTACTTACAGAATGATAGGTTACCGTTTTATCCACAGGAGCTCCAGTAAGACCGGCTGTATGAGTTACTACAAAGCTGGCAGGACAGATTTTAAAGCTAGTTACCACCGAACTATATCCAACACCATTATTACTTGCGGCATAGGCCCGGAAATAATAGGTTGGACCTTCTACTAAACCCGAAATTGTTCCATTAAAGGCACCTAATCCTGTTCCTATAATAATTTTCTTATTGTCGGACGTAGTTGGGATTCCAGTTGTATTCCAGCAGAAACCTCTTTCTATTATTGCTGATCCACCATCAGAACCGATTATTGCAGATGCATCAGCTGAAGTAAGGGTCATTGAACCGGTTGGCATAATAGCTTCACTAACGGTTGGAGGTGTTAGAATGAGCGAATCACGCAAACAACGTACAGTCCAGGCATAAGCTTTGTCATGCGTAACCATACTACTACCTCCCGGTTGGAAACGGAAATCATTTCCTGTAGTGCTGTTCACCTGCGTAGTACTCCAGAAATAAGCATCTGAACCTCTTGTTGCCAAGGTAGCTCCATAGACATAGCCGCCCAAATGCAACTTCAATGCTGAACTGAATGCATTAAGATACGCAAAATGACCATTAGTCAGCACATTATTCCACTCTGTGTAAGTAGGCAACCTCCAACCAAGTCCCAACATGAGGTTACATGGATCATTGGCTGCCTGCCAATCCGTACTTTCACTGATACTCGAAATCCACGGAGTCCAACTTGTCGGTGTTGGAGTCAGAGTAGTCCCGTCATGTTTAAACCCTTGTGAACGATTAAATTGCCAGTACCAACCCGCAGAGGCTTCTGTGGCATCTGCGGCAGAGGCTGGCTGTTGATCAGCACCCAGATTCTGCGTCAACCAACAACGGGCTACCCCAGACAGTGTACTACTTACAGAATTGTACGTTACTGATTTAGAAACCGGAGCACCATTAAGACCTGCAATATGAGTTACGGTAAAAGTTGACGGACAAATTTTAAAGCTGGTTACCGAATTACTATAAACAACCCCTTTGCCATTAATAGCGTAAGCCCGTACATAATAAGTAGGTTTCTCTGTTAAGCCCGAAATAGTTGTACTGAAAGCACCAATTCCGGTTCCTAAGTTTATTTTTGTATCGCTTGTTGTTGGAGTACCTGTTGTATTCCAACAAAAACCTCTTTCTGTCACTGCCGTACCACCATCTAATGTTATGGTAGCGCTTGCAATAGCCGAAGTGAGAGTCATTGTTGCAGTTGGTATAACAGCATCACTTATTGCTGCGTATGCCTGAATAAGTGTATCACGCAAACAGCGAACTGACCAGGCATAGGCTGATTTGCCATTAGTGCTTATACTTCCAGTAGCTCCATCGTAGAGTAAGTGAAACTCACTACCCGAACCATTTTGGGTGCTACTACAATATAGCCCTGCAGAGCCTTTGGCTATTTCAAACCCTCCACCATTCAAATATATAGCCTTATGAATTTTCAGCGCTGAAGCGTATGGATCTAAATAAGCTAAATGGCCATTGTTGATTACCGCTGTCCATTCTGCACTGGTAGGCAAGCGCCACCCAGATCCTAGTAATAAATTACACGGATCATTCTCTGGTCTCCAGTCATGGTTTTCGATAGGAACTGCCCACGGATTCCAAGTAGTAGTTGCCGGTGTTAAAGTTGACCCATCGTATTTATAACCTTTTGAACTATTAAATTGCCAGTACCAACCAGATGCTCTTTCCGAACCATCAGTGGCTGAGGTAGCCAACGTATCCGCTCCCAGATTTTGGGTAATCCAACAAGCAGCTTTACCCGAAAGTTTAGAAAAAATAGCATGATAGTTAACTGTCTTAGATACCGGAGCTCCATTGAGTCCCGCAACATGCTGAACACTAAACTGATTTTGGCAGATTATAAAACTATTCACCTCGCTACTATAAGCTGTACCAACACTATTTATCGCATAAGCGCGCACATAATAAGTTGGTCCCTCAGTTAAACCACTCAACGTAGTATTAAAAGTCCCCAAACCACTGCCCATCGAAATAGGATGATCACTTACTGTAGGGTTGCCGGTAGTATTCCAACAGAATCCACGATCAGTCACAGCAGCACCTCCATCGAGAGTAACACTGGCTGAAATATCGGCAGAAGTTTTGGTCGTAGCAGAAACCAACACTTTACTTACAGATGGTGTTGAGATTATAATTGTATCGCGCAAACAGCGAACTGACCAGGCATAGGCTGATTTGCCATTAGTGCTTATACTTCCAGTAGCTCCATCGTAAAGTAAGTGATACTCGCTACCCGCACCATTCTGACTGCTGCTACAATACTGTCCGGCGGCTCCTTTAGCTCCCTCAAGTCCTCCACCATTTAAATATCCGGCTCTATGAATCTTTAAAACAGACGCAAAAGGATTTAAATAAGCCCAATGGCCATTGGCTATTACACTAGACCATTCGGTAATGGTTGGTAAGCGCCAACCAAGGCCCAACATTAGATTACATGGATCATTTTCCAGTCTCCAATCACGATTTTCTACGACACTTGTCCATGGTGTCCAAGCGGTAATAGAGGGTGTTAACGTTGAACCGTCATTTTTATAGCCCTGCAAACTATTAAATTGCCAATACCAACCAGATGATTGTTCGGTCGCATCATTAAATTTCGACGGGATACTATCCGCTCCTAAATTCTGTAATAGCCAGCACCTTGCTGCACCCGACAAATCGCTACTCACCGAATGATATTTTACCGTTTTACTTACCGGAGCACCGTTAAGACCTCCAACATGTGTGACAACAAAAGTGGCTGGACATATTTTAAAGCTTGTCACGATTGGGCTATAACCGGTACCATTAGAGTTTGTAGCATAAGCACGAATATAATAAGTCGGACCTTCTTTTAAAGCAGTTATTTTTTTCTGAAAACGACCAATTATCAAACTATCATCAACAACTCGATTGTCGGAAATTGTCGGAACTCCAATCGTACTCCAACAGAAGCCTCTTTCTTTCACACTGCTTCCACCATCTGAAGATAATGTTGCGGAAGCATTCGTAGAAGTTAAAGCTGTGGAATCGTTTGCAATCAAAGCATTACTAATCTTTGGCACTGTCCGAACAATAGTATCACGTAAACAACGAACTGACCAAGCATAGGCTGATTTGCCATTAGTGCTGATACTTCCGGTAGCTCCACTGTAGAGTAAATGATACTCGCTACCCGAACCATTTTGAGTACTACTACAATAGAACCCTACATCACCTTTAGCACCCTCAAGTCCTCCACCATTTAAATATCCGGCTTTATGAATCTTCAAAGGCGAATCATATGGACTTGAAGAAGCCCAATGACCATTATTTATCACACCTACCCACTCAGAATAAGTAGGCAATCTCCATCCAAGCCCAAGTAATGAATTACATGGATCATTTTCAGGCCTCCAGTCGCTATTTTCCACCACACTAGCCCAAGGATTCCAAGCAGAAACAGATGGTGTTAATCCTCCGTCGTATTTGTAACCTTGCGTGCCATTAAACTGCCAATACCAACCAGATGACTTTTCTGTTGCATCTGTCGCAGAAACAGCCTCTTGATCAGACCCCAGATTTTGTGTAATCCAACACATCATTTTACCTGATATATCTGTACTAACTGCCTTATAAGTTACTGTCTTTGAAACCGGGGCACCATTTAATCCTGCAATATGAATTGCCTTAACCGGTTTACAAATCTTAAAGCTTACTGTTACCGGACTATACGACAAACCGATCTTATTTGCGGCATAAGCACGAACATAATAGGTCATACCTTCCTTCAATCCAGTCATTACACTTGTGTAGGTGGTATCACTTGAGACATTCTCTACTTTATTATCGCTAATCGTGGGATTTCCTGTCGAATTCCAACACAAACCTTTATGCAAGATCGGAGAACCACCATTTGTTACAATTGTGGCTGTACCTTCCGCTGTGCTGTCAGTCATAGCAGCCAGACTAACCTTACTTAAAGTTGGAGCTACTTTCACAATACCATTTCGTAAGCATCGAATAGAGAAGCCATAGGCCTTATCGTGACTAGTAACAGTACTACCTGTGTTTATGACAAGATCGTAAGCTGTTGTAGCTGCCGATCCGGTACTACCCCAGTAATCTCCCTGAACACCACGACCACCCAATCCACCACTATTATAGATCAAATAGCCGGCAGCGTGCAGTTTCAAACTCGAATTATAAGCATCAGCATAACTTGCCCAGTTTTGAGGTGCTCCAGTAGCGTTGGTCCATTCCGTACTAGTTGGAATACGCCAATCAGATCCAAGCATGATAGTACATGGATCGTTGATCGCAGTCCAGTCACTGGCTTCATTAAAACCGGTGATCCAAGCTATAGGAGTTGTACCTGTACCATCGTTTTTATAACCCAGAGAATGATTAAACTGAAAATACCAACCGGCTGCTCTTTCACTTGCATCAACTGCTGATCTGGCTAACGTATCAGCACCCAGGTTTTGAGTGATCCAGCACTTGGCGGCACCAGACAGATAAGTACTCACTGCGTGATAAGTAACCCGCTTAGTTACCGGAACACCTCTAAACCCTATAGTATGTAGAATATTAAACGTATCAGGGCAAATCGTTGACAAAACGGCGGCAAAACCTGTACCTTCGCTAAAGGAAGTTCCAACACTATTAGTTGCATAGGCTCTGACATAATAATTAACTCCATCGGTTAAACCATTTATCTTTCCTGTAAAATTACCTGTTCCAGAGCCTAATGGAATAACATTATCCGACAAAGTAGGGTTACCGGTAGTATTCCAGCAAATACCGCGGGCAGTTACCGTTGATCCCCCATCGGAAGCTACTCCGGAAGAAGCATCTGCACTAGTAGCGGTCATCGTAGAGGTATTGATCTGAACAAGTCCAACTGAAGGTTTGGCAATCACTACCGTATCACGAAGACAACGAACAGAGAATCCGTACCGTGATTTATCATGTCCACTGTAAGTCACACTACCTCCTGTACTAAAGTACATATCCCATCCTGTAGTAGCTGCACTTTGAGTACTACTCCAGTAAAGTCCATTCCCGGATCCACGACTTAATAAGGCTCCATTATCCAGATAACCGGCTAAATGCATTTTCAAAGGAGAGTTATAAGCCATATTAGCTCCCAGACTATTCGTTATTACATTTGTCCATTCACTCATCGTTGGAATCCGCCAACCAGATCCCAAAAGTTGAGTACAAGGATCATTCTGAGCAACCCAGTGACTGGTCTCATTTATTGCAATCCAGGATACTGAAGGAGTACGGCTTGTTCCGTCATGTTTATAGCCCTGAATGCGGTTAAACTGCCAATACCAACCAGCAGCTCTATCCGAGGCATCGGTATTGGAGGTAGCCAAAGTGTCAGCACCCAAATTTTGAGTCAACCAACAAACTGACTTTCCTGACAAGTCACTACTTATGGAATGATAAGTTACTGTTTTAGTAACCGGAGCTCCATCAATTCCTTTTATATGCTGAACCGTAAATTGAGATGGACAAACCTTAAAGCTTTTCACCTCAGAACTGTAAGAAATGCCGGCACTATTCTGAGCATAAGCCCTTACATAATAAGTTGGGCCTTCAACTAAACCACTCAGAGTACTACTAAAGTCTCCAATACCTGTTCCATTAGACAGAGGATGGTCAGCGTTAGTAGGATTACCGGTAGTATTCCAGAAGAATCCACGATCAGTCACAGCAGCACCACCATCAGGAGTGACTGTAGCTGATAGATCTACTGAAGTAGGAGTCATTCCGGAAAGAGTTACTTTACTGACTGACGGGGCTGCGACTATAATAGTATCGCGTAAACAACGAAGTGTAAGTGCATAGTCCGTCTTGGATAGCGCTTGCATTCCACCTCCAACAGTATTGTAACAATACGTACTACTAGCTGCTGTTGGCGCACTCTGCGTACTAGTCCATTCATAACCATAGGTACCACGATAATACACTCCACCACCACTAACATACCCCGCAGTATGCAGTTTCAAAGCAGAACTATATGTTGAAATAGCAGATAAATTACCATTTACATAAGCATTTGACCACTCCGTTGACGTTGGAATACGCCATCCACCACCTATAAGCTTATTACATGGATCATTATCCGGAATCCAATTACTATTCTCATTAATACCTGCAACCCATCCTGTTAATGGAGTACGGGTGGTTCCATCGTGCTTATATCCTTGTATGCGGTTAAACTGCCAGTACCAACCGGCTGATCTTTCCGTAGCATCACCCACTGAAGTGGCTATACTGTCTGCTCCCAAATTTTGTATTAACCAACAGGCCGCCTTCCCGGAAAGCGTACTACTGATAGAATGGTAAGTCACCGTTTTATCTACCGGTGCTCCATTCAACCCGGCAACATGCTGAACTGCAAATGCTGGAGAACAACCAATAAAGGTTGCCACCGTAGGACCGTAGAATAATCCCAGACTATTTTGAGCATAAGCACGAACATAATAAATTCCGGCGGTCAGTCCCGTGATAGTTCCTGTAAAACTGCCCGTACCCGCGCCCTGAGGCATCGGATTATCGGATATAGATGGATTACCCGTGCTGTTCCAACAAAAACCACGTGCCTGTATTGGATTGCCACCATCAGGAGTAACGGCCGCAGTGATCGTTACAGAGGTCTGGGTCATTCCCGAGAAAAGAACCTTACTTACCGAAGGATTTGTTACAATTACACTGTCACGCAAACAACGGATAGAGAATCCATGTGATTTATAACTATCATACATTACACCAGAACCTCCAGTAAACTGAAGATAAGATGCATAATTGTTCGCCTTTTTGCTACTACTCCAGAAAATTCCATAAGAACCACGACCCGCAGGTGAACCGTCGGTATAATTCAAATAACCACTCTGGTGAAGATGCAAAGGAGTCGCAAATGGAATACCACCATTGGCAATCACATTGCTATACTCCGTACCGGTAGGAATACGCCAACCGGTACCCAATAACATATTACATGGATCATTAGATGGAGTCCAGTTAGTGGTATCGGCAATATTGGTAGCCCAGGTTAATGGAGTACGAACTGTTCCGGTGAGTTTATAACCCTGAATACGATTAAACTGCCAATACCAACCAGCAGCTCTTTCGGTTACATCACCGGCTGAGGTAGCCAAGGTGTCAGCACCCAGATTTTGCGTGATCCAACAACGAGCGGCACCAGAATAAGAACTACTTACGGAATGATAAGTCACCGTCTTAGTTACCGGAGCACCATTGAGCCCTTCGGCATGCATTACCGTAAAGCTTGGCGGACAAATCCGGAAGGAAGTTACCGTAGGGCTATACGAGGTGCCCACACTATTGGTGGCAAAGGCTCGAATATAATAAACCGGACCTTCAACCAAACTACTTATTGTTCGCGTAAAACTTCCTTTGCCAGCTCCCGCATGTAAAGTGTCGTTTGCCATAGTAGGCATACCGGTAGTATTCCAGCAAAAACCACGAACAGTGACTGAATCACCACCATCGGCTATTACCGAAGCTAAACCATCACCGGAATTCAAGGTCATATTAGACATCACTACGCTACCTAACTTAGGACGGATTTTCATCGTTGTCAGGCTATCCAGATTTCCATAGCCCGTTCCTTTACTATTGATCGCAAAAGCTTTTACATAGTATTTTGTCCCCGGATCTAACCCCACAAGGCTATCATTATAAGTTCCTATCGTATCCCGGATATGATTAAAGGCTTTGGGACTACCCACCGTTGTAAAATCACGGTAACGACTCCAGCAAACACCACGGTCAGTGATTGGCATACCACCGTCGTCGGTAATATTACCTCCACTGATGGCAGCAATACTGTCAACCGAAAAAGGTCTCTGAGTGGTAAGTGTTGGTAATCTGACGGGCAAAGTCGTAAACTGAATCATACTGCCATAACCGGTACCTACCGCATTAGTGGCATAAGCACGAACATAATAAGTCCTATTTGGTGTCAGCCCCTTCATATTGGCGATAAAAGAACCTATAACATGTGAAGTGGTATCAACCGTTTTGGTAGAAAGGGAGATATCAGGATCAGGAGAAGTTCCCCAACAGATTCCTCTGGTAAGGATACGCGAGCGACCATCAGAGGTGATTTCTCCACCACTGGTAGCCACCGTGGCAATTATCTTGGTGGCAGGAGTAGTACCTGACAGACTCGGGATATTATTGGTCAGAATTGTGATTTCCGGGCCATAAGCTGTACCGATCTTGTTGATCGCATACGCACGAACATAATAAAGCGTATTAGGTTGAAGACCGGTTATATTGGCAGTATACGGATCATTACCCGAACCGTTATAGGTATGGCTGTTATCAGTAGTAGGATTGGTTTTAATGTTCCAACAAACACCTTTGGCTGTTACCAGAGCTCCACCATCACTGACAATCTCACCACCACTAATGGCATTAGAACCGGCCGTTTCAATTACTTCGGTTGTATTTAACACTGGAGAGGTGGGGAATAAAGTCACTGTAACCAGATTGCCATAGGCTGTTCCAACACTATTGACTGCATAAGCTTTGATATAATAAAAAATCCGCTGCTTTAGTCCCGTGATTACACTGGTAAAAGACCCCGTACCCGAACCGTTGATTGTTCGGTTTATCGTTACCGTATCCGGATTGAAGTTCAGATCTGTGCTCCACACAATACCTCGGGAAATGACCGGTGCACCGTTATCGGTGGTGATTTTACCTCCGGTGGTAATCGAACTCAGGGAGGTGATCGTGGCATAGGTAGTAGTAAGAATTGGAATAGCAGGAGGAGTCGTAAAGCTCACTTCATTACCATACGAAGTTCCCTCACTGTTTACCGCGTAGGCACGCACATAATAGGTTGTACCCGGAGTCAGGTTCGTCAGGGCACTGTGGATACTATCATGTGATACAACATCTCCACTGGTCTTTGTAAAAAGACCGGTCGTGGGACCTGAAGTAATATTCCAGCAAACACCCTGATTAGTTATCGGGGTTCCACCGTCTGAAAGGATAACTCCTCCACCACTGGCGGTGGTGCCTAAAGAATCCGGAGATACGGTCAGTGTAGTCAAGGCAGGAAGATCGTAGGTAGTAAAGCTCAGTTCATTTCCAAAAGCAATACCCACACTGTTGGTGGCATAAGCCCGGATATAATAGGTGGTACCTCGTTTAAGACCGGTCATTATAGAGGAGAAGCTACCAAGGGCCATCGCCCCATCCAGGTTTTTATTATGAACTACCGTATCGGGTCTGAAGCCCGGATACTGACTCCACACCATACCACGGGTCAGAATCGGTTCGCCTCCATTGTCGGAGATCGTTCCACCGGCAGTACCGGCTGTGCCGGAGATATTGCTCACAGAACTGGTAGTCAGCGTTGCCAGCTTGGGAGGATCTGTGATAAAGCTCAGCAGATTACCGTAACCGGTACCGGCCACATTTACCGCATAAGCACGGACATAATAGGTGGTGTTACCTTTCAAACCGGCCAGCAGGCTCGTAAAGGAGCTATTGCCGGCTCCATCGGTGGTTCTGTTTACCGTTACCGTATCAGGATTAAAGCCGGGAACTTTACTCCACACAATTCCTTTTACGCTGATCGGAGCACCACCATCATCGATAATAGTTCCTCCACTGGAGGCTTTTGTCGGACCGTTCGAGAGAACTGTTTTCGTACTCAGAACCGGAAGCATCGGGGTTCTAAAGTTCATCTGTGCACCATAGGCAGTACCGGCTGAATTGACCACATAAGCCCGCACGTAATAGATCGTATTGGGCAACAGGCTGGGCATATTATCCACAAAGGTACCGGTGAAATAACCGGTTTGAGCGGTATGAGCCACTGAAGCGGAAGGGATAAAGTCCGGGGTAGTACTCCAGTAAATACCACGGGTGGTAACCACCGCTCCACCATGACTGACAATATTACCTCCGGCTGAACCACTCACCGAAGAGGTGGCAACAGGGGTCGTAGTCAAAATGGTGGCTAACATCGGAGGCTGGGTAGTAAAGCTCTCTACCTGGCCATAACCGGTACCAACACTGTTGGTGGCATACGAACGGACATAATAGGTGGTACTACCCATCAGTTCGGTAAGGGTCTTGATAAACAAACCCGAGGCGGAGCCACCACTCAGATGATCATCGGCAATAGTGGGTGAATTACTCGTACTCCAACAAACACCACTTTCCTGGATGGGTTGTCCACCCGTAGAAACAATAGTACCACCGGTATTGGCTGTTACATTGGTTATAGCATAAGGAACTGTAGTGGTTAACTCCGGCACATTAAAAGTGGTAAAGCTGACTTCATTGCTAGCATAACCGGTACCTACATTGTTCGTGGCATAAGCGCGGGCGTAATAAGTCCGACCCGGGAGTAAAGGACCAAAGGTAGAGCTAAAATTGCCACCACCTGAAAGAATCGTTTTATTAGGAGAGGCTATACTGGGGATAAAACCGGAAGTAGTACTCCACAAAATACCTTTCGAGAGGATCGGGGCTCCACCGGTACTCGTAATCAGTCCTCCACAAGTTCCTGTGGTTCCGCTTCCACCACTACCCACAACGGTAGTAGTCAACATGGGGTTATCCGGAGGAAGGGTCGTGAAAACTTCCTGTTGACCATAAATCGTGCCCGTAGCATTGGTGGCATAGGCTCGGATATAGTAGGTAGTGCTGCCTGTCAGATCAGCCAGACTATGGATAAACTCACCGATACCCGTACCACTGACTGTATTAGGGTCGCTGATAGTTGGGTTGCCTGTTCGATTCCAGCAAATACCACTACTGCTAACAGGAACACCGCCATCACTAAGTATATTACCTCCACTCTGAGCACCGGCACTGGTGATAGAAGTAGCAGGCTTGGTGGTGATTGCAAAAGGACCGGGAGTTTGGAAATTGATTTCATCTCCATAAGAGGTACCCAATCCATTAACCACATACGCTCTCACATAATACATCGTATTGGGAGTTAAACCACTCAGGTCTGAGCCATAGCTTCCGGTAAAATAACCGGTCTCGGCCGTGTGAGACACACTGGCTGAAGGTGTAAAGCCGGGAGTGGTACTCCAGTAAACACCGCGGGTGGTGACAGCAGAACCGCCGTGGCTCACAATCTTTCCACCCGTGCTGGCCGTGGTAGGAGAAGTGGCTACCGGTTGAAGCGTCTGGATAGTGGCCAACACCGGAGCCAAGGTGGTAAAGGTTTCTACCTGACCATACGATAATCCCAGCTTGTTTTTTGCATAAGCACGAACATAAAAGGTACTATTACCCATCAGTTCACTAATCGTACTACTAAAAACATTACCTCCCGAGTTAATCTGGTGCTCATCACTTATCGTGGGCAAATTACCGGTACTCCAGCAAACACCACTCTCCAAAATATCCAAACCTCCTGTAGAGGTGATATTACCACCGGTAGTAGTTCCTACATTCGTGGTAGAAAAAGGGGCTATAGTTACTACCGTAGGCTTATCACAGGTAGTAAAGCTGAGTTCATTGTCCGCATAGCGCGTACCAACACTGTTCGTGGCATAAGCCCGAAAATAATAGGTAGTGCCCGGAGTCAGGTTGATTAGCATAGAACTAAAGTCACCCTCACCGGTGAGCACTGTTTTATCCGCGGAGGTAATCGTGGGGGTAAAACCCGAAGTGGTACTCCACAAGATTCCTTTACTGAGTATCAAAGCACCACCATTACTAGTTAGTTGACCTCCGCAAGAAGCACTGGTACCTGTATCAGCACTCTTACCACCGATACTCATGATACTGGGGTAAACAGGTGGCAAGGTGGTAAATGATTCTTCTGCACCATAAACAATCCCGGCAGCATTGATCGCATAAGCTCTTATATAATACGTAGTACTGCCCAATAAACCATCAAGGCTATGTGTAAACTCACCTATACCTGCACCACGGGTGGTAAGACGGTCTGTAATAGTCGGATTAGGACTGGTACTCCAACAGATACCACTCTGAGTTACCGGACGACCACCATCATTGAGAATCACACCACCACTCTCGGCTCCAACACTACTTACTGAAGTTGCTGGTTTAGTGACTATTGAGGCTAAGGTATAGGTCGAAAAAGATAAATCGTTACCATAACTGGTACCACGGCTATTAATCGCATAGGCACGGAAATGGTAGGTAGCATTCGAAGATAGCCCACCCAGATCTCCCGAGAAACCACCGGTACCACCACCCAGCGCAGAAACGACCACAGACACACCCGGATCGCCGATCACCGGGTTCAAACTGGTATTCCAGCAAAAACCTCTTTCACGGATAGCATCTCCCCCGTCATCGGCAACATTACCACGCATAGTTACCGAAGAAGTGGTTATATTGATCGCATCGGTCGTTGAAACGGCCGGGTAACCGGAAATCGGAGTCGTGACACTGTCCAGGTTGCCATAGGCAATACCGACGTCATTTACCGCATAAGCACGAACATAGTATTTGGTATTTTCTATCAGTCCTGTCAGATCGGCGCTAAAACTGCCGTTGCCTCTTCCTGAAATGACATGTGCATCAACACTCGTAGGAATACCCACATTACTCCAGCAAAAACCGCGTTCGCTCACCAGAGCACCGCCGTTATCCAGCACATTACCCGTAGCACCGGCGATAGCTCCAGCGCTGGCAGTAGCTCCGTGCGTAACCTGAACAT
>Ga0302205_10000405_pt1 | contig 18271 bp, 20 predicted proteins | sample II_Fen_E1_3_FD_194582 | JGI IMG/M metagenome (GOLD analysis project Ga0302205, IMG submission 194582) | Peat permafrost microbial communities from Stordalen Mire near Abisko, Sweden - II_Fen_E1_3 | ecosystem: Environmental > Terrestrial > Soil > Wetlands > Permafrost | place: Sweden: Abisko...
CAATGAGATGTTGGGGTACTACATTCACAGGCATACCTTTCAGGGCAATACTCAATTTCTCTGCATTGCAATAATGTTTCAACACTTTTGTAAGAAACTTCTCTCTGTTAACTTTAACACCAGGCATAGTGACTGCAACTGACATTAATTGATTCCATGTATCCACTTCTTTTGCCATAATCTTAAATATTTGTGTAGCATACGCCCCATTTAAAGAAGGCGCATCTTTGTTATGGGCAAAGATAGAGAAAGTTTCTTAAATTTAAAAGAAAAAGTCTCATAAAATAGAGTTATTGATTCATAAATTAACCTATGGAGCAGAAATAAAAATGAGAGTGTGTCAAAATAAACTGACACACCCATATTCTTAGGAAGAAACGTTATTTAGTAGACCGGAGTTACTGTATAACCTTTCTTTCTCAGCAGATTAATTACGCCACCTTGACCCGGAAGATGACGACAGCCTACAGCTATTAAGCAAGCGCACCTAGAAGCATGCTCTTCAATTATTGGTATCCAATAAGCATTTCGACTTAGATAACCTTCCTTTGTAGTATTTCCACTTGCTTCTATGCCGTACTGCTTTATAAAAAGTAGGTCAACGTCCTCAATTTTTTTTAAATTCATCAACTTATAGGCAGAAAACAGACTATCCTCTAAAACCTTACCGATTTGAACATTCTTAATATATTCTTCTTGCATTCTTTTACATGCTTCCTCATTCTTCTTCTTAAACGCTGGAGAATCTATTGTATCTATGTATGCAAGAAGTGCGCTCAGCTGTTCTTTAAGTGGCTTCTTATATTCCAAAGTATCATTCGATGTAGAGAAATATATATCTGCGATACCTAATAATTTAGAATTAAACTCGGAACGCCATGTATCTAAGTAAAAAAGTGATTTTGAATTTTCGTTTGCATACTGAGCAATCCTCTTATCTACAGAAATTACAGGCTGAGATTCTTGAGGATTCCGTGGAAGCCTTGGTATATACATGAACTTTAAAATATTAAGCCAATATCTTGGCTTTTGTTCTGAAATATTAGATAGACCATGTTTCCGCATTTTTGCATCGAAATTACGCCATTCATCATAGCCCTTAAAGAAACTGCTATAATATGTATTTTTAGGCATTCTCGTTATTACTGAAGGAGTTATTAATTGATATTCACCTCTTATTGCTGAGGACTTTTTAGTGTTATCCAGTGCTGACAGATTGCTTTCTAGAGCTATTTCATCAACTTGTCGTAGTGCCTCATTAATTCCTGGTATAGAAAGGACCTGATTCATCGTAAAGCTATGAGAAGAATCATGATATGTACCCAAAAGGTAAGATTCTTTTTTAAGGCCATTACCTGTTACTTTCCACAAGATTCCCCCTTCAGGTGTGATATAGCTTGAGAAATCGACAATATTTGTCACCATATGTCCATCATTGACTTGCGAAGACATGTTAAGCGACATGAAAATAAATGCGACCAGACATTCTACCTTTTTTTTATATTTCTTCTTAAATGTCTTTCGGAGAATATTCCAAATTATCATCCCAGCAGTTAATATTAATAGATATAGTAGATAAAACAGAATATTTGAAAAGTAGTGACGAATTATAAGAGCTGTAATATACCCAACAATAAAAAAGATTGCTGATTTAACTTTTGACATATTTGAAAGAAATAAAGAAACTAGATATTTAAATATTTTCATAATTCTATTTTTATAATTTTTTTATTACAACGTTAGACAACCCTAAAAAATTATGTTATTATATATGATTACTAATACAATTCCATTACATTTAACAGATTTTAGAAAATTAGCAACTATTCAGGTACTACGAAGCCATAATGCCTGACAGCGACCACCGGGACTCTGCCGATAACATGGAAGTAGTTTCTATGCGACTCCATGAACAATACGGTGTTCTCGTTGATAAACAGATAAGCACGACGGCTGTTGCTGTAACAAAGGGCAAAGGCAGCCATTCTGAAATTGACCTTTTACCCTCTGATGATCAGTTTTACTTCCCTCAATCGAACTAACACAGTTCTCCCGGCCGATAATACTGTCGGATGAAGCACTCATGAGGCTTCGGCTTATTGTCCTCATTGCCAAGAGTGAAAGACATGGCGTATTTACAGACGCTGTATATAATAACTATTTCTTGGAAGATTTCTTTTGGATTTTTAGAGGAAAGATAGAGAAAGTTTCTTAATTTTAAAAGAAAAAGGATTATAAAATAGAGTTATTGATTCAGAAATTAACCAATAGCACAAAAAAGATAAGGGTGCATCAAAATAAACTGACGCACCCTTAGCTTTTCTATTATTATATTTATTATTTCAGCAACTGTAATGTGTAGCTAAATTGAGTATTATCAGACCAGATCATGTATTTATCCAATGGGCGAGGTCCGCAACTGTTAGAACCAACACCCAGTGTCTTTGTTGCCAAGGTAAATACAGTAGCTTGACTAGCGGGTAAATCTATCTTATATTCCACATTCTGCATTTGTTCGTCAGTGTAAGGCAAAGCCGATACCTGCATCAAGTTCTCATCTGATTGAATCATCAGGGACGGCATTCCGGTACCGCTAAAATTAACCCAGCGTACATCCTCGTGGTTACCATGCTCCATCGGCTTTTCGTATTCATACTGATCATTCACATTCAGGTTGTAAAGACCCACATCGGAACTAGTCTTACGGTCAGAGTAGTTCTCTATCGGGCCACGACCTAAGTAATTCATTTGATCGAGTTTCTTATCAAACTGGTAACGTACTCCGACGCGTGCCAAATTGATACGCAGACCTGTAAACTGAACTTTATTGTCCACCTTCACCGAACCATCACCCTTGATAAGATAAGTGGCAGTGTGATAAGCTCCGAACCCTTGTTTTCCTTCGGCTTTCACCATCGAAATGATTCTTACCGAGTATTTGTCAATCGGTTCTACTTTCAAGTCAACCAATGAATACTTCAGATTATTCACTCCAAATTTTTCCCATTGGTCGTATGCCCACATATCGTCATTGCGATGAGCGGCACGCCATAAGTGAAGTTTAGGAGAGCCATCGTTCGCTAAAAGATTTGTTCCGTTCTTCATCAGTTGGCTTAAGAAGCCGCTTTTCTTATCAAAGGTAAGTGAAAAACCTTCTCCTGTCACTTGAATTGACTCTGAATTCTGACTTACTTTTATCGGTTGAGTCGTCTTCGTTTCGATTACTGGAGGCGTATTCATAGGAAGTTTAAACTGTTCGGATGCAACTTCAAAGCCTTTATCCGCCCAAATTGTAGATTCCTTTAATTTGTATGAGATGCGTAGGAAATACTCAGCATTAGGATTTATATTTTCTAATTTATATGGCACTCTCATATAAGTATCTCTGCGAGCATCGACATATGGCAACCGAAGCGTACCGTTATCTATTTCTTTTCCGTTTTCGGACAGACTCCATGAAGCCTCAAAACCATCAAGAGAGATAAACTGATATTTATTTCTGATTCTTATCATTCCGGTTGCTGGGTCTAAGAAATCGGTACTAATCCATTGATAGGCCTTTTTCATCTCTGGATAATGCGGTTTTACATGAGTTCCCTCAGTAGCACGATCATAAGAGACAACACCTTTATGTATAAAATAGTGGTCGTTCGGGGATTCTCCGAAACCACCTCCATAAGCTAGGATCGGATGCTTGGGATCGCGTTTGTTCCACAGAGCTTGATCCTGATATTCCCAGATGGCACCACCCAAAATCTCGGGGTTGTTATCAAATACTTCCGAATATTCTGCAAGTGAACCCATGGAGTTGAACATAGCATGTGCAAATTCACAGATATAAAAAGGCTTGGTTAAGTTCTTGTCATGAGCAGTTCTGGCAAAATCTTCAGGTGTGCCATACATCCTTCCGTCAAGATCAGCCGGATTATTACTTCCCATACCGAATCTTTCATAGTGTACAAAACGAGTGGGGTCAATCTCTTTAACTTTCTTCATGGCAGCCACAAAGTTGGATCCCACACCACCGCACTCATTTCCGAGTGACCAGATGATAACAGCCGGATGATTCTTGAAGTTTTCCACATTGGCAACATTACGGTCAATGATGGCTGATTTCATCAAAGGCTCTTCGTCAAAACGACGATCGTAACCATGACATTCACAGTTGGCTTCAGCTACCAGCCATATTCCCCATTCATCGCATAATTCGTACCAGCGTGGATCATCCGAGTAGTGACAGGTACGCACGTGGTTGCAGTTACCCTGTTTGATAACCTGCAGGTCACGTATCATTTGCTCTTCAGTGATGGCATGGCCCACATCCGACCAGTGTTCATGACGGTTAACACCTTTCAATTTAATGGGAACACCATTAACTGTCATGATACGTCCCTTGATTTCCACTTTTCTAAAACCAACTTTTGAAGAGATCAGCTCACCTTCTGTATCGGAAAGAACCAACGTGTAAAGATTAGGAGTCTCAGCTGTCCATTTGGCAGGACTGGAAACATTGAATTTCACGGTCAGTTGTTCTTCCTGCTTTGCTCCAAGCACTTTTCCTGTAACGTCACCTTTGGCAATCTCGGTGCCGGCCTTATCGTACAATGTAGCAGTGAGCTTTTGTTGTTTTCCACCTTTATCACCGTAATTTTTAATTTTGGCCAATACCTCCAGAGTTGCGTCTTTATATTCTTTATCTAAATCCGTTTTCACGAAGAAGTCACGTATATGCTGTTGTGGTGAGCTCCAAAGAGAAACATTTCTAAAGATGCCGTGCAAACGCCACATATCCTGATCTTCCAGCCAAGTACCTGAGCTATATTGATATACTTCTACTGCTAATGTGTTTTTACCCGGTTTTACATATTTTGTCAGGTCAAATTCGGCTGCATTGCGACTATTAACACTGAAACCAACCTTTTCGCCATTAACCCAGATGAAGAAAGCACAATCCACGCCATCAAATGTGATGAAAACGCGGCGACCTGACCAGTCGGCCGGTACCTCAAAATCACGACGATAACTTCCCACCGGATTACGCTCCTTATAAGCAGTAAAATATTGCTCCGGTTCACTCATCACGTGTGGAAAATCTTTTTTGATGGTATAGCCAAGATTCCTGTAAAAAGGAGTTCCATATCCCTGTACTTCCCAGTTTGATGGGACGGGAATCTCTTTCCATGAAGAGACATCGTAGTCCGGTTTATAAAAATCTACCGGACGTTGTTCGGGACTCGGTACCCAATTGAATTTCCATTGACCGTTGAGGTTACGATAGAACGAAGAGGCATGCCGTTTGGCTGCCAATGCCTCCTGCAAATTACCGTAAGGCATTAACGTCGCATGATAAGGCTCTTTGTTGATGCCCAGACATTGCGGATCTTCGATTTCGGCAGGATAGTCTACTCCCGGCTTGAGTTGAGGCGGATTGCTAGCGCGAACTTCGCCTATTAGCATTCCATTCATTGCGATTACTGATAGAATCGCAATTTTGAGTTTGGATTTGATCATGATTTATTAATAATTTCTATTAGTTTAGATTACATTTTTCGAATGAATAGGGGTTTCCCTGAATGTTTAGATTTTAGCTATTTAGTTTGAAAAATACTAGATTTTATACGATTTATCTTTCATTAAAAAGGTATTTCTTAGCGACATCAAAAGTATATGAATTATTTAACACATACAATATCATAAAATATAAATATTATTAATTTTATTTAATCTGTCCTATTAATCTGATTGATCATAAAGGAAAGAAAAACACCCTCCCACTTGATACTGTATTTTTTATCTTAATATCACTATTGTTTGTCTAACGCACATATATTCAAATATATATCTAATAAAATCATAGTGATATTGCCCTCTTGAAACATCACTTTAAATATCACTTTCGCGCTTTTCCCATTCTTCAGACACATTTCGACAGTGTTGTAGCACAGGTGAAATGAGATAATATCTCGTTGAAAGAGCTTTGAAAGATTAGTAGATTACCTGCTGTATTGTAAAACCTTATGTGAAGATTAGTAAATCAACTTATTTTACTCAGTAAAATAAGTTATTTTAGGGGGTAAATTAAGTTGTTTTACTGAGTAAAATAAGTTGATTTACTTTTCCGGAAGATAGCTTTCCAAATACGGCAGAATAGCGGTTAAAGTGTTCTAAATAAGCCGAAAGTGATATTTAAAGTGATGTTTGAAAAGGGCAATATCACTCACTTTTTTGTCGTTAAATATCTGATAATATGCAACATAATACTAAAGTGGTGATGTTGGTGCCAAGAAAAACAATAATTAAATGGGCGTCTTTGAATTATACTTATGAATATAGCAGTCACCCAAAAATAAATAGAAAAGACGAAATCACTCTTTTAATTAAAGTTAAATAATTCACTAATGTTTGGTTTATATTATAAACTGATTTATATTTGCATCGTTTTACAAAACATCGGGCGTGGATACGCCTTATTATTTGGATATAATGGTTTATTTTATAAACTGATCTATAAACATAAAATAGAAAGAATATGAAAAAGTTTTTTTTAGCGACCTTTTTGGTCATCTGTGCAACGGTTTACTCTACGGCACAAAATGTGAAAGTAACAATCACCGGTATTCATAGTAATACAGGTAAAATCCTGATTATGATGCAATCAAACAAAACGGACAAGCCATACCAGAATATGAGCGAAGCGACCATTGACTCTTGTAGTTTCATCTTCAAAAACGTAAATGACGGAACCTATAAGATATCGGCTTTTCACGACGAAAATGGAAACTATCAAATAGACAAGGATGAAAAAGGTATACCGACTGAAGGATTTGTTGTAAAAACAGTGACTGTAAAGGACGGGAAAATAACCAACATCGGTCAAGATGCGACAGCAAACCTGAAAATATTCTATCCAAAATCTGCCAAATAATGAAAGCTACCATATTCATCATACTCAATATTCTAACCACATCTGCCTTCGCACAGGCTGACACGACAAAAACAGGACTTCTAAAGAAAAAACCTGTGGAGCTGAAAGAGGTTGTGGTAAAATCGCACAGAATAATTAGCAAGGCTGACAAGTTTGTGATGTCTGTACCAATGAATGACAATAAGAACGGAGAGGAACTACTCAGACAGGCTCCTAGTGTGGTTCTAAATGGTAAAGATATCACCATCAACGGTGAAGGTGGGACAAAAGTGTTCGTCAATGACAGAGAAATAAGACTAGACGGAGAAAATCTTATTGCATACGTTCGTAGTCTGAGTTCAAAGGATATCGACAGAATTGAGGTTCAATCGATGGCGAATGCCGGCGATGACGCAAATGCCAAAGGTGGAGTAATTAGAATTAAACTAAGACACAAGACTGAAGACAATTACCAAGGCAACTTAACGCTGAAAAATATGGCTTCGGCTCAAACAAACGGAATACGACCGTCAGCCTCGTTTAGCCTACATAAGGGGAAATGGGACTTTTACACATTCGGCTCGGGAACATGGACAATGAAGGATAAAGGGACAATCGGCTCAACACGGCAGTATAAGAACAATACCGACGGATTCACCAGTACCGGTAACATCAGCGTACCGGCAAAAAACATCAATCTATATGCCGGGGCATTCTATGCCATTGACTCCGTAAGAAGTATCGGTGCAGAAGTGGGCTACTTCAATAATTACACGGATATGCAGACAATCAGCAACTCGACTCTGAATCTCGGAAACGACCTGTATAAGAGTAACGCCGATTATTCACAGAAGATGAATTTCAATATGTACTCAGCTTCCATCAATTATCAGAGAAAGTTTGACGAAAACGGTTCCGCATTCAAGATTCTGGCGGATTATGCAAGAAAGGTATCGACGAACAAAGATTTATACGATATACGGTGGCTATGGAACAATAACGACACAACTTACAGGAGCCATCTGACATCAAACTACGACATCGCTTCAGCCGACATGTCATTTAAGAAAACCTGTTCTAATAACACGTCCTTGCATACGGGAGTGAAGTTCACAACGACACAGATGAAAAACAACAATGACTATCAGGGACTTCAAAACGGTGTATGGAATGAACTTGCGAACTATAGATATTATTCACAGTACAATGAATATATATGGGCGGCTTATGCTGAACTTAATACTGAAATTAAAAACTGGCAGATTGCTGCCGGGTTAAGAGGCGAGAAGACAAAAACGGTAAACAGCACTTCGGATATCAATAAGAACTATTTCAACCTCTACCCTCACCTGACACTTGGATACTCTTTCGATGAGATGAAACGGTGGATGATTTCACTGCGATATGCACGACAGGTAGAACGTCCGGCTTTCGACGCATTGAATCCGAACCGCATTCAACTATCACAATATTCATATCAGATAGGCAATCCTAACCTACGACCTACATATATCAACAAGATAAGTGCAACGCTTATACGTGACTACCGATATACACTGACCGTCGGCTGTAACCTGCATACCGACCTAATACGTGAATTTGCAAAACAGGATCCTGACAATCGTGACGTATCTTATGTGACATACGAGAACCATCACCATGAGAATCACTGGTTCGTCAATCTAAACGCCCCATTCCAAATAGGAAAGAACATCAACCTTACCACCAACGTGACTGCGGTAAGACAGTGTATTCAGACTGCAGAAGGAGACAACTACGCAAACCATCATCTGTTATTCATCAACTGCACCGCAAATGTTACCCTGCCTCTAAATTATACCATCGAACTGGAATATAATATGCACAATCGCCTCTATTCGGGCAACAGCTCGGTAGCGTCGAACAATCTCTTAAATTTCAAGGCTAAGAAAACCTTCATGAATGATAAACTATTACTCACGGCCGGTATTGACAACATTTTGAATGAACCCAACAGATACCAAAGTCTACTTAGTGACTATCTGTTAAAGAGTAAATCGAAGATGGGTTCTGAGGGAAGAGTGATAAATATTACACTGACATACAACTTCAATGCCGGAAAGAAATTCAAACAACGGAGAGTGGAGAACAGTTCCAGTGAAGAACGGGAACGCATTTCACAATCACAACAATGATTTTTTATACAATAATCAAATAAAAAGAAGCATAAATTAGCATTTTAACAGAAGATTTTTTTAATTTTGCACACAAAGAACGAATCGTATGGAAGAAAAAAATATAAATGAGAAAGAGAGTCTTGAGCTCATCTCGCAGATGATACAGTCAACAAAAGAGTATATAGAAGTAGGTAAAGGGAATCACTTTCTGTACTGGGGATACTATACCACGGCATTGGCTGTAATTGTGTATCTGGTATATGAAATTACAGGATGGAAAAACAGCGGTTACCTATGGTTGCTGATGTTCGTCTTCTGGATATTCATGACCATCTTCAACAGACGCAAACACCATGCAGTAATGACCTATACGAACAAGGTTGTGAATCACGTATGGTATGTTATCGGGTCAATGTTTATTGTAACCTTTGCTGTCATATTGGTATTGGGACTTATATACAATCATTACACATCGCTAAATCTAATGATGCCACTATCTGCTATCTATGTAGGTATAGGAGTCTCTATCACAGGAATAATCGTACAAAACAGATGGGTAGCCAACCTTCCTTTTGTCGGCATCGGTATAGGTCTGTATATGCTCACAGCTCTATATCTAAACATACCTCCAACAATATCATGGAATTTGCTGTTCGGTTTATCTTTTATTATCATGATGGCTATTCCCGGACATATTCTTAACAAAAAGGAGAAAACGGAATGCTAAGGGAACTTGATCCGCTACTCCATTCACAACTGCGATTGGCTGTTATATCGATACTGATGTCTGTGGATGAAGCCGACTTCGTATTCCTGCGGAAGAAAACAGACTCTACGGCAGGCAACCTGAGTGTGCAACTTGACAAGCTGACGGCGGCAGAATATATCTCTGCCGAGAGGATTATCGACGGCAAGAAAACACGCACCATCTGCCGTATGACAGACAAAGGTAGAAAAGCCTTTGAAAATTATGTAGATGCATTGAAGGAGTATCTTAACGTAAATAAATAAAAGGGGAAAAGTCCTTTGCGTGCCTCGTTCAGCATCTTACGCATGGAGTTAAAGGGATTTCGACCCACCAAGCCCTCATCAGAGAAATCCATGTCAAAATGACCCTTTGCCCTTCCATGATGATTACCAGTTAAGATCCTTAAGTATATCTGAAATTTTCTCTCTTGTTGTAATACAAGTTGGAACTAATGGGAGACGAAGCACATTCTTAATCATTCCCATCTGATGAAGCATAGCCTTAACACCTGCCGGATTGCCATCAACAAACAGGAGACTGAAAAGCTCAGTGAACTTATGATGAATTCTGCGGGCACCGTCATACTCTCCCTTCAGAGAGAGACGTACCATCTTGGAAAACTCTTTTGGAAGAGCATTGCCGATAACAGAGATGACACCTACAGCTCCTACAGCAATCATAGGAAAAGTAAGACCATCATCACCGCTAACCACATCAAAATTGGCTGGTTTATTCTTGATAATTTCGTCTACTTGTTCCAAATTGCCACTAGCCTCCTTGATTGCTACTATATTGTTGCATTCGCGCGCAAGCCGCACTGTGGTCTCAGCCTTGAGATTGATACCTGTTCTTCCGGGTACGTTATATAAAACTACCGGCAAATTGGTTGCACCTGCAATAGCTTTAAAATGTTGATAAAGTCCTTCCTGCGAAGGTTTATTATAATATGGACATACACTCAATACCCCATCAATATCCTTAAAGTCACCGGTTTTCAATTCTTCAACAACAGCTGCCGTATTGTTTCCTCCACACCCCATTAGTATTGGTACTCTCCCTTTGACGGTTTCCACTATCAGATTCTTAATCTGATGTTTTTCATCAGTGTTCAGAGTCGGTGTCTCAGCTGTTGTAGCAAGAATACACAGAAAGTCAGCTCCGTTTTTTATCTGATATTCGATTAGTCGTTTCAGCGAGTCGTAATCCACGCTTCCATCCTCTTTGAACGGGGTAATTAAGGCAATCCCAAGTCCTTTGAACATATTGTGTACCATTTATAAGAATGTGATTTCAAATTTCCGCATGCAAATTTACAAAATTATTTCGTATGCCAATTCATTTGGCAATAAAAAACTGCGAATTAATACAAATGGTGCAAATCAAATACATCATTATGCAATTTCACTATTATAAGAGAACATTGCACAAAATCATTCTTTTTTATCAACCAAATAAGAAGACTCTTTATGAAATAAGCTCATAAAGCTTTGATTCTCCATACAGATTACTAAATACATGTCTAGGTGTTAATTTTTTATCGATTTATTTTATTTCATTTATCATTGTTTTATGTATTTAAATAAATGCAATATGCTATAAAGTAACTAGGTTTCAGACTGATTACTGATATTAAATCTCTACCTTTGTCTACATGTTCGCAAATACGCTTAAGATTATGTTTGCACTGATAATGCTTACTATCATACCTACAGGAATGATAGGACAAGAAATCTATAAGAACAGACAAACGTTTAAGATAAAAAAAACTAAAGCGAAAAAACCACCCCAGAAGGTGATACAGCCATTCTTCGATTTTGAAGAACCGCAAGTATACATAGAAGAAGACACGACATCAATTTCCAAAGATAGTCTAGACAGAGAATATCAGCAATGGCTTAAACACGAACCTCTGAAGATGAAAACTCCTGAAATGGGATATCATCATTATATTCAACCAGATCTTGAGCAATACAACCCTGACAAACAACCTCCACGACCCAAGATTGGCTACCATTATGATACACGGAGCGTGAGACCTGAAAATCAGATGGTAGAACCTCAAAGAGGACAGATAACGTTTGATTTCGGACAACTTATAAATAAAGAAGCACGCAATCGAGCAAGAGATATTGAACATAAGAAAAGGGCAAAAAAAATATTGGATAACTACTAATCGTGTTCTTTTTAGATACCATACTAGTATATGTCATGGCAAAACTCCATAAAAAATTATGCCATGAAACGAGAAAGTGAAGTAATTCAAGCAACTTAATCATTTTTTTGCATTATCTTTGCATTATGAGCGAAGATTACCCTATAGAACGACATCCACTGACTCCGTTTATACCCAACGGTGCAAAGATACTTATGCTCGGTAGTTTTCCTCCAGCTAAGAAACGATGGGCCATGGATTTCTATTATCCAAACATATCTAATGATATGTGGAGAATATTTGGTATTATATTCCATGACGACAAACTTCACTTTATCGACGCTTCTGGCAAGAAATTCAAAAAGGATGACATTATCGAGTGCCTCAATTTGCACGGAATTGCGATCTACGACACTGCCTGTGCAATACGTAGAACTAAAAATACAGCCTCAGACAAGGACCTAGAGATAATTGAAGCGACAGACCTCGATAAACTCCTTGATGATATGCCCGCCTGCAAATCAGTAATAACGACAGGACAGAAAGCTACAGAAACATTTGCCGGCCAATTCGACATAGAAGAACCGAAAGTGGGGAACTATGCTGAGTTCAAATTCAAGGGGAGGCAAATACGCTTCTATCGCATGCCTAGTTCGTCAAGAGCCTACCCGCTTAAGGTAGAAATCAAAGCAGAATACTATAGGAAAATATTCAACGAAATTATAAATAAATGACAAATATGACAACCATTGGTATTGCCGGAGGAACTGGCTCCGGAAAAACAACTGTAGTAAAGGAAATAGCAGATGCCCTGCCACCCCATTATGTCACAGTGGTACCACTAGATTCTTATTATAATGATACTACAGAAATGACAGAGGAGCAACGCCGTGCCATCAACTTCGATCATCCTGACGCTTTCGACTGGCGTCTTCTGGCCAAACATATATCTGAACTGAAGTCAGGACACGCTGTAGAACAACCCACGTACTCATATCTGGCCTGCAACCGTATGAAAGAGACTGTGCATGTTGAACCTAAACCAGTGTTGATAATCGAGGGAATTATGTCGCTAATCAAAAAAAACCTCCGCGATATGATGGATCTCAAGATATTCGTAGACACTGACCCTGATGAACGGCTGATAAGAATTATAAGGAGAGACATTATAGAACGTGGACGGACAGCAGAAATGGTGATGGATCGTTATATGAGTGTTCTGAAACCGATGCACGAACAGTTTATAGAACCCACGAAAAGATATGCCGACTTAATCGTTCCTCAGGGCGGTGAGAATAAGACCGGCATATACATATTAAAAAAATATATTGAAACTTTGGTACATTAGTCACCATCAACCGTATCTGTGGAAGATGCTGATTGAGGATACTTTTTGTGAACAGAATGATATTTGAACGCATTAACTAGTTCCATTATACCATATACCACAAAGCAGCAACCCATGACCACCATTGGCATAGCTACAGATACCATCGGATAAAGTATAACGAACAACCCCGTAAGAAGTATTAGCGATGGAACGACATAGAATCCCCACTCCACAAATCCTATCTTTTTTAAGCTGATCAGTGTCATGTACTGATTGATGGCACCCAACACCATTACAGTACCCAACACATACATAAGGTAAGTAACAAAAACATCCGGCATTAACGCCAGTACCAGCCCTAGAATAATACTGCCGAGTCCGACAATTGGAAATGTAGGAGTGTCTTCTGTCATTATTTGGCTATAGACATCATACACTTTCTTTTTTTGATTACGGGCTATTATGTACGTTACTACCGAAAATACACCAGACAACAAGAACAGGATACCTATACATATAGTCAGTCCTGTAACCGTTTTATCTGGATATTTTATCAACAGAACACCAGCGATAATGGCACATATCGCACGAAAAATTGAACTTCTAAGAATTTTCATAATCTAAATCATTAATGATTTCAAGGCAAAGATACAAATATATATTGAAAAAGATTTTTTTTAAGTACTTTTGTTTATTTATTTATAAATCAGAACTATATGACAACATTATATTTAGTACGCCACGGCGAAACAGAGGACAATGTAAATCAGATACTTCAAGGACAGACCGACGGTAAACTGACAATTAAAGGAATTGGGCAGGCAAGAGAACTACGTGACAAACTGGCAAATAATCATTTCGACGCGATCATATCAAGCGATCTTAAAAGGGCTGTCGACACCGCCGAGATTCTAAATGAGCCACATCATCTCAATTTAGAGCAGACTCTGCTACTCCGTGAGCGCGATTGGGGCGATTTCACTGGTAGATTCATCCCTGACATACAAGAAGAGAAGTTTCCGGAAAATGTAGAAACTGTTGATGCCATGTTCGCCCGTGCAATGAATTTTATTACTTATGTTAAAGTGACATATAGAGATAAAGATGTACTGGCTATCGGTCATGGGTTATTCAACCGGTGCATACAGGCTATATACCACAAAAAAACCATCCGTGATATTCCACGGATGGTCAATGCTGAGGTTCGTATATTGGAACTTTAGTTGTTAGGTTCACCCTGAGGTTCACCCTGAGGAGCACCTTGTGGAGCACCTTGTGGAGCACCGCCGAACTGACCGCCGCGCTGATGCTGTGACTTCTCATATTTCTCATATTCTGCATATTGAGAGTCTGATAGGATAGATTTCAGAGAAGTGTTGTAAGCCTTACGGTTCTCTTCCATCTTTGTGCGCATCTGCTGCATTTCCTCATCGGAAGGACGCTGACCCTGAGTCATCTGAGGAAGGTTTTTCAACAGATTTGTAACGTAATCAGTGTTAAGAGAATGAATTTTCTCTTTTTGGGCGTCCGTCAGGCCTGTGATATTCTTAGCCATGCCCTCGTCCATTCGTGTTACCATCTTTGTCGGATCCATCCTACCACCTCTCTGATTGTCCTGTGCCATAGCTGTCATACCTATTAGGCAAAGAACAGCAAAAATCAATGTGAATTTTTTCATTTTAGTTTTATTTTTAATTTAACATAAATAACTATCTTGTTCTATGACGTTTGTAGAGCCAAAAAGTTTAAAATTACAATGTAATAATTATACTAAATAGCTATAAATTATAATAAAATAGCAAAATATTTTTTTTCAAACAAAAGAAGATTGGAAGTGCTTGGAAATAAGAATAAATCTTCGATATTTATTTTGTATTTCTTCCGACTTAAACTACCTTTGCAGGGTAAATACAATAAAAATGAATAAAATATTTATATTTGCTCTTTTGACATGCACAGCATCAGTGATGTCTGCACAATCATTATCAGAGAATCTCATTCAGAAGATACGCTCACAGTATAAACCTACCCCTTCGGAAAAAGCACTAAGAAACGCACTCGGTGCTACCGACCTTAAAAAATTAGCTGTCAATCAGGACAATCGCCAGGAGTTAGTCACAGTTCAGCCGTCTTCTGGAAAGCAAGCTACGTGAATATGCAATATCACTGAGAGACGACAAAAAATCATCTGTCAAATCTCTTATTGGCAAGAAAGAAGATATGCTCAAAACCATTTATAGTATGCTCGCAACGGCCTATGGAGAGCCACCTGGAGATTTCGATTTCGCATTCAAAAATAAAGACGGTAAAAACCTGACAACACCTAAACATTATACTCCTCAGTCTTTCTATAAAGAGATGATCGGCGAAAACCTCAATGAAAGCTATATCATGCTAATGAACGACCCCTCCAGAGAATATTGGAAGAGTTATGAAATAGATTTCGACCGACACACCTACGACGGACACAACTGGACCTACATCAACCTCCCTATCGACGAGATAAAGAAAATGGCCATTGCTTCAATCAAAGACAGTACAAAGATGTACTTCTCATGCGACGTAGGCAAATTCCTTGATAAAGACCGTGGCCTACTAGACATCAAGAACTTCGATTATAGTAGCATTTTCGGCACCACATTCAACATGAACAAGACACAGCGCATCAAAACATTCGATAGCAGTTCCAGCCATGCCATGACCCTTACAGCTGTCGATCTTGACACCAACGGCACACCTTTGAAATGGAAAGTTGAGAATAGCTGGGGCGAAAAATACGGCCAGAACGGTTATCTGATAATGACCGATGAATGGTTCAACGAGTATATGTTCCGTCTCGTGGTTCATAAGAAATACGCCTCAGATAAAGTATTAAGCATACTTAATGGAAAGCCAATCCGTCTACCGGCATGGGATCCAATGTTTGCCTCTGAAGAGTAATTTCTTGTATCCGGGGATTTATCATATCAAAAGAAACCGTTGTCGAAAGTTTTTCGACAACGGTTTCTTCATTCCGGTATTAAGAAGTTTATAACCTCTTGGTTGATATCTATACTTATAGGGCAACGTAAATCACGCATAAGACGACCATCAAGACCGATGTGTGCATGATTAGCCTCCTTTATCTCCACCTTGCTAGTACGATAAGAATGTACACTTCTGTGATTAAGAAATCTTCCCCACAATAAGAGCCAAAAGCCCTCTATCAACTGCATAACCTCAGGATGATATACCACCGATACATCGAGAAGACCATTATACGGAACAGCATTGGGAGTCTGTCCATATCCACGGGCGCTACCAATGCAAACGGTCATCACGCGACGCTTTATATTGTCATTGTTAATAATAATATCCATTTTATATTCCAGTCGCTGAAATATAAGCAGTAACACTGAAACAAGAAAAGACAAAGTACGGGAACCCAACAAACTGCGAGTTTGTCGACGAAGGTTCATGATAGCAGCGATAAGCCCTATATTAACACAATTGAGAAAATACCTTTTACAGGGCTTACCATCCTTATTGATGTAATGCAGGCATCCCAAATCAATCTTTCTTATACGATGAGCCACAAGCCTGCTTACCGTTTGATGAACATTACTCTCACTGAATTCCCAATAACGGGCAAAATCGTTAAGTACGCCGTTAGGTATCACACCCAAAGAGATAGAGTCACGCACCTCCTTATCTACCGACATCAGACAATTAACGGCATCATTAAGTGCAGAGTCACCACCTACTATTATTATCGTCTTATATCCATTATTTATGAGCATGCACATCAGCCGTTCTACACTGTTAGAATTCTCGCTCTGAACAAAGTCAAAGTTGACTTTATTTTCTTCAAGAAAGCGTTGAATTTTTTCCCAACGTCTCTGCGTATGAGAAATTTCCCTTTTCGGGCAATATAAGATGCCCCATCTGTCGTTTTCCACTCCCATCATAGTTGTCTTATTAGTCTTAGTATTTGTTCTGTCTTTTGTTCCAAGGGCAATTCTACATCAATCCAATTAATATGAAATCCCCGCCTTTCCATGCCCCTGAACCATGTCATCTGCCTTTTAGCAAACTGGTGGATAGCAATCTGTAACTGTTCAAACATTTCCTCGTATGATATTTTACCTATTACATATTCAGTTATATATTTATATTCCAAACCATAATAGATAAGATCATCTGGAGATATTTTCTCGCCAATAAGTTCTTTGACCTCATCAATCATCCCGTTATTCAGTCGTTCGTGAAGTCTGTGTGTTATCTTCTCACGTCTCAGCTCCCTGCGAATATCGAGTCCGATAATAACACTATCTATTTTAGGAAACTCTCTTGCACTTACTGGTGTATGGATATAGAATTCTTCAATTTCGATTGCACGTATTGCCCTTTTTACTGTATCCACATCTGTGGTGTTATGCATTCCGGAATTATTCTTCACCTTCAGTGCAGCAAGCATTTCTGTAAGTTCATCAAGAGATCTCCCGGCAAGTGACTCACGTAACGTTGCGTTATCTGGCACAGGTATGAGTCGGTATCCTTTGAGCACTGCCTCTATATATAATCCAGTTCCACCACACAATATCGGTATGACATTACGGCTGATGATATCTTCATAAGCCGTAAGAAAATCACGTTGATATTCAAACACGTTATATTTTGTGCCAGGTTCCACTATATCTATCAAATGATAAGAAATGTGGCGACCTTCAACATCATAATCTTCCAAGTCCTTACCTGTACCGATATCCATGCGTTTGTACACCTGTCGGCTATCAGCACTGATTATCTCGGCACCTATCCGATCTGCAATAGCTGCTGCAAGTGTAGTCTTGCCAGAGGCAGTCGGTCCAAGTATTGTTATCATTTCAGGATTAATGTTCATCACTCAATATTATACACTTATTTATATCTATTATTTGGAACAAAGATAATCAAAATGTTTATTTTATCGTCAAAAAACAAAAAAAAAGAGTGTACATAT
>Ga0302205_10000411_pt1 | contig 18125 bp, 13 predicted proteins | sample II_Fen_E1_3_FD_194582 | JGI IMG/M metagenome (GOLD analysis project Ga0302205, IMG submission 194582) | Peat permafrost microbial communities from Stordalen Mire near Abisko, Sweden - II_Fen_E1_3 | ecosystem: Environmental > Terrestrial > Soil > Wetlands > Permafrost | place: Sweden: Abisko...
GTAGTAGCTGCAATGTTGATATCCGGCATCACTATCCGAAGGACAGCAATCATGCGAAGTGATAAATTAAGCCGTTCATTAAGGGGGAGCAGCGAATTTTTATATTGGAACATAGGGGTGTGAGCATGTTCCAGATAAGGACCCATACCCACCATGTCAATATTCATTTGTTTTAAGAACAATATATCTTCGGCAAGGCTTTCAGTGGTTTGAAAAGGCAACCCTATCATTACTCCCGTACCGGTTTGATATCCGATTTCCTGAATTGTTTTAAGACAATGGAGGCGGGTTTTAAACGAATGCATATCGTTGTCGGGATGAATTCTATGATAAAGTTCCTCACTCGAAGTTTCTATTCTTAATAAATAACGTTGGGCACCGGCTTCAAACCATTTTTGATACGTTTCGTACGATTGTTCGCCGAGAGAAAGAGTGATCCGAAATACAGGGTTTGTCGCTTTCTGAATCCGGGTTATCAGCCGGGTTATTCTGTCGGTAAAATCAGCATTGTGTTGTTCTCCCGATTGAAGCACGATCCCTGTAAGCTGATTCTTACCTGCAAATTCAATTACTTCTAAAATTTCCTCATCATCCATCGTATACCTGACGGCTTTTTTATTCCCGCTTCTTATTCCGCAATACAGGCAATCCTTTTGGCAACGGTTGGAAAACTCTATCAGTCCGCGCAGGTATACATTCCTGCCAACCGTTTTTTCCTTTATAGAATAAGCTTTCTTTACTAATTCTGCCTGCTCGCTTGTGTCGGTAATCGAAAGCAAACGGATAATATCGGCTCTGGATAGTTCCGGCTTATTTAATGTTTCGCTTACTGATATCATAACTTAAGTAATTCAAAGTATTTAATGATCTATTTTGAGTATTGACCCCCAAAAGGGGCTTAAAGACTCAGTATTTGAATAATTGCTTATACCAAATATCTTCTGAAGATGTACTCTTACTCCCCCGTTGGGGGTTTGGGGGTCAGGAATAAAATAGTTGCAAGAACAATCATATTAAATATTTAACAAATATGTCAATATTTATTTCTTATTACTTATTAATAAAAGGGGCAATGGCCCTGTCAAAGATTCCATTCATATAAGCAATTGCTAAACCGTAGTTGGTTACCGGTATTCCTGCTTCCAGAGCATCGTACAGCCTGCTGAATACCTGCTTTCGTGTAATCATACAGCCACCGCATTGTACAACCAGTGCATACTCGGTAATCGGGGTTGTAATCTCATTTAATCCGGCCACAACATTGAATTCCAGCTCTTTTTTAGTGAATTCTTTTAACCAACGGGGAATCTTAAACCTGCCGATATCATCACAGCTTACCTGGTGGGTACACGATTCGAGAATCAGTATCTTATCGCCATCCTTCAACCTGTCAATTTTTCTGGCTCCTTTCACATATTCATCAAAAGGGCCCCGCATATTCGCATAAGCCACACTAAAACCGGTTAATGGAATATCTGCCGGTATAATTTTGTTTACAAATTTGAAAGCCTGACTATCGGTTATCACTAACTTGGGTCTGATACCTGTTTTCTGTAAAAACAATTCAGCCTCGGTTTCCTTGACCACAATATTTATCGCATCATGATCCAGTACATCACGGATAGCCATAACCTGTGGCAGGATCATCCTTCCGTCGGGAGCTTCTGAGTCAACGGGGGTAATCAGCAGGACTATATCACCACGGCTTATTAATCCTTTCAGTAAAGATGGATGTTGATAGGTAGTTTCAGGGATCGTGTTTTTCAGTGCTTCAATGACTCCCCCGGCATTATAACCGGTCTTTGCACTAAACTCTACGATAGAAGCAGTCGTAAGTTGTTGAATTTTCCTGATGGTTTCATTCAGCAAGGGCTCAATATCTGTTTTATTATTGACCACCAGATAGGCCACTTTGTGTTTCTCGAATTTCTCAATCAACATTTCTTCATACTCGCCGAAAGTATTGTTTGCAATCAGCAATATAGCGCAGTCTATTTGCTTAATGACATCGAGTGTTTTTGCAATACGTTTTTCGCCAAGTTCTCCACTGTCGTCAATACCGGCAGTATCAATAATGACTGCAGGTCCGATACCAAATATCTCCATGGACTTTTTCACCGGGTCGGTGGTGGTGCCTGCTATATCCGAAACGATAGCAACATCGAGTCCCGTCAGGGCATTGATCACTGAGCTCTTGCCTGAATTCCTCCGTCCAAAAATACCAATGTGCGGTGTTAAATCTTTTCCTTTCATGTCGGTAGTTGTATTAGAAATACAAATCACGTGTGCCTGATTTTATAAGGCTTATTTTCTCCCGGATGGATGCCTTTAGGGCTACATCGTCCAACTTTTCGATATTTCTGTTTATAACTTCCCAACCCCTTTTTGCAGTGTCTTCGGGTGCATAATCCACCAAATACTCAGTTAAGGTGAGAATCGCATTGGGCGTACAATACCGTTTAATAAACCCGGGAACCGAGAATTCCATAAAGTGCTCGCCTGTCCTGCCCAGCCTGTAACAAGCTGTACAAAAAGAGGGAATCATATCCTGTCCCAGCAGTTCATTTACAATTTCATTCAACGGCCTGTCATCATTAATCTGGAACTGTCCTTTGTTTAGGTCCTTCCCGCTGTCCCGGATCTCTGAATAACTGCCCAATTCTATCTTTGTACCTCCATCTATTTGTGAAACTCCAAACTGGATAATCTCATCTCTTAAAAAGGCCGGTTCTCTCGCGGTAAGTATCATTCCGGTATATGGCACTGCAAGCCGCAGTATGGCTACGAGCTTTGTAAAGTCACTGTCGCTGACAAAATGGGTCTGATCAATATCAAGCATGGAGGCATCTTTTACCCTTGGAAAAGAAATCGTATGGGGACCTACATTGTAACAAGCTTCCAGATGATTTGCATGGCGTACTAATCCCAATACGTCAAAACGCCAATCGTATAGGCCAAACAAGGCGCCAATTCCAACATCATCTATTCCTGCTTCCTGTGCCCGGTCTAAAGCCGTAAGCCGGTAGTTGTAATCAGTTTTTTTACCGGCCAGGTGATACTCTGTATAGGCTTCGGGGTGATATGTTTCCTGAAATACCTGGTAGGTGCCTATTTCTGATGCTTTAACGGTTTTAAATCCGTTAATGTCCAATGGGGCAGCGTTAATATTGACCCTTCTGATTTCACCATTTCTTTTTTTTACAGCATAAGCAAGTCGTACGGAATGTGCTATAAATTCCGCGCTGTATTGAGGGTGTTCGCCAAAAACAAGGATCAATCTTTTCTGTCCCTGATCTTCCAACGCCTCAATTTCATTGATGATTTCTTCATCATTCAGGGTCTTCCTTATTTCCCTCGTGTTTGAAGACCTGAAACCACAATACGTACAGTTGTTATTGCAATAATTACCGATATAGAGCGGTGCAAATAAAACAATTCTGTTTCCGTAAATAGTACGTTTCAGCGTTCTGGCTCCTTCTTTTATTTCTTCTATCAACTCGCTATCGGTTGTATTTACCAGTATGGCTGTTTCTTCGAGATTTAACCGTTGTTTCCCCAGCGATTTGGAAATTACCTCACGTACTCTTTCGGGGGATGAAACTGTATTGTTAATAAAGCCCCATATCTCCTCAGCGTCAATAAATGGTTTCATTGGCTCATCGGGAATGCTGTATTTCTCAGGGTTGAATTTCATTTTACAGGAATATGGAGTTACAGGAATCTGAAATTAAACCACTATTTATTCTGATTTTATAAACTGCTATGTTGCATCTAAATAATGGGAAATAAATAGTGTACTATTATTTTAAATAAAACTTAATCAACCCTCAGCTCTATCGCCCTCTCCAGAGGAGAGGGCAGGGGGAGAGGTCTGATTTGAAGAAGAATAAAACAAGACATTATATTGTTCCAACTACTTAATATAACCATTGAACAAAATTAAAGTTGATTTTATACCGATAGTTTTTATATTTCCGGTTTACAGGTATTCGCCTGATCAAATAGTTCTGGTATGAAGTCTTTTAAAAATAAAGATCCACAAAAACCAACAGTATTTCCCATTGGCTTTTGTGGAACGTTATCAAGATCTAAATTGTCTACCTAATGATTTCCAGCACAATTTTTCCCCGTGCTTTCCCCGTTTGACTGTAATTTAGGGCTTGTTTTACATCTTCCAAAGGGTATACTTTGTCAATAACCGGCTTGATTTGACCCATTTCAATCAAAGTCCTGAGTTCGTTCAGGATGTGAGCATTTGGACCTACCGATACATATTCACAACGTACACCGATTCTGTTTGCAATTTCCTGATTTGGTTTGCTGACGATCGAGACTAATATTCCTCCTTTTTTTAGCACATTAAATGCTTTTTCCTGGTTTGTCCCTCCAACCGTATCCAGTACTACATCGATGTCCCTGAAGAGTTTGCTGAAATCCTGGCTGGTGTAATCAATAACTTCATTGGCCCCCAGTCTTTTTACAAAATCAACGTTTACATTGGAAGTTGTTCCAAGCACATAGCATTCCTTGCTTTTGGCAATTTGAATGGCAATAGAACCTACACCACCCGAAGCCCCGAGAATTAATACCCGTTGTCCTTTTTTTATTCTGGCGATATTGACCAGGGTCTCCCAGGCTGTTGTCCCTACTACCGGGATTGTTGCTGCTTCATCATAGGTAATTGTTTTAGGCATAAGGGCTACTTCCGAAGCTTTTACTTCGATAAATTCAGCATACGAACCTGCCCGTTCCAGGGATGGCCTGCCAAATACTTTATCCCCTACTTTAAACCCTTGTACCGAATTTCCTACTTTTTCTATTGTCCCTGAGAAATCCTGACCTAAGGTAAGTGGTAATTTATGCATATGCATATCTTTCATGTATCCTTCCCTAACCATCCAATCCACCGGATTGACAGAAGCAGCATGAATTTTAATTAGTAATTCATCGGCTGCAATTTGCGGAACAGGCATTTCTTCGATCCGAAGAACGTCTACATTCCCATACTCATGAATTCTTACTGTTTTCATAATACAACTTGTTTTAGATTAGTAACTAAATAATCAAGACTATATAATCATCTCAATCTTTTCAATTTTACTCCGGAATTTAAATGAAAAATAAACTAAATGTATCCGTAAACCTGACTTGTGAACTAAGGACTGCTACTGATAAACCTGCTACTGAAATGATTAAAAATGAGGCCCTTTAGTCAACGTATTTGCATCGAATCTTCATTTAAACATTTTGGAAGAAAAGAAGGTTTGTATTGTAGGTTTTGTTATGATAAGTTTATGAATTATTAGAACAAAATAAAATATTGAATGAACTTTAATAATTTATAGTACCGTGTATTTTTAAGGATTAGGTTCGTCGTTTGTCGCTGTATGTCGCATTTATTCAATAACTTATAAATTTACGTGTGCACATCAACCCACTGGCATGCAGCCGGAAATGTATGACTTTCGTCTCTGGTTTTCGACTTTTCAGTATGATTTTTTTTACCTTTTAATCATTTCTTAAACAGCTTTATAAAAAGGATTTTAGTATATGCCAAAAAATAGTATCATCACTAACAAACACAAAACAAATATATTAAAGCAAAATATCACCACAAAAGTCACAAAAGAATCACAAAAGTTAAGCGTACATTCCACAAAAGTCAATATTAAGTACACTTAAGAGCCTTGGTTTTTAATATCAAATTTTAAATGCTTTTAGTCTTTTTATTTTTTGTGTCCTTTCTTTTGAAATATAATTGCTTTTGTGATTCTTTTGTGACTTCTGTGGTTAGTTTTTTCTTTGTAAGTTGCTCAATATAAATCTATTTTGTAATTATTGCTTTTCTTGTCATGTATTTAGAAAAAGGATATAAGCTACTCCTCAAATTTCTAAATGGAACAGCTTTATTTTAAAATAAATCCTGTTGTAAATTTATTTCAATAATCAGGTTAAATTGAAAACTTTTAGGTTTACTGACCGTTTTGTAACTGGTAGGTCTTACGGAAGCATCAGGGGCATTTTCAGATCCTCTTTTAAATGAACCCTTCGTTTTATGTCCTCCCGTAGCGACTCATTCCTGCCAACGGTTCTCCCGGTGAAAATCTTCATTAAAACCTCCGGATGAAATGAAAACGGCCTGAAGTTGCAGTACTTTTTCAACAGAGAATTTCCGAAGTTAAGTCTGTATTTATTCGGAGCAAAGTGAGGGCAAAGTGAGGGCAAAGAGAGGGCAAAGTGAGGGTAAAGTGAGGTAAACTTCTCCTTGCCCTCACTTTGCTCCCTTTTTACCCTCTGTGAAATATCTTTTTAAAGTGACAGAGTGATATTAAAATTCAGAATATACATCCTTGGGATGAATTGCACAAAATGAAGAGTGTCTGGAATCAGGATCAGAAAAATCTTTCGGAATACTCCAAACCCTCAGACGAGGGAGCTTGATGGAAAGACCAAAAATAGTGTGTCCGGGTGGATTAAATAAGACATTCATTTATTCAACCTGCTTTTGAACCAATTTTTGATAAACCAGTATTTAAATTGAAACAATGGAAACAATGGAATCAATGGATTTAGAAAAATGGAGCCATTTGGCCCTTTATCAGGAAAAGCTTCCCGGAAATGGAGTTCGCTGTAACCTTTGTCCACAGAATTGTACTGTCCGGGAGGGGAAATCAGGACTCTGCCGAACGCGGGTTAATAAACAGGGCGTACTGTACAGTATCTCTTATGGCAATCCCTGTTCCATAGGCGTTGATCCGATAGAAAAGAAGCCGTTGTTTCACTTTTTCCCCGGTATGAAAATCTTTTCCCTGGCAACAGATGGCTGTAACTTCCGTTGCCTCAATTGCCAGAACTCACGCATCTCACAATCCACGCCATCCTTGCAAGCCCATTACGATCTGATGCCCGAAGAACTATTGCAACAAGCTTTACACCAGGGAACTAACAGCATCGCTTTTACTTATACTGAGCCGACTGTTTTTTACGAATATGTGTATGATACAGCTAGACTAGCCCATGAAAAGGGATTGAAAACCGTATCTATCTCGAATGGTTTCATCAACGAAATGCCGTTGCTTGCTCTTTGTCCATACCTGGATGCTGCGAATATCGACCTGAAATGTTTCGATGATGCAGTCTATTTTAAATTGACTGGCGGCAGGTTGCAACCGGTGCTTGATACCTTGAAGACTCTGAAAGCTAACGGAGTATGGCTTGAAATCACCAATCTGCTTGTGCCGGGTTATTCGGATAGCCCTGAGATGATACAATCGATGTGTGACTGGTTGATAGAAAACGGATTTTCAGAGACTCCACTTCATTTTAGCCGTTTCTTTCCTGCCTACAAGCTGGCTCAATTGCCCCCTACCAATGAATCGGCATTGATAGGTGCAAAAGAGATCGCTGAAAAGGCGGGAATGAAGTATGTCTATCTCGGCAATATCCCCGGACTTCATGGAGAGAATACTTATTGTCCGGCATGTAAACGGTTAGTCGTGGAGCGCAACGGGTATGTAGTGACGCGGAATCTCATTCACAACGCGTCATGCCCTTTTTGCAATGAACCCATTGCCGGTGTCTGGGAGTAGTCTTATACAGGCCGGTTGACTCTGTGTTGTCTTAGTAAGCACCTTTTGGGGACATCGTTAAACTGAAACATGTTCCTGCTCTGAAAATACGGTTGCTGTGAAGATAAATAGATGAGCCGTTTTCCATCCATCCCAATCCAACCCTGCTTTATCGCGTGCACAGTGACCCAGGAACTCTTCCTTACTCCAGCCCGTTTCGGAGGCTACCTGTGGCAGGAACACACCGGTGTGAAAACCCGCTTCGATATAGATGCCGTGTATGCCCAGTTTAATCTCCGACATGTCGTTGATCCTTTTAAGCGGAGAAAGCACAGATATTTCAAGTTCAATATCCGGCAACTCCTCCGGATCTACGGGCATAAAACGTCTATCGTGTGAAGCTGCGGATATCGTCATCTCCTGAACCATTTTGTACAACGGGAGATTGCCTGTTAAGCGACCGATACAGCCCCGGAGCTTTCCCTTTTTATGTAAGGATACAAAAGCACCGCAATTGGTTTGGAGAGTAGTGGATACTTCGGCAGGATCCGGTATATACTTGCTGTTGTGGCGACAATGTTCATTTAATGTGTTACGGGCAATGGCAAGCAGCATTTCTTTATCTTCCTGTGTCAGTTGAAAATCATCCTTCACAGGCTGCCTCTCTGTCAGGGAAATACCCCAATACCCGACTACCCGGTTGGATTCACCATAATACTTTACATCACCCGAGTTGTTGTAATCAATTGCATGGTACTCCAGCGAATCGTTGGAAGCTGTCATATACAACAAAGTCAATACGGAAGCCCAACCACAAAGGCTGGTTGCCAAATGTGGAATGTGTTTATTCCTGTTTTCAGCCAGGGTGGCTAATAGCACTTTCGGGTCATTCGAAAGTATGGCATCTTTGGTATCAGCATCTACCTTCCGGGCATCAGCATATTCCGGATAATGTGAAAAGTCCGAACTGATAATAAACAGGTTCTCATCGGTCAGGTAAGGCTTCAATACTGAAGCAATGCGCTTGCAGACTTCGGGGTTGGAAGTCCCGATGACAATCGGCACAATGCAATAGCTTTTGAGTATGTAATGCAGGAAAGGAAGCTGCACCTCCAGGCTATGCTCTTTTTGATGCGCATCAGGATTTGAAGTGAAAATATCCGGATTGTTTTCAGCCAGCATTCTACCAAAACCGGTGTCAACAATTTCTTTTCCATAAGGCATTATGAAGTCACCATCGCAATACACTGCTGCCTTGTCGAAGCTAAGATGGTGTGAGGAGGCGATCACAAAAACACGCTTATAGTTGACAGTGGTATCAATTTGGTTGAAAGCTGATGCAGCCACTTTCCCCGAATAAATATATCCGGCATGAGGAGACAGGATCGCCCGGACATGGTTTCCCTGTTTGGATACTGCTGAGGTAAAAAGGCTGGTGAGTTCTTGTTGTAATTTGTCGGGATCACTGGAATAAAATTTTCCGGCTACAGCCGGCATTCTGTCTTTGGATTTTGATATGTTACCCTGCATGATACGATGAAATTAGTTATTATTCTACCAATAAATACAGCAAGGATCGTGAGTCCCGGTTGATATATCCTAAAACATTTCAGAGAACCGATACCTGAAAATGTCACTGTAAACAGACATGCTCCTTTAGATATCTAAAACAACTTTGCATCAGCGAAAGTTTATCAAGGCCTTGAATATGAAAGAAAAATACAAGTGAAAAAAGCTGCATGAAAAAACCCTGTCAACCTGCTTTTACGAAAGTCGGGGGTGACAAGGTTTTCAACGATATATACCGGGAATATACTTCCAACTATAAATTACTTGAGAAATCATACCGGAAAGTCCGGTACTTGAGAATGGTTCTATATTATTCTTACCACAATTATCGTACTCCTGAACAACTACTGATAACAATCAGTTTCTCAGTCCACATTAATTTCCTCTATTCGGGGAATGAAAATCTTAAGCGTCAACCATGCCACCAGATACATGCTGCTGGCAGCGACAAATATCAGGGTGTAGCTTCCTGTGAATTTTAGCAGCAATCCTACGAAAGAAGCTGACAATGCCCCACCAATGGCACCTGTGAAACCGGATAACCCGATCATTGTTCCTACGGTGTTTTTGGGATAAATATCAGACACAACCGTAAAGATATTGGAAGCCCAGCCCTGATGTGCAGCAGCTGCAAAACCAATCAGAATTACTGCTAACCATCCGTTTTGTATCTGAGCCACAAAGATAAGCGGCAGAACAAATAGTGCGCAGATAAGAATGGTTGTTTTCCTGGAAAAATCAATGGAACGTCCCGCCCTGATAAATCCGGAAGATAAAGCCCCGCCCAGAATACCTCCAAAACTGGCCATCGTGTAAATGAGTATTAGTGGCAATACGGAAGCTTTGATATCCAAATGCTGGGTTTTATTTAAAAAGTCAGGCATCCAGAACAGGAAGAACCACCATACCCAGTCGGTAACAAAACGGGAGAAACAAATGGCGTAGGTTTGTTTATACCGTAGTAATTTACCCCAACCCATCCCTTTTTCAACGATTGCTTTTTCTGCCTGAGAATTGTCTGATTGAATATAACTTAATTCGGAAGCTGAAATTCGTTTATGTTTTGAAGGAGACTGATAGAACAGGTACCAAAAGACAATCCAGATGATACCCAATGACCCGGTAATAATAAACGCCCATCTCCAACCAAGACTGATTGTAACGGTCGCTACGATAATTGGTGCGATGATGGCACCTATTGTTGAACCGGCATTAAAAATACCCGTAGCGAATGCCCTGTCGCGCTTAGGGAACCATTCTGCTATTGTCTTCACGGCTGCCGGGAAATTACCTGCTTCACCAAAACCCAGCACCGCCCTGACTACACCAAAACCAAATACGGAATGCATAACCGAATGAAGGGTTGCCCCGACACTCCAGACGAAAATGGACATGGAATAACCGATACGGGTTCCAAATCTATCCAATAAACGTCCGCTGATAATCATGCCCAGGGCATAGGCCATTTGGAAAGCCGTAACTATATACCCGTAATCGGCTTCATCCCAGTGCAGGTCGCCCTGAATGAAAGGCTTTAACAAGCCAATAACCTGCCGGTCGATATAATTGATGGTAGTAGCAAAGAATAATAAGGCGACAATGGTCCAACGGATATTGGATAGTGGCTTTGTGAGTGATTTTTCAGGTATGGACATGTATTTGATGAGGCTTATTGACAGAGTTTATGAATCAGTTGATAGGCTTTTTCCTGTTCCTCGGGTGTTTCGCAATAAGTTGCCACAATTAGCTTCATGCCTGGTACCCATAACCTGGAAACCTGTTTGCAGATAGTTTCCGGGTCTCCCACCATACGGGCATTCAGGACAACCCCTGTATGTGCAAACTGATGATAAGCCTCGAGATTATTGGTAGCTCCGGGGTCTGTCTGTGGTGAAAAGGCACCATCAGCCATTCTTAGACCTTTTATCTGAAGCACGGCATTTACCCAGCCTGCCCAGTCGCCACAGGAGTGAAAAACAGGTCCGCCCAAAGGTGCACAAATCTTTTCTACAGCAGGTGCTGCCATTTCGAGGTATTGATCCGGTGAAATCATAATTGCATTATCATCGCTCATGCCCAACCCCAACCATTTAGTGGAGGAGGCAAAACCATGGCCCGGTGAGGCCAGTGCAGAGCCTATCCGCTTCACTTGTTCCCGGTTAAAGCGGACAGATAAATCAGCCAGCCTGTCGAACAACAGTTGAACCTTATCAGGTTCCAGGAGTAAATCCATGAAAAATTGGTCCAGCGGATACAAATGGCCGATCATATTCAGCGGTGATTGCGTATCGGTTAGTGAAACAGGCAACCGGCCTTTGGTCTGATCCATAAAGTATTCAATCATTTCCAGGGTCTGGCGGCCAATAGATGTTGAGGCAACTTCCATCGGTTCATAAGCCAGTACCTCATCAATTGTTGAAAAACGTGTTTGTAAAGCAGGTGCATTTCCCTCAGGCCATATATAATCACCTCCAAAAGCACTGGCCACTGTGCCAATCCCATACCAGGGCTCCAGAAAATTAGGAACATCCGCTTGAAATGACATGCTCTTTTTGAGGGCTCCCAGCTGAAGTTCAAGTGATCGTTTCTTGTCACGGCAACCATACGAAAAACATTCTCCCACCCGCATGCGCCGGTATACCAGAATACCCGTTTTCTCCTGCCAGAAAGTAGAACAGGTCTTGTTCAACTCGTTGGAATAAGCCTCATAGGCTGAAAAATCAAAGTTCTCCGGTTTCACAGGTGAAACCTGTGTGGCTTGGGAGTCAGCCAATTTGTTATTAAATATAGTTGCCATAATAATTATGCCTTTTTTACAGTATATTCCTTTTTCAAGGCTTCTACGGTTTCAAAAATCGTAGTGATACGATCATCCGAAACCGAATCATCCATGTTAATGCAACAAACGCCTGTCAAAGAAGGATTCCCTGACTCATGCACCAACCGGGTAATCGTTTCCCGTATTTCGTCGCACGATTGCCTGGTCATCTCAACCGGACTCAACCGGATATTGAAAAATGTCTCCGGTAGATGGGATCGAAGCTCCTTCACATCACCACCCCAGCCCAGGTCAAGGTAATCGAGGTGAGGAATCTTGGCAAAGCTGGCTGCCATTCTATGCGGATCGGGGCCACAATAATGAATGCCAAAAGGACGTTTCTCACTCCATTTGATATCGTATGGCAACAGGAAAGTCTCATAATCTTCTGCCGAAATCATAGTATGTGAACATTCCGAATGCAGGAATACCGGTTTCTGCATATGCCGCACTCCACGATTCACCGAAATGGAGGTCGAACCTGTTTCGGCTTGCATAAACGCAGTGAATTTCTCGATGACCTGTGCTATTCCATTAAAATAAGGATTCACTTCATCAGGGGTCAACATCATGTCCATGAAGATGTCTTCTCCCCGAAGATCCATGGCAATGTTCAATACACCACCCCAATTAATGTCCCCGGTGAGGTAGCCATACTTTTGCTTCAATGCACTTGTCAAATGAATCACTTGCTTAAAAGCATCCGAACGAAAGGCTTTTTCAGGATCTATTTCCAATACTTCCTGATGGGCAGCCAATACCTGGGGAGGATGATTCTCCTGATAATTTACCTGACACCCCAACATTTCCGAAAGCAGAAACCCGGCAGCCAGATGCACTGCCCCGATCTCAGGTCGTGCAGTCCCTTTGTGCACTCCTAAACCATATTGCCCCCATCTGTCATAAAGGCTCTTCTCCATTTTCTGTTCTTCTTCCACCCGTTTCAATGGATGATAAAAGAAATCACGGTCGAAACATATTTTCTCATTCTTATTCCACCATTCAGGAGCAAGTACTATATCTACCGGAAGTATATCATTTCCTAAAAATTCATTCATTGTTATGTGTGTATAGTGATTATTGAGTTAATACTTATAAAACGTATGTATTGAATTAATGTACTGACAACTTGCTGTTTTAATTCCTGTACTCTCTAATTTATAAGTCAGGATGCCAAAAATAACAATTTCAGTTACTCATCTTGCGTGTCTTTGCATCTTCCCCTGCAATACTTATTTTTAAAGTTGAACTGTGTTTACGGAATGAAATACTCTCACGGGGAGTTACTTTCCCATGGCTGCTTTTTTCATCTCAACAGGCATTTTCTCAATGGCATATCGCAGTGCCGTCCGGGGCATAATGGCTTTTTTGCTCATTATGTATTCGAAAACTTCCTGTTGGTGCTCTTTACAAGCTACTTTCAGCATCCAACCGTATCCTTTTTGAACTAAATCATCTTGGTCAGCCAACAAAAGGTCTGCTATTTCAAAGATATCTTTCAGAAACTTCCCTTTCTTAGCCGGTATGATCAATGATACGGCTGAAGCACGGCGCATCCATCGGTTTTCGGATGTAGTCATTTCTTTTAACCGGGGCACGTATTCCGGATACATTTCTATAAATTCTCCCACTGTATGATTACAGAGTGTATCGCACGATGCCCAGTTATTCACATAGCTGCTTATCCACTTCTCAAACACGTCAAAGTCATCCGGTTGATACTCTTTGTGAATGAAATATGACCAGTTACAGGCTATGAATGACTCTTCCAATATCTGTGAACGCCAGAGCTCTTCACACAATTTCCAGATCTCTATCTTTGAATTGTTTTTGATAGATTTGAAATGGTCTTTGCTCATTTTTACCACCGTGGCGGACTTTACCCCATAACATTGAATTTCCTCTTTAAAAAAATGAAGAGTTGATTCCTGAGTCTTTTTATCACTCTTGTTTTCCAGTTCCTTGCGAATTTTTGTAATGATTGTCTCCATATTCCTCTGAGTTTATTAAAGTGTTTAATTCATTTTAATTTTTAGTCTGAATCACTCATAATGAATGAATTTAATGCTTCCCGGACTTAATCTTACACTTATATGTGCGCATTTATCAGTGTAGTTTCCCGGCTCCAAATTTACATACTTAAATTAAACCAAACAATACTATCTGCTCTTTTTTACCAAGGCTCGATGGAGCAGGGGATTAAACAACAAGCGCAGTATCCGTTCAACCCCGGATACTGCGCTTGTTTAATAAAAGTCAATTCTATTTATTGCTTCTTTTTCAAAATCAGGTATTGGAATGTTTGCAGGTTTGATTGTGCATACGTATTCATTTCTTCCACCCTGTCTTTATACCTGGCTGCATAATTGTAAGGATCCTTGCTTTGATACTTGTAAAGGCCTTTGGAGTTGTCGTTTTTTACGATCAACAACCAATTTTTATCAATAACACCGTATTTATCATCAGCATTAAAGAAAATGTACGGGCGGCTTTCGCTCAGCAGATCTATCCCTAAGGTATTGTTGGCATACGGTTGCTTTAACAGCCCCATAATAGTTGGGAAAACGTCTATTTGTCCGGCCATGCATTCCAGAGTTTTAGGCTCTTTAATAATGCCGGGAGCATAGAAAAGCAAGGGAGCATGATTGTAATTTACCGAAATGTCATAGGTATTATCTGATGGTGCACCGTGGTCGGCAATAAAAACAAATAGGGTGTTTTTAAACCACTTTTGCTTTGACGATAGCTTTATCAGTTTCCGCAGGGAATAATCAGCAAATTCAGTGATCTGTTTTTTTACTTCGGTGCTTCTTGGTTTGAAGTAGTCGGGCACATAATACGGGCCGTGATCGCTGGCAGTCATAAAAGCCGCTACAAAAGGTTTATTCTTTTTACTCAACTTGTCCAATACCGGCATGGAATACTCAAACATATAGTCATCGGGTACACCAAGTGTTGTTTTTACTTTATCGAGGGGATAATTTAATTGGGATATTACCGTCTCACAATCGTTTGCCTTCAAAAAACCTTCTATATTGTCGAACTGTCCATCGTGAGTAGTAAAGTAAGCTGTGGAATAACCTTTAGCTTTCAGGGAGCTGAATAGCCCGTGGTATTTCATGATAGAGCTTTCTTTCATGGGATGCTGCCGAAATAATGCGGGCATTGAAAACAGTGAGCTGAAAACACCATTGAAAGTATGAATTCCGGCTGTATATGTATTGTTGAAATAATATCCCTGATGGGAAATGCTATCAAGATAAGGCGTTAAATGATTGGGGTTTCCACCTCTTTCCATTTTTGCAGCGCTCATGCTTTCCATAATTACCAGCACTACATTGTAGTTGTTGGGTGTAACGTTGCCTTCATTCCTTTTCCGGAACAGTGGCAAATTTTTGTCAGGATGCTGTATGTTCAGGTAGTGTTGAACGTTTGCAATTGCTGCACTGTCATTCATCAAATTTACCGTCTTGTTCCGGGGTTCCTTGCTGTCAAGATAACTTCTGATAAGTGTAAAGTTAGGGTTTAATCCCAGTTGGTTCAGGAAAGGATTATTCGTAAAATAAGCAGTCCCTACCCGTATTGGTGATTTCTTTTCTATCCGTCCTCGAATTCCTAAAAAAATAAGACCGATACAAAGCAAGTATAATCCAATCCTGGGAGCCAATCTCAGGTGGGATGTTTCGTGTGTATTTGAAATGATTTTTTTGAGCACTTTATAAAAGACAATGACAAAGAACAGGAAAGGAACCAATGTGAGCCAGTAACGGGGTTCTTCCACGACCATTTTGAATACAAAGGCAGGATTATCAAGCCATTCGAATCCCGTGATACTAAAGCGGGAGAAGAACTGTTTGAAGTATGGAATGTCAATGGCGCAGATTAAAAATGTTAGGGTGAAAGCGATGTAGACAACATAAAACATGATTTTATCTACCAATGGGAATGTCTTTTTATAAAAAGAGAGAGCCGATTGTATAAAGAACGGGATAATGAGTATATACCCCGAAATCACAAGATCAAAACGTATCCCCATGAAGAAAGAAAACAAAATATCGCTTATAGGTACATTCGTGTCAATTCTTCCAATCTCGCTTAAAAAAAGGAGAATCCGGAATAGGGTAAATATAATTAGTACGGTGAGGTAAATCTGAAATAATTGGCGGATAGTTCTTGGAAGGTATTGCTTAATATTCATTTTGTTCTGTTGAATGGCTGTGTCTTTTAATTCAGTCCTTGAATTAAATTTGAACTGCAAAGGTAAGGTTTCAATTTTATTAAAGAAATTTATCTTTAATAAAATTGTAATATATTTGTAATATAAGCATCTCGATCATGCAGAAACAAAATTATAACCGGTACTCCCATCCTTCTGTCAGGTTATTCCGGACTTTTGCTGTATGTAAAATCGCGCACCTTTGGAATTAACCCCAGAGGTACGCGATTAAAGGTTGGTCTTTTATTTTACTCTACTGGTGGATTGGTTAATTCAGTCGTTGCTTCAATACCGACAACAATTTCAGGAATTATCCCCAACCCCCTGTAAATAGGACGAATTTCCTTCCTGATTTCCGGAAGTCTACGTATGAACACCATGGCACCCAGAATACAGGCTACTCCGCCAATGAGTATCGTGTTCGGGGCGCCTACCTTACTGGCCAATGCCCCGGCCAATAAACTTCCGAAGGGAGCTGTTCCCATAAATGCCATGGTATAAAAGCTCATAACCCTCCCCCGTTTATCATCGTCCACAATGGTTTGCAGGATGGTATTGCTCGAAGTCATTTGCATCATCATCCCAAAACCTGTGATCAACAATAAAAACAGGGATAGTATAAAGGCCGTTGAGAATGAAAACAGAATGAGCCCAAAACCAAAGATAGCGGCAAACCAGGGAATGAAATTTTCCAACCCGGCTACATTCTTCCGGGATGCCATATAGATAGCTCCAGTTAATGCCCCTATGCCGGTAGCCCCCATCATGAACCCGAATGTATGTGAACCGCCATGAAGGATCGTTTTTGCAAAGACGGGCATAAGAACGGTATAAGGCATCCCCATTAAACTAACCAGTGCCAGCAACAGGATAATATAGCGGATAGGTATAAACCCAAAAGTATATGCAAAGCCTTCTTTGAATTTCTGGAATGCATTGGTATCCTGAACCACTATCTCTCGTGGGGTGATCTTCATCATGAGCAGGAAGGCTATTACAAAAATATAGCTGATGGCATTGATCAGAAAACACATTCCTTCCCCGGTCAGGGATATTAATATTCCGGCTATAGAAGGACCAATCAGTCTCGCACCATTTACCATGGAGGAGTTCAGGGCAATGGCATTCCCCAGGTCTTCCTTTTTCTCAATCATATCTATCACGAACGACTGACGTGCCGGCATATCAAAGGCATTGATGATCCCCAGGAATACACTTAATATGGCTATGTACCATATGCTGATTGATTTTTCGTAAAAAAGGAGTGCCAGTACCAGAGCTTGTATTAAAGCCAATACCTGGGTAACAACCAATATCTTATGCCGGTTCCAACGATCAACGAATACTCCTGCAAAAGGGGACATCAGAAATGTCGGAATCTGACCTGCAAAACCCACTAATCCGAGAAGAAAGACAGAACCTGTAAGCCTGTAAACCAGCCATGGGACAGTAATTCGTTGTATCCAGGTCCCAATCAGCGATATACTTTGTCCATAGAAAAAGAGTCGGTAATTCCTATAATGAAGTGAACGTACAATGTTATCAAGTCCTGCGAAACCTATAAGTTTGTTTTTGAAAGATTTTTTTCTCATTCTGTTTTAAAACGCAAGGCCTAAGTCTGAATTACGCTTTGTGAATTAGGTATCAATAATGGGTGCCTAACCCGTTATCCCGACGATTTCTTGAAATCGTCGGATAATGAGTTAAGACATGGGTTTACTTAATGAAATTCTTGTTTTTAAAGGTAGATACATCGATTACTTCCTGGTTGTCGTTGTCGTATGAAATATAGACGCTGTCACCGGTATTTGTCAACGGGAAGTCATTTGATATCTGCGAAGAACCTACAAATACCTTCGGTAAATTCCGGAGGGTGAAATAGTAATAGGTATTCCCGTTTTTTACATCTCCGTTAATGCGGGTGATCACTGATTTGATGATGTTCTTCTCCGTT
>Ga0302205_10000413_pt1 | contig 17890 bp, 9 predicted proteins | sample II_Fen_E1_3_FD_194582 | JGI IMG/M metagenome (GOLD analysis project Ga0302205, IMG submission 194582) | Peat permafrost microbial communities from Stordalen Mire near Abisko, Sweden - II_Fen_E1_3 | ecosystem: Environmental > Terrestrial > Soil > Wetlands > Permafrost | place: Sweden: Abisko...
GCGGTTTTTCGGCCGCAGTTGCAGGAACGGACTATCAGGCAATTTTGACCAACCCGGTAACTGCCACCACGGCAACGCCTACGGCGGGACAACTGGCCGTGTTTGGCTCTACCACCGATGTGGTAACTCCCACAACGACCCTGCCAACAGCAGCCGTGCCGGCCTTTACCGGCGATGTAACCAACACTGCCGGATCGTTGGCAACCACGGTTGCAAAACTACAGAATACGACCTTATCTATCGGGACACCGGCCAACGGCGATGTGTTGCAATACACCACCACCGGAACCAAGTGGGTCAATACACCGCTTGCATCGTTAGGTTCCATTGCTTTGGCAACTCAAAATGCAGGTTCGGATGTCGGTTTTGCCTCTACCCCCGTCTCTCTGGGCGGTACCCTGACGTTGAATGTTCCCGACGCGGGAGCTTCTGCCCGCGGTGTGGTCAATACTACAGCGCAAACTTTTGCCGGAGATAAAACATTTAATAGCAATGTATCCGTAGGAGGTACTTTGGGCGTTACCGGGAACCAGACCAATTCAGGTAATTTCTCACAGACCGGAGCCACAACTTTTAGTACAGGTACCGGAGCCATATCGCTGAACGGAACCACGACACTGGCTGCCGGAAAATCTTTTACCCTGAGCGGGGCTACCTCGGGTACTCTCGGCTTTACTTTACCGGCCACTGTTACGCCTTATTCGTTAACATGGCCGGCTGCAGTGGCTTCGGCCAACGGGCAGGTGCTCACCAGCGCTACCGATGGGACATTAAGCTGGGCTACGGCGGGAACTTACACCGCCGACAATGGGCTCACTCTCACGAGTAATAATATTGCTTTGGGAGGTTCGCTAACCGGGGCTACCACCATAGAGCAGAAAACCAATACGCTTGCTTTCACCAGTACGGCAGCAACCGGCACCAGCCACTTTACGGTAGATGGTACCACTTTGAATGTGGATGCTGTAAACAACCGGGTAGGTATCGGCACAGCTACACCGGGGAGCAGACTTGAAGTTAACGGCGCTGCTACCAATACCTCCGCCTACAATGCCGGTAGCACAACTACTATCGACTTCAAACAGAGTAATTTGGCTTATACAACCGCCAGTGCTGGTAATTTCACCCTCACGGGGATGAAAGATGGTGGCACCTACACCCTGGCCGTGCAGGGTACTACCAGCGGAACAGCTGCTTTTTCGGGGACAAACCCCAGTTCCACGGCTTTTACATTTAAATCGGTCAATAATGCAGCGACTACTGCCGGTAATCAGACCGTGTATACTTTTATTGTGATGGGGACAACGGTTTATTTTTGGATGAACAGTGGATTCTAACCTAATTATCAATTATAAGTGATGAATTATAAATGAATGCGAACTCCGCAATCACGACAAAAAGAAGGTATGAACAGACACACTAAAATAGGGTTAATAGCCGGAATGTTTCTGGCAATGAGCACGGCTACTGCTTTTGCGCAGATGCCTGGTACACCGTATATGCCAGCTCCACCCACCATTACGTTGGCACAGAACCAAAATTATATGGTGGCCTCAATATATGACGCAGACTACATGCCTTATACCGTACCAACGGCTGCGGCCGCCATTGGAGCACAAGCCGCCGATGGCACAGCCGAAAGTACTGTGATAAACGTGCAGGGTAGTATACCTTCTACGGGAATTACGGTGTATATACCGGCCACGGCTACCGGTAGTGGTACTTTGCCTGCCTACACTAGTAACCCGATAACCGTACCGGCTGATCACACGGAAGATAACCAATCGCGCGATCTGGTTCTTTCGTGGGCTGCACAACCCTATACCAGAAATACTATTGCCATCGTAGCCACTCTAAACGCCGTTGGTGGAACACTAAATGCAAAAAAACTGGATATAAACGGGGGGCTAGGCAATGATTACATGGGGGTATCATTAGCCACATTGAGTTACCCGTACAATAAATCTGGTAATACCACAACTTTCACGGTACATGATATTGCCGGCATTCCCGATAAGATGTTCGGGCAGTATGATAACGGCAGTACCACTATGTACGAGCATAACTTAATTTATGTGCCCGTGGTAGGCGAGGATGGAAAAATATGGCTGAACAACAACCTGGGAGCCGACTATGCCAATGTAAATTCGGCCAACTTTAATCCCGGACAGCAGGCCACGGCTTACAACGACTATCATGCTTACGGCAGCCTCTTCCAATGGGGTAGAAAGCCCGATGGACATGAAATTGTGGTCTGGACCTCTGCTACCTCTGGAACTCAGAAATATGGCTATACGACTATTCAATCAGATGAACCGGCTGATGCTATGTCAATATTTGGGGGGGCTTACGATTGGAGGGTGCATCCCGATGGTACGCTGTGGGACCCACAAACTGGAGCAAACAATCCTTGCCCCAACGGATTCACGGTGCCCACCGCGTCGGAGGTAGCAACGTACGTGCAGGCCAGTGGTCTGAAATTGTTCGGCGACCTGATAAAGAGCGGGCTACGATTTTGCTCCCCCGGCGATAACGGTGGGGACTATTACGCTACCACCTCGAATACAAGCCATCGCACTAGTTTGCATACGTCAATACCAGACGTGTCAAATTTCTGCTACGTGTTTTCTTTTACTGACGTGGACAGCCCGATGCAAACTTATGCCGTACGCGCGAACCGCTGGAATAGCAAAAGCGTGCGCTGCATAGGAAAGTAGGGTCCTTGGGTAGATAGAGGGTACCACACTGGCCGGGGGTGTAGGCTTGGGAGAAAACGAGGGCGAAATGGCGTATAAAGGAGTTGCAATAGATTGGTATACAGCGGATTAATAGGCAAGCAAAGCTACTACACAAAGGAGCATGGCAGGCATAGGCGAAAGCTATGGAAATGAAAATACGAAAAAAAGGCAACAAACAGGTAAATACAGGTATAAGTGGTAAACGGAATGAAAGCATACGGCACAGCTAAGACCGAAAAGATGAAAAACGGTGGTTTTTTGCCCTATTATAAGGGCAAAACTACGGAGCACGACCGGGAGTTGGCAGTGTATCTGCGGCATAAATTTTTGCCACTGGTGAAACGGAACTTTCCGCAGCACTTTCTGGTAAATAGCCGTCCGTCGGCTCGTTTGAGCTATATACGCAAGCAGAGCAAAACACACCGTTACTTTCTCCGGTTCGATGTTTCGGCTTTTTATCCCTCTATTGCTCCCGACAAGGTGGTAGGTGTATTGTTGGATAATTATACCTCTGCTACCGCGCGATTGCATCGCGTGGTTGAATGGCAAAAGTAGCGGATATCCCGCAAGGGAATGGATAAAATAAAAAAGAAAGTATGAACAGACACACTAAAATAGGGTTGATAGCCGGAGCTCTTCTGGTGATAACAGCAGTTCAGGTGCAAGCCCAAGTACAGACGCTGAAAGGCTGCTTTCCGCAACTCAGTGGAACGGTGATATCGCTAAGTGGCTACGACGGTTTCCGAGAAAAAGAGTTGAGCAAAGCCCAATGCGACAGCGCGGGGCTGTTCACACTCAGCTATCCGGCAAGCTACACCGGTGCCGCCATGCTACAGGCCAAAGGGGCACAGGGAACCATCGTGCTGTTGAATAACGAAGATGTTAGTTTGCAATGGAACAATATGCAAGATATAAACACGCTGCGGTTTAGCGGTTCGACCGAGAATGAAGCCTTTGCCAAAGGCATAGCCACAAATGGAGAGGCCGAACAAAAACTAGCCGGGCTCCGGTACCTATTGCCGAAATACGAAGAGAAATCGAAACAGAACCAGTGGCTAATGAAAGAAATAGCCGTTCAGGAGAAACAGTTTCAGGGATTTATCGACAAGCTGCCGGCGGGTAGCTATGCATCGAAGTATTTGACGTTACGAAAATTTGTGGCCGATATGTATGCCGCCTCCAAGCGTAGAGATACCACCGGGTTGGCACAGATAGAAGTTGGTTTTGCCAAACTTGATTTTGCCGATGAAGCGTTGTGGCATTCGGGTTTGGCGGTAGATGTGTTTACCGGTTTTTATCAGTTGTTGGAGGGCTACGGCGATATTGAAACCATAAGCAGGAAAAGCAATAGTGCCACCAATATATGGATCAATGCGTTGGCGCAAAACCCGTCCAGGCAACAGACTGTGGCCGAGTACTGCTTTAAAATGCTCGAAAAGAAAGGCCTTACCGCTTCATCGGAATACCTAGCGAAGGCCATGCTTAGCGAATCGGGATGTCAGTTGGACAAAAAAAGCACGGCGCTGTTTGAGCAGTACCGCAAAATGGCGGAAGGCAATACCGCTCCCGACATCGAGTTGCCCGACGGCAAAAAGCTGAGTGAACTCGGCGGCAAATACAAACTAGTGGTGTTCGGTGCCAGTTGGTGCCCCGACTGTCAGAAAGATTATCCCTCGCTGGCAGGGAGTTACAGACGGATAAAGGACAAATGCGATATAGAGTGTGTATACATCTCGTTGGACACGGATAAAAAGGTCTGTGAGGAATTTTACAAGGAAGCCCCTTTTGTAGTGAGTTGTGATACCAAAGGCTGGAATGGCCCGACGGTAAAAGACTATTGTGTGGTGGCAACACCGACGCTGTATCTGCTGGATAAAAAATTACAGATAATAAAAAGAATAGTAACTCCGCAACAGTTGGAAGGGTTTGTAGGAAGATAGTTACGAGTTACAAGTTACGAGATATGAGTTACAAGTTCTGAGTTACAAGTTCTGAGTTTTGAGATACGAGTTACAAGATATGAGTTACGAGTTACAAGTTACGATATACTAGATGCAAGTTACAAGTTATGAGTACAGTAATCTGAATGTTACTTTGAAAAATACATTATTAAATATTTAGAATTACTTATATAAAAGAACTGATTATCCTTTAGTTTACTTAGTCAAAATAAAACACGACAGTCCCAATTTCGGGATTGTGCTGAATTGTTTTGAAGTACACAAAAGATAATATCGATAGATATTATTTTAAAACGGATATTCATATAAAAGAAACCATGCTAAAAAGAAGTGTTTTGACAAAGATTACCAAATTATATCGATTATTGCCGGTTATACTCATTCTGTTGGCGACGAAAGCCAATGCGCAGACGGCCGAGTATAACACGGGAAACTTTTGGGTATATGCTACACAACAAAAGTCGGTATTGATGGATTTTGTCAATTCTTCCACAGGTGTATTTATGAACAACGGAACGACTTATTATTTGGGCAACTTTCAGAACGACGGAACGGTGGGGTATGACAATGCACTGACGGTGAATCCCGGTTTAAGTAGTTTTGCAGGTACTTCGGCGCAGACAATAAGCGGGAGCGGGGCTACGTCGTTTTACTACCTGCAATTTGCCGGTACTGCATTTAGTGTGCAACAGCCGGTAAGCGTTGTTAACCAGCTCGACCTGAGTAACGGTATTGTTACGGCACAGCAGACCACTTTGCAAACGGTGATGAATGAGCTGCAAATGAGCGCCGGTTCGTCGTGGGTCAATGCTTCGTCGGCTTCGTTTGTCGACGGCTTCGTTCAAAAAGCGGGTAATACCGCTTTTACCTTTCCCATTGGTAACAGCGGTTATTACCGTCCGCTCACCCTTGCGGCACCGTCGTCAGTCACCGACGCATTTACAGCTCGCTACATTTATGCCGACCCCACGGCAGGGGGATATAGCCGCACGGCGAAAGCTAGTGGAGTGGGAGAGGTGAGTAATAAGGAGTATTGGATAGTTCAACGCACCACGGGTACTTCCTCACCACAGGTAACCCTTGGTTGGGATAGCAGCACCAGCGCCGCTGTGCCCTCCAATCTCTCTCGGTTGCAGGTGGTGCGCTGGGACGGAACCCAATGGATAAACGAGGGCAATGCGTCTACTACAGGTGATGCCACGGCAGGTACCATTACAGCCAACATGACGGGCTACGGAGTGATAAGTCTCGCCACACAAAGTCCAACCAAACAATTGACTGTGAAAGCGTATTTGCAGAGTCTGTGGAATAGCAGCACGCTGAAGATGAATCAGTGCATGACGGCCAATGGTGTTACTCCGCAATTTACTACAGCATCGGATGTAGTATCAATTGAGCTACACGATCCGGTCGACTATTCTACCTTATACATAGCAAGCAATCTGTTGCTGGAGCCCGATGGAACCATTCATGCTGCAGGGCTAGGTTTTATAGAGATACCCGGGATTTATAGCAAAAGCTACTATATCACCATAAAAACGCGCAACCATTTGGAAACTACCTCTGGTACTGCAGTATCGTTTGCATCCGACAATATCAGTTATGATTTTACCTCAGCGGCCTCTCAGGCTTATGGTAGTAATCAGGGAAAACTGAAAAATGGGATATATGGAATTTATGCAGGAGATTTGAATCTGGATGGCTGGATAGATTATTTGGATTATGTTCAAATGGATATCAAAATACAAATGTTCTCTCTTGGATATCAGTTGGAAGATCTCAATGGAGATGGTTTCGTTGATTATAGCGATTATGTTATTCTTGATAATAATGTAAATGGTTTTTACTATGTATTACACCCGTAATTGTTTTTTTAATATTTAAATAATTGCCTTATGAATATTACTATTAACACTAAGAGTAGAGTTTGCTTGTTTCTACTGATGTTTATTTTGTTGGAAACTGAAATACAAGCCCAAGTTCCTAACATGACATTGACTATTCAAAACGAACTTCAAACATCTGATAAAACGTTGGAATTTGATGTTTACCTATTGAATACGAATCCTTCTGTGTCATTTGAAATGAATACAATGCAGCTAGCAATTACAATGAATTCCTCTATTATAAACGGAGGAACGATCACTCCCAGTTTTGTTTCTGGAGGTTCAGATTTAATAGCGGTTCAAGTTCCTGATAATACAAGGTTCGATGATACAGGAACTCTTCCGATGATAAAAATTTCAGCTAAAACTCCTCCTGGCTACGGTAATGGAACTTTTATTAGTACTACAGCGCCAGGAACTAGATTTTGTCGATTGAGATTAACAAACAGTGTTGCTTTCGCATCAGCGGCAGCAAATTTGGATTTTCAATTAGTAAAAACGCCACCTTTTTATACTGGAGTAGCCTATTATGATCATACGCTTCTCAAAGGTGACATAATACCTCTTAATACGTCCAATACGTATAGTAGTACGGCAAATCCGGTTTTGAACTCATTAGCTACTGTTAGTACAGATGCCGTAAGTGCTACCAATGTTGCGAGTGGTACATTAAGCGGTTTGGGCTCACCCTATGCTACGGATTATGGTTTTGTGTACAGTAGTACCAATAATGCTCCTGCTATAACAGATAGTAAGGTCAGTAAAGGTGCCTCGTCGGCGACAGGTAGCTATAGTGCCGAACTGACCTCATTAACACCTGGCACCACCTATTATGTGCGGGCCTATGCCACCAACAGTGTAGAGACGTCCTATGGAAGTGTTGTCTCCTTTGTGGCTGCAAATCTGGCACCTACAGGATTGAGTTATACCACTCCGAATGTTTATACTAAAGGAACGGCTATTACATCACTGAGTCCATCAGTGACAGGTTCTGTAGTAAGCTACGGTATTACTCCTGCTTTGCCTGCCGGCTTGTCATTTGATACCTCAACCGGTATTGTTAGTGGAACTCCCACAGCTCTTTTAACCGTAACGGATTATACTGTAACGGCAACCAATACTTATGGCAATACCTCTGCTACCGTTCGCATAACGGTAAATGATGTTGCCCCGAGTGGATTGAGCTATACAACGCCGAATGTTTATACCAAAGGCACTGCTATGACTGCGCTTAATCCGACGGTGAGTGGTGGAATCGTGACAAGCTATACGATTAGTCCGGCGCTACCTGACGGATTGTCTATCAATGCCACAACCGGTGTAATTAGTGGTACACCGACGGTTGTTTCCGCGGCTGCCACTTATACCGTAACCGCTGCCAATACGGGAGGGAGTACTACTGCTACCCTCACTATTACGGTAAATGATATTGCTCCGACAGGCTTAAACTATACCACTCCGAATTTATTCACCAAGGGATTGGTTATTACATCACTAACTCCTACTGTTAGTGGTGGCGCTGTAATCAGCTACACTATTAGTCCTGCTCTGCCAACCGGATTGTCTATCGATGCCACTACGGGTATTATTAGCGGTACCCCAACCATTCTTAGAGCTGCTGTTAACTATACAGTAAGAGCGACTAATACGGGAGGCAGTATAACCAAAGTGGTTTCGATAACGGTAAATGATGCAGCTCCAAGTGGATTGAGCTATACTACACCAAATGTTTATACCAAAGGAACAGCAATTACTTCGCTCACTCCGACTGTCAGTGGAGGTTCTGTTACCAGTTATAGCATAAGTCCAAGTTTACCTGCTGGTTTATCGTTTAATACTTCCACCGGTGTTATCAGTGGAACTCCTACAGTAATTTCAGCTTCTGCCAATTATACGGTCACGGCAACCAATTCAGGAGGAAATACAACAAATGTTATTAATATTACTATTAATGATATTGCTCCAAGTGGATTGAATTATACCACACCGAATGTGTATACCAAAGGAACGGCTATTACATCGTTCAGTCCGACTGTCGGTGGTGGAGCAGTTACAAGTTATACCATTAGTCCTGCACTACCTGCCGGTTTGTCGATCAATGCCACAACGGGGGTAATCAGTGGTACTCCGACGGTTATAACTACGGCTACCACCTATACTGTAACAGCCACTAATACGGGCGGAAGCACTACAGCAACCATCGGTATAACCGTGAATGATATAGCTCCAAGTGGTTTGAGCTATAACACCCCCAATGTATTTATCACCGAGACAGCTATTGCCTCACTCAGCCCTACAGTTAGTGGTGGAACAGTAATAAGTTATACAATTAGCCCGGCTCTTCCTTCCGGTTTGTCACTAGATGCAGTATCGGGTATTATCAGCGGTACTCCAACAGTAGCGACTGCGGCCGCAAACTATGTGGTAACTGCATCTAATTCGGGTGGTAGTACTACTGCTACGGTAAATATTGCCGTGAAGAATGCCACCAAACAACTGTCAGTAAAAGCATATTTGCAAAGTTTGTGGAATAGCAGCACATTGAAGATGAATCAATGCCTGACAGCCAATGGTGTTACTCCGCAATTTACTACAGCTGTCGATGCGGTGTCAGTGGAGTTGCACGATCCATCCGATTATTTGACAATTGTTTATACGGCAAGCAATCTGTTGCTGGAGCCCGATGGAACCATTCATGCTGCAGGGCTAGGTTTTATAGAGATACCCGGGATTTATAGCAAAAGCTACTATATCACCATAAAAACGCGCAACCATTTGGAAACTACCTCTGGTACTGCAGTATCGTTTGCATCCGACAATATCAGTTATGATTTTACCTCAGCGGCCTCTCAGGCTTATGGTAGTAATCAGGGAAAACTGAAAAATGGGATATATGGAATTTATGCAGGAGATTTGAATCTGGATGGCTGGATAGATTATTTGGATTATGTTCAAATGGATATCAAAATACAAATGTTCTCTCTTGGATATCAGTTGGAAGATCTCAATGGAGATGGTTTCGTTGATTATAGCGATTATGTTATTCTTGATAATAATGTAAATGGTTTTTACTATGTGTTACACCCATAATTGTTTTTTGAAAAATATTTAAATAATTGCCCTATGAATATTACTATTAATAGTATGAGTAGAATTTGCTTGTTTCTGCTGATGTTTATTTTGTTGGAAACTAAAATACAAGCCCAAGTTCCTAACATGACATTGACTATTCAAAACGAACTTCAAACATCTGATAAAACGTTGGAATTTGATGTTTACCTATTGAACACGAATCCTTCTGTGTCATTTGAAATGAATACAATGCAGCTAGCAATTACAATGAATTCCTCTATTATAAACGGAGGAACGATCACTCCCAGTTTTGTTCCTGGAGGTTCAGATTTAATAGCGGTTCAAGTTCCTGATAATACAAGGTTCGATGATACCGGAACTCTTCCGATGATAAAAATTTCAGCTAAAACTCCTCCTGGCTACGGTAATGGAACTTTTATTAGTACTACAGCGCCAGGAACTAGATTTTGTCGATTGATATTGACGAACAGTGTTGCTTTCGCATCAGCGGCAGCAAATTTAGATTTTCAATTAGTAAAAACGCCACCTTTTTATACTGGAGTAGCCTATTATGATCATACGCTTCTCAAAGGTGACATAATACCTCTTAATACGTCCAATACGTATAGTAGTACGGTAAATCCGGTTTTGAACTCATTATCTACGGTCAGTACAGATGCCGTAAGTGCTACTAATGTTGCCAGTGGTACATTAAGCGATTTGGGCTCACCCTATGCTACGGATTATGGTTTTGTGTACAGCAGTACCAATAATACTCCTGCTATAACAGATAGTAAGGTCAGTAAAGGCAGCCCGTCGGCGACGGGAAGCTGTAGTGCAACTCTTACCGGATTGACAGCGGGAACTACTTATTATGTGCGCTCGTATGCTACTAACAGTGTGGGAACCAACTATGGAAGTGTTGTCTCCTTTGTGGCTGCTAATCTGGCACCAACCGGATTGAGTTATACCACACCGAATGTTTATACCAAAGGAACTGCCATTACAGCACTTAGCCCAACAGTGACAGGTTCTGTAGTCAGTTATAGTGTTAGTCCTGCTTTGCCAGGCGGCTTGTCGTTTAATACGTTAACCGGAGTGATTAGCGGTACCCCGACGGCTGTTTCTGCGGCAACTACTTATACTGTTACGGCAACTAATGCTAATGGTAGTACTTACGGTACGTTGAACATAGCGGTAAATGATGTAGCTCCTACTGGTATTAGCTACAGCACACCGCATATCTACACCAAAGGTACTGTTATAGCTTCGCTCAGTCCTGCTGTAACGGGTGGTGTTCCTACCAGTTATAGCATTAGTCCTTCATTACCTTCCGGTTTGTCATTTAATACGTCAACTGGTGTTGTCAGCGGTACCCCGACAGCGGTTTCTGCGTCCACAATGTATACGGTTACGGCAAGTAATCCTAACGGTAGTGTAAATGGCACGTTGAGTATCACCGTAAATGATGTGGCACCCACCAGTATCGCTTACACGACGCCGAATGTTTGTACCAAAGGTGCCGCCATCACATCGCTCAGTCCCACTGTTACAGGAGGCACACCTTCAGGTTATTCTATAAGTCCTGCATTGCCAAATGGTTTGGCGTTTAGTACAGCAACGGGTGTTATTAGTGGAACTCCGACGGTGGTTTCTGCAACTGCTACCTATACTGTTACGGCAACCAATGCCAACGGTAGCGTCAACGGAACGTTGAGCATGACTGTTAATGAAGTGGCGCCTGCCGGCTTAAACTACACTACACCGAATGTCTTTGTAAGAGGAACTACTATTACGCCACTTACTCCTACAGTCAGTGGTGGAACAGTCGCAAACTACAGCATTAGTCCCGCTTTACCGGCAGGTCTGTCCATCAATGCTTCTACCGGTATTATCAGCGGTACACCGACTGTAGTTGCTGCTGTGGCCAATTATACTGTAACAGCCACTAATACGGGAGGAAGTGTTGCAAAGGTTGTGAATATAACCGTTAATGAGGCCGCTCCAAGCGGGTTAAGTTATACCACTCCGAATGTGTTTGTTCGTGGAACCGGCATAACATCTCTTGTGCCTACTATAAGCGGAGGTGTAGTTACCAGTTACAGTGTTAGCCCTGCTTTACCCGCCGGACTTTCTATCAACACATCTACCGGTATTATAAGTGGTACGCCTTCAGTTGTTTCGACAATGAACAGTTATACGGTAACGGCTGCTAATGCAACCGGTAGTACCTCGTTTGTTTTGTCTGTTACGGTTAATGAGGCAGCACCTAGTGGATTGAGTTATACCACACCAAATGTATTTACCAAAGGAATGGCTATAACTTCGTTAGCACCTATTGTCAGCGGTACAGTGACCAGCTACAGTGTCAGCCCTGCGTTACCTACTGGTTTATCGATTAATGCTACTAACGGTATTATCAGTGGTACCCCTACTGCAGTTGTTGGTCAGAGTAACTATACGGTTATTGCTGCCAATGCCGGTGGAAATATCTCGTTTACCATTAGTATTGCCGTAAATGATATTGCGCCTGTTGGATTGAGCTATCAGACACCTAACGTATTTACCAAAGGAACAGCCATCACACCGCTCAGTCCTACTGTCAGTGGCGGTACGGTGACCAGTTATAGTATAGTTCCGGCATTGCCCTCGGGTCTTTCTTTCAATAGTAGTACGGGAGTTATCAGTGGTAGCCCGACTGCAGTTGCATCGGCCACTAATTATACTGTAACAGCCGTCAACTCGGGAGGTAGTGTAAGTTTTGCATTGAGCCTTACAGTAAATGATATTCCGCCTGCAGGTTTGAGTTACATTACACCCAATGTGTTTAATAAAGGTACTGCCATTGCGGCTTTGTCTCCGATTGTGAGTGGAGGTTCTGTAACCAACTACAGTGTGAGTCCGGCATTGCCCGCCGGGTTGTCTATCGATGCCACTACCGGTGTTATCAGCGGTACGCCGACGGCAATCTATTCGGCTGCCAATTATGCGGTCACAGCCAGCAATACGGGTGGTAGCACATCATTTACGGTAAATATTACAGTGCTTGATGCCGCTCCGAGTGGATTAAAATATACTACACCTAATGTGTTTACCAAAGAAGTGTCGATTGTGTTATTGACTCCAACCGTTAATGGTGGTACAGTAACCGGTTATAGCGTGAGTCCTGCTCTGCCCGCTGGTTTGTCCATCAATACTACGACGGGTGTAATAAGTGGCACTCCAACAGCAGTATCTGCAACGGGTAATTATATGGTAACAGCATCCAATTCGGGAGGTAGCTGTACGTTTGCAGTAACAATTACGGTTAATGACGACATTACCATGAGTCCGTTGGCAGCTCCTTCGGCAGGTTGCGAAGCTTCTGATCTGGCATTAACTTATACGGTGTTGAGCGGAGTCCCAACTCAGTATCAGGTCAAGTTTAATAATCAAGCCATACTTGCAGGATTGAGTAATATAGCTTACGCGGCGTTACCATCTTCAACCGCAGGCACAATTGCTTTCTCTATTCCTAAAGGTATGCGGGCTGGCGTTTATACCGGATACTTGCAATTGAAAGATAATGCGGGAGCAGAGAGTGCACTGTATTCGTTTGAATTTACCGTAAACTTGTCTTCCGATTATATCATTACCAAGTTTGACGATGTAATTGCTTGTGACAATAGCAGCTATCGCTTTGTTTCGTATCAGTGGTATAAAAACGGAGTGAAGATAGATGGAGCTACTAAGCAATTTTACAACGATCTGTCCGGTTTGGTTGGCACTTATATGTTGCAGGTTACTACAACAGATGGAAATACCTTCTTATCATGTCCTAAGACCTTTAATATAACAAAGAAAAGTGTTAAGGTGTTCCCGAATCCGGTACAAGCTAACCAATCTTGTTCTGTTCAGATGGTAGGTTTTAATGAAAGTGAATTGCAAAATGCAACTATATCAGTATATGACATAATGGGTGTTTGTGCATATAAGTCATCTACAGTAACTAACTTGAATACGCTGAAGTTGCCTTCGGAACAAGCTTATGTTGGTCATGTGGTTACTTCGAATGGACAAGAGTATTTGTTTAAAATTATAGTACAGAAATAGTATTTCTGTACTATAATCAAAGAATCATTATATGCAAAGATTTAAGATGTGTATCTCATTGAGAAAGCTGCGACTATTATTTGTTTTAATATGTACGGTTAGCGCTGGATTATTGTATAGTCAGGAAGAATACCTTCATTTTAATGTTGGATCAGGACTTCATGATTTATCATCTGATGCATTGAATGGAGGAAAATCTATGAAATTTAATTATTCAATCAATGCTTGCTATAGTTATTTTTTCCCTTCTCGGTTGGGGCTCTATGCTGAACGTCACTGGGGTATACAAACGGGGATCGGTTTACAATCATTCGGATTGGTTTCCACTCAGAATGGGTTGTCGGAAACTCCGGATATTGATACGGACGGAGATAATTATACTTTCCGAATCAAGTACAATAACTGGAAGGAGGAGCAGCAACTGCTTTATGTTACAATACCCGTAGCATTACAGTATAAGGTTGGTCTTGGAGTAGGACATAAGTTGATAACTTCTGTCGGATTAAAGTTAGCACTTCCGGTGATTCATAAATACAAAGCGGAAGGAGGTAAGTTTTCGACAACCGGATATTATGAAAAATGGAATCTGGAACTTTATGATTTGCCTCAGCATGGCTTTTCGACTTTTACAGGTAAAAGTACCGGCAATTTATTTGTACGTCCAACACTCTTTACTTCTGCCGATATAGGAGATCTTATAAAAATATCGAAGTTTGTCGATTTATACATAGGAGCTTATGTAGATTATGGCTTGACAAATACCCTAAAGTTGACAGATAAACATTGGACTGGAACCTATAAAGGACTATTTGCATCTTCAGAAATCTCATCTGTAAAACCGATTGCTTTTGGACTAAAAATGGGAGTTTATATTAACTCTATTTCAATAATTAAGCGGATTAAGCAAGGTAGATGGGAGTAAAGTGTTTCAATAAATGATTAAAGTAAAAAAACAAATTAAATAATTTTATATGAAAAAAGTACTAATCATATGGTTTGCTATCTGTATCTGTTTTTATTTGAAAGGACAGGATACCGGATCATATATTCATTTCAATATGGGTGAAGGTACGCATCAGTTGGGTTACAAATTGACTGACGGCAATAAGACAACAGCGCTAGGGTATACCGCCAATTTTGCATACAGCTACTTTTTCTTGTCTCAATTCGGGCTGCAAACCGGACTCGGACTGCAAACCTTCAATTCCAGTTCAACATTGAATGGTTTGTTTGTTTCTCCCGATGTGGATACTGATGGAGATGCTTATGATTTGAGAATGAATATGAAGGGCTGGAAAGAAAAGCAAAGTGTGGCATATCTTGATATACCATTACAGTTGCAGATGAAAAGTAATCTCAGTTCAAAAGTTAAACTGTTGACTTCTGTTGGTGTAAAATATTCAATACCTGTTTATAAGCACTATGAAGTGACAGAAGGACAAATGACAACGACGGGTTACTATAGTAAATGGAATCTGGAACTTTACGATTTACCGCAGCATGGATTTACGACTATAACAGAACGCTATAAAGGATCAATTAATCTGAAACCGGTTTGTTTGGCTATAATGGATGTTGGAGGATTAATCCGGTTGTCGGGTGCAGCTGAGTTGTACATTGGAGCTTATGCCAATTACGGGCTGACGAATATGATGTCGCACGATGGTAAGCTGTTGTATCAACATGATGGAGTGTATAACGGAGTTGCGAATTCGACAATAGCGTCAAATGAAAAACAGTTATCTGCAGGAGCTAAAATAGGTATTTATTTCAATATCGGACGAATGAAACCGAAGATCAAGCCTGTATTGATTGACACCTTGACCGATACGGATAAAGATGGGGTGCCCGACTTCCGTGATAAATGCCCGGGAACTCCTGCTGAAGCCCGTGGAATGGTGGATAAGAATGGTTGCCCGTTTGATACGGATGGCGACGGAGTTCCTGATTATTTAGATAAATGTCCGGGAACTCCTGCTGAAGCCCGTGGAATGGTGGATAAAAACGGTTGCCCGTTGGATTCAGATGGCGATGGAGTGCCTGATTATCTGGATAAATGCCCTAATACTCCAGCAGAAGCAAAAAGTTTAGTTGATAAGAACGGATGTCCATTGGATTCGGATGGTGACGGCGTTCCTGATTATCTGGATAAATGCCCTAATACTCCATTGGCGGCCAAAGGTATGGTTGATAAAAATGGATGCTTGCTTGATATCGATGGTGATGGAATTCCGGATTATCTGGATAAATGCCCTACAATTCCAGGGGTAGCTGCCAATAATGGTTGCCCGGAAATTAAACCGGAAGTAAAGAGGTTGTTCAAAAAAGCAATGCAAGGCATTCAATTTGAATCAGGAAAAGCTATCATTAAACCTGTTTCTTTCTCAATACTAAATGATATTGCTACTGTTCTTGTCAATAACCCAACCTATTTAATCGAGGTTCAGGGACATTGTGATAATACAGGGAATCCTCAGCATAATCTGATTCTGTCGAATGACAGAGCTTTGTCTGTTAAAATGTATTTAGTTGGTAAAGGAGTCGAAGAGAGACGAATGACTTCGAAAGGATATGGAGATACAATGCCAATAGCTGATAATAAAGTTGCATGGGGCAGGGCATTGAATAGGCGGGTTGAGTTTATTGTTTCGTTTGAAAAAGTGGAATCTGCTAATTGAATAAAGGGACTATCTATTCTATTTGTGGCATAATATGGATATTCTAAGTTTAGAAAAGATAAATGCACGATTTGAGAAAGTGCTTGATATAATAAAAAAAAGAAGAGCAATCTCAAATTCATCGATTAGCATCAATAATGTAGCGCGATTTTCAACAGGTACTGTTATAACAGGCATATTAGTTTGTGCGGATAATTGTTATTTTGACGGGCAAATAAATGGAGAACTTGAAGCAATAAACAAACTTGTTTTAGGCGAAAATTCAGAAGTGGTCGGTACTGTTTATGCCGGAGATTTAATGGTTAAAGGTAAAATTAGAGGAAATGTAATAGTCAATAATAAAGCCATTTATTGTAGCACTTCTAGTATTATCGCCGAGAGTTTGCAAACAAATTTTTTGGTCGTTGAAAATGGAGCAGTATTAAATCTAAGTAATTTATCGATGCAATTAGACAGAGTTAATGCATCGTTGTGTGCGTGCGAATATGAGCACAATTCAATGACAAATAGCAGGATTAAGATGAAAAGGACAGAAAAACATGATAATCTAAAAATTAACTCAGAAGCAAAATATTCGAATAAAAACGATGATGTTTTATTGTTTCAGTTCTTTCAGAATAAAGAAAATAACTCAAAATAAAAATGATAAATATGGAAAAGTCTTTTATTATTCCCAGTGTTTTCGAAGAAAATTCGACGATATTTTCCAAAGTTGCGGATAACTTTATTGACGGAATCCGATTGGTAAATTTTAAAGGTAAGGATTATATTATAGGAAATCTGGCATTGAAGGAAGGAAGTGCGCCTCACAAGCTAATTAATAGTTCTCCGGACGATATCGATTATCAACTCTTGGGCTTGACAGCTATGTTGATAGCATCCTTAGGTACTTATTCTAAATTGGTGGTTACAATTGGTTTCCCGAATACAACTTTCCCTTTATATCGAAATGGAGCGGAGAAATTTTTTCGAGGAAATCATCTAATCTCTTTTGATGGTAGAACCTACGGTAAAAACGAAACAGAGAAGATTGAAATTAGTGTTCAAGATATTGATGTCTTGACAGAAATAGAAGGGTGTTGTAAATCTGTTATAAGTACTTTTAACGAAACAGAAGACTTCTTTATTGCCAGCCTAGGGTTTGGAACGTTTGAATTAGGGCTTCATATAACCAGTGGTATTGTTAATCGCACGGCTTACAGTTCAAAAGGAATTTCGTATGCGGTAAACTTGCTCGAAAATGAACTAAACAAAGAGCATTATTTAAATTTGCTCACCGAACAGCAAATCGAGCGTGCTTTTCAGCGAGGGTCAATAGTGGCCAACCGGAAGCGGATTGATATTACAAATATCAGAACCCGGGCATTACAAAGTTATTATTCGGAGGTTATATCTCCTTCTATTCGAAAGAAATTCAACGACGAAGATTATATAAATACAAAAAAAATATATTTAGCTGGTGG
>Ga0302205_10000416_pt1 | contig 17863 bp, 10 predicted proteins | sample II_Fen_E1_3_FD_194582 | JGI IMG/M metagenome (GOLD analysis project Ga0302205, IMG submission 194582) | Peat permafrost microbial communities from Stordalen Mire near Abisko, Sweden - II_Fen_E1_3 | ecosystem: Environmental > Terrestrial > Soil > Wetlands > Permafrost | place: Sweden: Abisko...
TACAGAGCGACGGGCGCACCCAAACCGCCGGCACCGATAATCAGCACCTTGGCGGCGTTTATTTTCTCCTGGCCTTCCACCCCTACGTCTGCAAGCAGGATGTGGCGGCTGTAGCGTTGAATCTGGTCTTCCGAAAAATCCATGGCCTTAGCTTATTTGGAGCCTCCGCCCATGAAATACAGAAAATCCACTTCGTCGCCTTCGTTCAACAAAGTGCTGGCGTAATCGTCCTTCAGGACAAATTCACCGTTGCGCTGAACAGAAACCATTTCGGGTTGAATGACGTTGTTCAGTTGAATGACGTCCAAAACGGACAGAGGCAAGCTCACTTCCTGAACGTCGCCATTTATTTTTATAGTGCTCATACTTGTTTGGTTTTAGGATGTAGCAAAGGTCGCTACTACGCAGTTGGGAGCATATACCCCGACCTAGGCATTTTCATACCTCATTTATGGTATTCTGCAAATATTTCGCACTGGAAAATTCTTTATACAAATTGCCCACTTCCTACGTAAGGGTGTTTTATCAACCCCGAAGATGCAGGGAAGTATGTTAAAATGCCATTTATCAGGCCCTTTACCGTCAGAATTGCATTATTGTGGACGCTTGACACATCGTTGTAACATATAATTCATATTTTTGCGGGCATTATATACCCAAAGGCTATTCCGTTTTAATCCAATATGAAAAACACCTCCATTTACAAAATTATTTTTGTATTCCTCTTTTTCGTTTTTTCGTTTTCAGCTGCTCAAGCCCAGCTTTTCATCAATGAATTCATGGCTTCAAACACCGGCATAACACTTGATCCCGATTATAAGCAAAGTTCCGACTGGATAGAAATCTTCAACAATGGCAGCAGTACCGTTGACCTTGGGGGGTATTATCTGACCGATAATTTGTCGAAACCCACCAAATGGCAGATTCCAATTGGGGTTCAAATCGCCGCTAAAGGGCATTTGGTATTTTGGGCAGACAATATGAATACGGGACACCACACCAATTTCGCGCTTTCAGCATCGGGTGAGCAGATAGGAATTTCAGACAAATCGGGCGTATTGATAGACTCCGTTGAATATGGTGTTCAGGACAATTCCTCACTATACAATTATGGTGGCGGATCCATCGTCGTGCTCGATACAACGTTGTTGGGACTTCCCGAAGCCAATATCTCCATGGGCAGAAAACCCGACGGAAGCAACGACTGGGTTTTATTCACACAACCTACACCCGGTGCGGCCAACAATACCACGGGCTATTCGGATATTGTTAAGAATGATCCTGATTTTTCAATTTCCGGCGGTGTCTATCACAACCCTGTCACCATTGAAATCAAATCAATTTTTGGAGGTGTCGTTCGTTACACCCTTGATGGAACCGATCCAAATGACCTGTCACCGTTGGCCAACGCTCCCATCAACATTACAAAAACCACTGTAGTAAGAGCCCGCATCTTTAAACCCGGACAAATACCCGGACTGGTAGCCACCAATACATATTTAATCGACACCGACAACAAAATCAATAAGTTGCCTATCGTTTGTTTGACATCGGCTCCTGATAATTTCTGGGCTGCCGATTCAGGACTTTGTGTGCAACGAAGCACAAAACCTGACTGGGAAATACCTGTTAACATCGAACTTTTTGAAAACGATGGCAGACAGGGTGCTGCATTCAACAAACGGGCAGGAGTCAAAGTGAATGGTTATTATTCTTGGCAGTTACCCCAAAAAATGCTCGGAGTCTATTTTCGGAAAGCCTACAGCTCAACGAAACTGGACTATCCGTGGATATTGGACAAAAAACGCACCTCGTATGATGACTTTGCACTTAGGGCTTCTGGAAGCGACTGGGGCAACACCATGTTTAGGGATGCCATGGTTCAGACGGCTTCGGTAGAAAATACAAACATCGATATTTCGGGATTCAGGCCAAGTGTGGCATACATCAACGGAGCGTTCGCGGGTATTTATAACATTCGTGAAAAGGTCGATGAAAGTTACATAAATGGCAACTATGGCCTTCAGCCTGGAACGTTCGACATGATTGAAGAAGTGGATACCGGGGAATATGTAGAAACAGGTGATAAAGTCGCCAACAAGTATTTTCTTTCTCTTGTTGCTAAAGATTTGACCGTTCAGGCAAATTATGATGCTGTTGCTGCTGAAATGGATGTTGAAGAATTTACGGAAATGGTTTGTACGGAAGCATACAGCGGAAATAACTCCATCGGTCACAATCTGATGAAGTGGAAGCCAAAAGGCACCGGCAAATGGAGATGGATACTGATGGATTTGGATCGCGGTTTTTTTGGTGCAAGCAACCAATTGATTACGTTCTACGAAAATGAAACCGGATGGCCTTTCAAAAACTTGATGAAAAATACGGCATACAAAAAACAATTTGGAAGAAAACTTGCCGATTTACTTTTTACCACGTTCAATTCCAAAAGAATGGTTTCGAGGATCGAGGGCCACAAAAAAGCCATCGAAGCCGACATGCCAGCACATATCGCTCGTTGGGCTGGAACAAGTGGGATTGGCTCCTACAGTAGCATCAAAGCCATTTCATCCATGAGTTACTGGTTATCAGAAGTGGAAACATTGAAAACTTTTGCTCAGGCTCGACCAGGGATTCTCTTAAACGATTTAACCAATTATGGTTTTCAAAGCCCGGTTCCTGTTACGATTTCAACCGTACCAGGCCCTGCTGGAGATCTGACATTCAACGGGTTGAAAATCCCAGTTGATGTTTGTAGTGGTGGCTATCCCAAAGGTGAAGAAATAAAATTGACCGCTCAACCAAAATCCGGTTACAATTTCTTAGGTTGGAAAGCCAATACCGATTCACTTTTAATCGTTCGAGGAAGCAGTTGGAAATATTCCGATACCGGTGTCAATTTAGGTGTATTATGGAGAAATTCGAATTTCGATGATACGGCTTGGAAATCGGGCCTTGCCGAGTTGGGTTACGGAGATGGTGATGAAAAAACAGTGATCAGCTATGGGACCAGCACTTCTAACAGGTACATAACCTCCTATTTCAGAAAAAGCTTTGTTTTAACGAATAAGGAAAAAGCGACTGGATTGACCATGTCGTTAAAATATGATGATGGGGCGGTCATTTATTTGAATGGAACAGAGTTACAACGCTGCAATATGCCTGCCGGAACCATTGCTTATGGCACATTGGCATCCACAGCCATTGCGGTGCCTGAAGAATCCAATTTTCACACGTTTTCGATTGGTTCAGATTTATTGGTAAACGGCAACAATATAATTGCTGTCGAAGTCCACCAAGCAGCGGCAAACAGCGCTGACGTTAGTTTCGATATGGAATTATCGGTAACCACGCCTGGAGTCGGCAATTACCTTTCCACTGCAAAAGAACTAGTTTTAAACCCTCAGACAACCGTAAATATTTCTGCGGTTTTTGAACCAAATGGCAAGAGTATACTTCCCACGGAGATTTCGGATGTGATGACACTGACAAAAAGCAAATCACCTTATTTAGTGCCTATGGATGTCAACATTGCTTCTACAGGCAAACTGATTATCGAACCTGGTGTGGAAGTCTGGTTTTCGGATGGAGTTTCCATATTCTCTGAAGGTCCTGTCAGTGCAAAGGGAACCACCTTGGAGCCGATCATTTTCAAGAGCAATCCAGAAAGTGTAGCAAAGAAATGGGGTTTGATTCACATCAAGAACGCAAATGATACGGTCTGGTTTAAGAATGTCATCATCGAAAATGCCTCAGAGGGACCCAGTCCCATTCGGGATATAGCAGCGCTGATGATTGAGAATTCGACCGTCATGCTCGACAGTTTGACCATCGACAACGTCTATTTAAATCCGCTCAACGTATATAATTGTCAAACCAAGATTACGAACAGCCGTTTTCATTCCGATTATCCTGGTTGCGATGTCATAAACATCAAAAAAGGAAAGATCGCCATGTATAAATGTGAGTTTATCGGTAACAAAGGCGTTGACTCCGATGCACTTGATTTTGGTGACATGTCCGATGGGAACAGCAGCGTCAGAAACAGCTATTTTCATGACTTTGAAGGTTCAAACGCAGATGCAGTCGATTTGGGCGACCACGCCAAGAACGTCGTAGTCGATAGCATCATTGCTTACAACATCAACGATAAGGGCGTTTCAATCGGGCAACGCTCCTCTGCCACAATAACCAATTCCGTCTTTATCAATTGTGGAATGGGTGCTGGAATGAAAGATTCGAGCAGTGTACGAATCGACCATTGTACCTATTACGGAAACTATTTTGCTTTGGCCAACTATCAAAAGCATGCCGGTGATGCCGGCTCCAATTTGTTTGTGACCAATACCATACTTTCAAATTCGTATGAATTAGGGTATTTCAACGATGAATATTCAAAAATCGACATCTCCAACTCCTTGGACGACACGGAAAACATGCCTGTTGGAAAGAACAATTTGTTTTCGAACCCGTTATTTACAAATCCGACTCAAAATGAATTTTCATTTTTAACTGGATCACCCCTATTCAATGCTGGAAATGATGGGAAAAACATCGGTGCCAATCTGAAGTTGCCTACCCTGCCTGTTTCCATATTGATCAGTGATATTGCCTATGTCTCCGATCTTAATATGGAAGATCTAGAATTCATCGGACTGTACAATCCTGGAGAAAACAGTCTTCCGTTGGATAGTTGCACCTTTACCAGTGGTATCAAATTTACGTTCCCGGTTGGAGCTTCCATTGGGCCCAAGCAAAAAATTTATATCTCCTCACTGGCAACTTCCACCTTTTGGAATGACAAGGGTGCTGTGGTCTATCAATGGGAAAGTGGGCACCTTGACGATGCAGGAGAGAAAGTTCAATTGATGAACACTTATGGCAAGGTCATCGATCAGGTTGTATACAACAACAAAGCACCTTGGCCATTACCAACCAATTCAAGCGAAGGCATTTCATTGAAACGTTACGATGTGGACAACCATTTTGCCGAAAATTGGATGAAACGTCCGATAGCAGACATGGTTAGTACATCCATCCACTCAACTGAAAAGGTGTTTGCCGTTTATCCCAATCCAACCAATGGCCCTGTTACTTTCAGACATGACATGAACACTTCGCAGCAACTTGACCTCTACAATCTAACAGGACAAAAAGTACGGAGCCAAAAGGTCGGAAATGGCGAAACCATTGATCTATCAGCGTTTGCAGGTCAAATTTTGTTTGCCAGAATCGGAAACAGAACGGTTAAAATCGTGGTCCTGAAATAATCTGTAGGACTTTTTGAAATTATTTTCCGCTTTAATGAATGAATTCCACACCATTCATTAAAGCGGAAATTGTTATTTTTGATACGACCTTTCACCTAAACATCAAAGCATGTACCGAAACCTTTTGCTCCTGATTGCTTTTTCGTGCGGATGCAGCTTGCTGCAGGCAAAAACCAGTCAAACCGTTTCCACCCTCTCAAACCAAACCCTGGTGCTTTCCAGCCCCATCGATTACCACCTCACAGGGACCACTCCGATGGTCAATTCCACCGTGAACCTTAAAAATGATGATGCCTGGTTGTTTTTTGACAATATTCGGCCAGCCCTGGTAGTGAGCACGTACGCTTCCAACCTGAAAGTGAACGGAGCAGCCCTGGTGAACGGAACCAATGCCCGCATCACCATCTATAAGCACGGTACAGTCGTCATTCCACAAGGACCAACGTTCAAACCCCTGACTGTTTTTTCAAAAGATAATTATTCCGGATCGACTACCCAAATCGGTTTGGGATACAACATTGCCCTGAATGACTTCGACAACAACATCCGTTCCTTCCGGCTGAAACGGGGGTACATGGCCACGTTCGCCACGGAACCGGACGGTACCGGCTACAGCAGAGCCTTTGTGGCTCAGGACGATGACATCGTGTTCGACATCGTACCCAAGGAATTGTACGGACGCACCTCCTTCATCCGCGTCATCCCTTGGAAATTCGTTTCCAAAAAAGGCTGGTGCACCACCAACGGCAGCTACGACTGGGAAGCCGGGATGACCGAATCCACTTGGTTCTACTCCTGGAGCGCGGACAAATCGTCCACCAGCAATTTGGAATACATTCCCATCCGAAGCCAACTGTATTGGCCGGGCTGGGATCAGATCAACGGTCTGGAAGGCGCCACCGGTGTTTTGGGTTACAATGAACCGGAACATTCCGAACAACACGACGGCACCACCTACAGCGCCGCAACAGCCAGTGCCAACATGCCCCAGTTTCAGAACTCGGGACTGCGCATCGGTTCGGCCGCGCCCACCGACAAAACCTGGATTTCCAGCTTTATCACGGCTGCAGACGCCGCCTGCTATCGGGTTGATTTCGTGGCCATGCACGCCTATTGGGGCGGCTTGTCGGCGGCAACCTGGTACACCACACTGAAAAGCTGGTACGACGCCACTGGTAGACCGCTCTGGATCACAGAATGGAACAACGGGGCCAACTGGACCACCGAAGCCACCTGGCCATCGGGTACGGACGCCCAGTTTGCCAAACAACTCACCGACATCAAGGCCATCCTCAATGTGATGGACACCTGCAGTTTTGTAGAGCGCTATTCCATCTACAACTGGGTGGAAAACAAGCGGGCGATGCTTCTTAGCGGCCTGACCCCTGCCGGCGAATACTACAAGGGCGACCATCCCGACCTGGCCTACAATCCGGCGATGCAGGTCATTCCCAAAACACCGGTCATCTCAACGCCCACTTGGACCAAGACCTACAATTCAGCCACCGGCGAAATTACATTCACCATCACCGACAACAATGCGGAGATGACCGACCGATACGTCTTGCAGGTCAGCACCAACGGCAGTCTTTACCGAAATGTCGCTGTGCTTCCGCAGCGCGCATACGACCTAAAAGCCACCACGTACACGTATGTTTACAAACCGACGGCGGAGGAACGGACGGCTTCGACCTACCGTTTCAAGTATGAATACCTGAATGGCAGTGCGTTATACACAACAGCCCTGGCTTTTAACGGAAGTACCACGGACGACTATACCAAGGCTTCCTTCGCTGACGGTGATTATTATATTTTGAACGATGCCACCGGTCTGTTCCTGACCAACAGCGGCACCACTACGCCGGCCTTTGCTGCTAAAAACGGGGCCACCAGCCAACTTTGGACGTTGTACAAAGATACGACCAACCGCTATAAAATCACTTCCAAGTCGTCTGGAACCTTTCTGAACGAATCGGCCGTGCTCATTTCAAGCGCCTATTACCCCACTTGGAATTCCTACGACCTGCTCCGCAAGAACGGCAGCGACCTTACCGCCATCCAGAATGGAGACAAGGGCGGCACGATGTTCTGGACGGTCAGCGGCACCACGGTGACCGGCAAGGGCAGCGCCACGATGACAGGTTTCCCGTTCCGCTTGCTTTCCGTAACCGGTTCCGGCATAATAGCCAATCTTACTTATAAAACGACGACCTACCGCAACAGTGTTTCGGTGGTTGCAGGCGATACCCTCACCCTTGCTCCTACCCCGTTGACAGCCGGCGGAACCTGGCTCTGGAGCACCGGGGAAACTACGGCTACAAAAGTGCTCAACGGCATCACCGAAAGCGGCAGCTATACCGTGACCTATACCTGCAACGGCAGTTCGCGGTCTGAAACCTATACCGTCACGGTTACCCGCAAGAATCAGCTGGCTGACGGATTCTACACCATCATCAACCCGGTGGACAGCGCTCGGCTCACCAACATCGGAACCCTGGTTCCAACCTATCTGCCCAAAGATGAGGTGCATCCCGAAACCCAAGTCTGGTACATCGCCCTTGACGCCGTCAGCAAGCGTTACTCCATCTATGCGCAAAGCAATGGTTTCAAGTTCCTCAACGAATACGGCCGTTTCAACAACAGCGCCTATTCCAGCGCCTGGAACTCCTACGAAATCTACCAAAAGGCCGGAACCGACCAATATGCCATTCAAAACGGCGGAAGCTCGGGTGTGCTGTACTGGTCGGTCACCAATATTCTGACCGGCAAAGGCACCGCAACCATGGACGGCTTTCCGTTCACCCTGCAACCTGCCAAATTGGCCCTGAAGGTCTATCCGTACATCAACACCAAGAGTACGGACAGCCTAGCGGTGCTTTCAGGCACGACGGTCGAACTCCAGCCCAAGGCTACTTTGTCCGGCGGCAGTTGGAAGTGGGACGACGGCTCCACCACCCAAAATCGGACCGTTTCGCAAACCGGCACCTACAAAGTACTCTGTTCGCTGAACGGTGACACCATGAGTTGCCGCTTTAAAGTGGAAATCTATCAGAAATCCACCCTGACGGACGGCGCCTATTTCATCAAGAATCCGCAGGACGGCTCTTACCTGACCAATGTCGGAAATGACGTACCCGTTTTCCTGGGAAAGGACGGCATCAACGGCGATGCCCAGACTTGGATCATCACCAAGGACGCCACCTCCACACGCTTCAAAATAGCCAACAAGGCCAATCCCGCTGTCTTCCTCGATGAATACGGCCGCTACAACAGCAGCACGTATGCCTCGGCCTGGAACAGCTATACGTTTTACAACCAGAACGGCACCAACCTGTACGCCATTCAGAACGGCGGCAGCTCGGGTGCGGCCTACTGGAAGCTGACCAACTCGATGATTCGCGGCAAGGGTTTTTCCACCATCACCGGTTTCCCCTTCGAACTGGTCGATCCGTACGGTGAAGCCAAACTGAGCGGTTCAGCGGCAGCCATGCGCTACAACGGCGGCTACCTGATGTTGGGCGACAGCATGCTTGTGGAAACGGGTTCTAAACTTGTGTTGAAACAATTCGTAGGCACCGCCGGCGGTACGTTCAATTGGAGCACCGGAGCCACCACCGATTCCCTCTCGCTGGGCAATGTTCAACAAAGCGGCACGTATTCGGTCACTTACACCCTTGGCACGACCAGCTATACGGAAAATTTCGTGGTAAACGTCTACGACAAGAATCAGTTGAAGAATGGCCTGTACTACATCATCAATCCGGCTTCGAACAAATACCTTTCGTTCGTACATCCCAGCCTGAAACCGACGTTCGCCAACAACAGCGTCAATATTGATATGAACCAAGGTTGGTACATCCAGAAGGACAGCACCGTAAACCGGTACAAATTCATTCCGCTCAAGAACACGGCAGTCTTCCTCGACCGGAACGGCTCTTTCAACACGCTGAGCTATGCCAGCGACAGCTGCAGCTACGAAATCTATCACCTCACCGGCAGCGACAACTGGGCCATCCGGAACGGCGGCGGCGCAGGTACCAGCTATTGGCTTGCCGGAACCACCTATGTGACCACCCCGGGCACCGAAAGCATCGCCTTCCCCTTCACGCTGAAAGAATACACGGGTCCAACAACCGGATTGAGCGTTTTGGATGGAAGCAGTGTCGCCTACGGGCCTAACCCGTTCAAGGAGGTGCTGACGCTTTCCCTCAACCTGGACGCGACGCTGGATATTTTGACGCTGGACGGTCGCCGAATGATGCACGTGAATTGCCTGGCAGGCAAGAACGACATTGCTACAAGCACCTTGCATGCAGGCTCTTACATCGGCATCCTCCGTTCGGGCGATAGCAGGATGACTATCAAATTGATCAAAGTGGAATAGTTATGGTGGCCGGCGGTTTGTTGGCCATCCTTGCTTTTACTGGTTTTTCAAACCGACCACGTGCGCAGCCACGAAAGCGGCGGTTTCTGTCCGCAAGCGCGTATCACCCAGTGACACGGCCTGGAAGCCGTTCTGCAAAGCTAAGGAGACTTCCTCCGGGCTGAAATCGCCTTCCGGCCCTATCAGCACCAAAACGGGCGTGCCAGCCTTGCAAACGTGATTCAACAGGGGTTTCTCCCCGGGATTGCAGTGGCAGATGTATTTTTGACCTTCGAAAGGCTGGGTGACGAACTTCTTGAAGTCGGTCAGCTCCCCGATCTCAGGTTTCAACGCCTTCATCGATTGCTTGAGGGCAGAAATCACGATCTTCTCGATGCGCTCCAGTTTGAGGTTCTTGCGTTCCGAATGTTGGGAACCGATAAAGTGGAAACCACCGATGCCCACTTCCGTTGCTTTCTCGACGAACCATTCGATGCGGTCGAAATTTTTGGTCGGCGCCACGGCGATGTGGGCCATGAAAGCGGGCGTCTTGTCCGGAATCGTTTCCAGCACTTCCACCATGCAATGCTTGGGATGCGCCTGTACGATTTTGGCCTTGTAAAAGTTGCCGCGACCGTCGATCAGGTCGATTTCAGCCCCTTCTCCCAAACGAAGCACACGGACACAGTGAACCGACTCCTCCTCCGAAAGACAGGGGTTTGTCAGAATATCCGGTGTATAAAAAATAGCCATGACTTATCCGAGCAATAGGCCGACCATCGTTGCAGACATACAAGACACAAGCGTTCCGGCCAGCACGGCCAAAGGACCGTATTTGGTCAGCCAGGGACGCGCCTGCGGTGCCAGCGAACCGATACCACCGATTTGAATGCCGATGGAACTGATGTTGGCAAAGCCGCACAATAAATAAGTGGACATGATGATTGTTTTCGGATCGGTCAACACACCCGTTTGAACCAGCGTGGCCAAACTTTGGTATCCAACGAATTCGTTCATGATCGTTTTTTCACCCAACAGCTGCCCCACGGAAATCGCATCGGCCGGATTGATGCCCATCAGCATGACCAGTGGCGAGAACAACAGCCCCATGATGAACTGGAAGTTGAATTGCTTATAACGTCCATCGGAGACTTCAGCCAAGTATTGATTCAGGACGAAACCGTCGCCCAGACCGACGGAAATCACGTTGACAATGCAAATCACCGTCAAAAAGGCCGAAACCCAAAATGCGATTTTGAAGGATTTTTTCTTGTTCTTTTTTACAAAGACCTGCATGTAGGAAACCGCCAACGCCAGTATCGCCGCACCCAACAAGACTGCGGAAATGGAATAGCTTCCAACAAATTTGGAAACCAGGAAATTGGCAAATGCCACAAAGGCGATGAATACCAACAACATACCGGCAATGTTCATGGCCAACCTCAAACCGTCGGAGGTACCGATGGCGATGGAATCCAGGAAGTTGGTGCCGATTTTGTTTTGTTCGATGGCGGTGTTTTCGTCCACTTTTTCCGTTTGCGGGAACAGGATCTTGGCAAAAACCGCCGCTCCAGGCACCGCCATCACGGATGCCGAAAGCAAATGCTTGGCAAAAATCAGTTGGGATACGGCATCACCTCCACCAAGCATTCCGATATAGGAAACCAGCACGCCGCCGGCAATGGTAGCCATACCGGCCGTCATGATGAGGAATATTTCGGAAGCGTTCATTCGGCTCAGATACCCTTTCACCAACAACGGTGCTTCGGTCTGCCCCATCAACGCCAGATGCGCACCCAACACCAAGCCTTCCGAACCGGAAATCTTCATGATCTTGCGCAGCATCCAGGATGCGGCCTGAACCGCTTTTTGCACGACACCCAGATAAAAGAGCAGGCTACTCAGGGCTGAAAAGAAAATGATGGTGGGCAAAACCTGAAAGGCAAAAATATAACCGAAGGACTTGACATTCATCAGTCCACCGAGCAAGAAGGTTGAACCCTCGTTGGTGAATGCCATGATTTTAATAAAGATACGTCCGAGGAAATCGAAAATGGAGCCGAAGAACGGTACGAACAGAATGCCAATGGCCAGGAGGAACTGAACGGTCAACCCGATCGCCACCAATTTCCAGTCGATGGCTTTGCGGTTTCTGCTAAAAAGCACGGCAAACAAGACAAGTGAAACGATGCCGACAAGGCCTTTCCCTACGGAGACCAGCGAGATGCCAGCCATGGCGGACATGTTGATTTGAGCGAGTATCATGGTATAATTCTTTTAATGCAGGACAAAAATACATTTTTTCTCGGAACACCAACTACCGTTCGGACGCAAAAAAACCACCTTGCGGGTGGTTGAGTCGAAATTACGAAATGTCTATAAACAAAAGAAGGTTGTCTCACGACAACCAATCTTCCTTAACCTTAAATCTAATACCATGAAAAACACAGTACAAATATACGCGGCATTTTGCGTCTATGCAAATATTCTGACTAAAAAAATAGGTTGTTTAACATGTTTTAACGATTAGTGTACATGTTACACTTAATAATTAGGCCCATGAAAGCACTTAACAATCTATATTTCAACCCGTTAAATATTAGAAAAGTTTTCTGCTGCTGGAAAAATACTCAAACAATTAACACAAATAAATGTTGTAAAACATGTAATCTTAGGGGCAAAACATGTTCTACAGCATCATTCAACGATGATGGGAGCTTCTTTTTGGGGAATTTCGAGCGCTTTGAAAGGGTAAAATTGCTTCAGATCGAGGTAGATCCGACGACAGGCAATCGCATCGAGGGCCGCATAAGCTTGTTGGCCGTGTGAAAGTTCCTCTGCCTCCCAATTAGAAAGCCGCTGTGCCTTGGAAAGTTTTTTTCCAAAGAGGATGGCATATATTTTCTGAAGGCTATTGTCGGCAATGCCGTAATCTTTGACAAAAGACTGCAATTCGACGAAACTCCGCGGTTCGAGCGCATGATCGCGTCCTCGAAGCATTAGGAAATCATCTTTGATGGATAATCCGACTTTCAATACATCGTTGTTGAAGAAATCCGTCAGCCCAGCCGGAAAGCCAATCCGGTTCAACCGGATCAAATAACAGGTGGTCGAAGTGGCAATCTGAAGCAATGCCACTTTATTGCGTTTGCCCTTGGTGAACACGGGTTTGGTTTCCGTATCAAAGCCAATAACTTCTTCCTTGTTCAGAAGTTCAAGCACTCTGTCGAAATCTTCAGGGGTCTCCACTACTTCGATGTGTCCGGTAAAGGTTTCGACCGGTAACAGATTCAATTCGTCCTTGGTGATGGAGCCGAGCAGTTCGTTCATTCGAAATCCTCCTCTTCCATGGATAAAACGTCGTCTTCAACCGTTTTAAATTTGCAATTGTGCAGTGCACGGAGCACATTTACGAGGGACTGGCCCCAAAATTGCTCGAAGTTGGTGCGGCAGACATACAAGGCATCGTTCATAGTATCGTCGTACCCAATGCGGAAAACAGAGATGAAATTGAACAGATCCTGCCAAATGTCAGCCAGATTTTCGGATGCAAAGGTGGCTACTGGCGTATCGGAGTAACGAATGTCCGGATGGAATACTTCCAAATAAGCATCGTCGTGCCCCAAAAGATTGGCTATGGTCTGCGCCAAGTCCGCATATTGATCTTCGGTAGCAAAGGTTTCGGGTTCTTCATCAGAAATCAACTCATTGACTGGCAACAGATTGGCTTTAAGATAGAGAAGCGGAAGCAACTTGGTGGTGGTGTCCAAAAATCCTGCTTTATCAGTCGTTTCGAGCTGATCCATGAAATCACAGAAGGATTTTGCAACGGCTACAAATTCGATGGTATTCTTATTGTAAACGGGATTGTCTGATTTTAAGGCTTTTGACATAAATTGGATGATCTGGAATAACGATGCAAAAGTACAAAATAACGGCGATATACAAAAAATTGAACACCTTGGATTAAATAAAGCATCAAGGAGGGGTTTTCTGAGTTGTTTTTGTATTTTTGCAACTTAAAGAAATCTGACAGTCTATGCTATGGCAAACCCAGTAAAACATATTAAAAAGCCTTCCCCTGCAAAACCAAAAACCGGATTCCTGCACAAAAAGGAAACCTGGATATCCGTCGGCATTCTTTGGTTGGTTTTTGTCACTTGGCTGACCATCATTTTGATATCCTTCTTGTTTTCCGGCGGCTCCGACCAAAGTCTAGTATACGGTCTGCCCTTCAGCGAGCTAAGCAGCATCACAGGCAAGACTTTGAACATCGGCGGATCCTTAGGCGCTTGGTTGGCCAACATCATCATCAATGGTTGGTTCGGCTATTCGTTCGTCTTCATGCTGGCTTTCGGCTGGATTCTGGGACTCCGAATGTTGGGTGTTATCAAACTATCCCTCATCAAGAATTTTCTGCTCAATGGCTTCGGCTTGGTCTGGAGTTCCGTTGCACTGGCCTTTTTCCTACAGCCGTTGATTCCCGACAGTTTCATCGTACCCGGGGGTGCTCACGGCTATTGGCTGAGTGAATGGCTGACCGGCCGCATCGGCTGGCCAGGAGCGCTTTTAGTCATTTTGGCCTCGCTGTTTATTTTCCTGATCTTTGTCAAAGCAAGCACCCTGCCCTTCATACAACGCATACTGGCTTGGAAACCGTTCGCCCGAAAGGAAAAAACGGCCGATGAGGTGGAAGCCGCTGCTTTCAGCAAAGGGGACGGAGAATGGCCGGAAGAATTCGATAAAAGTTGGACAGCTGCCGCTGCCGCTTCACCTTTTGCCACTTCCGAAGCAAAACCTGCTGAGAAACCCGATTTTGAGGATGAGGACGACGAAGACGAGGAGGAAATAGACGAGGAACCGGAAGTGGACGAAACGCTTGTGACCGAAGAACCTCCCCTACCCGATGACATCGACTTCGAAATCAAGGTTGGCAAGGGCGACGACGCTGTCGTTGACTCGGAAGAACCGGCCGTTCCGACAATTCGCAGACGTTCCCAAGGAGAATCCAACGAGGATTACGACGCCTCTTACTTGGGTGAATACGACCCCAAACTGGACCTTTCCTCCTACAAGTTCCCATCTGTAAACCTGCTGACCAAATACGAAAGCTCTGAAACGGTGGTAAACGCCGAAGAACAAAAAAGCAACAAACGCCGTATTCAGGAGGTTCTGGAACAATTCAGCATCAAGATCAGTTCCATTTCAGCCACCGTGGGCCCCACCGTGACGTTGTACGAAATCATTCCGGAACCGGGTGTGCGCATTTCCCGCATCAAGAGTCTGGAAAACGACATCGCGCTTTCGCTGGCCGCCCTGGGCATCCGCATCATCGCACCGATTCCGGGCAAGGGCACCATCGGTATCGAAGTGCCGAACCGGGAGCCGCAGGTGGTTTCCATGTACAGCGTCATCAATTCCAAGAAGTTCCAGGAATCCAAATATGACCTTCCCATGGTGCTTGGCCGGACCATCACGAACGACGTGTTCATGGTGGACCTGTGCAAGATGCCGCACGTGTTGGTGGCCGGTGCCACTGGCCAAGGAAAGTCGGTCGGGCTGAACGCGATGATCACCTCCCTCCTTTATAAGAAGCACCCGGCTGAACTCAAGTTCGTGATGGTGGATCCCAAGATGGTGGAGTTCAGTGTGTATTCCACTATCGAGAAGCATTACCTAGCCAAGTTGCCGGACGATGGCAAGGCCATCATCACCGATTCGGAAAAGGTGAAGCAAACGCTGAGTTCGCTCACGCGTGAAATGGACGATCGATACAACCTGCTCATGCTGGCCGGCGTACGTAATTTGAAAGAGTACAACGTCAAATACATTGCAAGGCATCTGAATCCTGAGAAGGGCCATAAGTTCCTGCCCTACATCGTGGTCATCATCGATGAGTTCGGCGACCTCATCATGACGGCTGGCAAGGAAATTGAAATGCCGATTGCCCGTATCGCCCAGAAAGCCCGTGCCGTGGGCATCCACATGATCATTGCCACACAGCGTCCCACCACCAACATCATCACGGGGACCATCAAGGCCAACTTCCCGGCGCGCATCGCGTTCCGCGTAAGCTCGGGCGTGGATTCCCGCACCATCCTGGATTCCTTGGGTGCCAACCAGCTCATCGGCCGCGGGGACATGCTCTTTTCGCAAGGCAGCGATCTGGTTCGGGTGCAATGCGCGTTCGTGGACACGCCTGAAGTGGTGAACATCGCCCATTTCATTGGTGACCAACGCGGCTACCCCACCGCTTTCTACTTGCCGGAACCCGCTAATGAAAGTGGTTCAGGCATTGGACCGACCGACATGGAAGGATTGGATCCGCTGTTCGAAGATGCCGCCCGCATCATCGTGATTCATCAGCAAGGCTCCACATCGCTCATTCAGCGGAAATTCTCCATCGGATACAACCGCGCAGGCCGTATCGTGGACCAATTGGAGCAAGCAGGCATCATCGGTCCGAGCGAAGGCAGCAAGGCCCGCCAAGTGCTGGTGAACGACGAGTTTCAGCTGGACAATCTGCTCGCAAGGATTAAATAAGCTTAAATACCAAGATTTGGGTACGTCTTCAACTTCCCGATTTCGGCAATGTTTTTGTACCTTTGGTTCCCAAAATCGAATGAATCGTCATTATGAAGAAATTTAGCATTATTACATTGATTTTCAGCTTGTTGTTCTCTATGAACCTTGCCGCACAGTTGCCAATGACACCACAAACGGCTCAGCCGGTACAGAAAGCACAAAACGACCCCAAAGCCCTGGAAGTGCTCAACAAAGCCTCCGTCGCCTACAACAAGGCCGGTGGCGTGAAAGCTGGTTTTATCATCAAGATTTTGGCCAAAGGCGGTACCGTCAAAGATAATTTATCAGGCAACATTCAGCTCAAAGGCTCCAAATTCAAACTGGAAACCGACGATATGACCACCTGGTTCGATGGCACCAACCAATGGGTCTATGCCCAGTCCAACAACGAAGTCAACCTGAGCAAGCCCAATTCCAAGGAACTGCTGATGATCAATCCGGTCAACGTTTTCCAGCTTTACCAACACGGTTACAACAGCAAATTGCTGGCTGACAAGGTCGAAAACGGCAAGAAACTGTTGCAGGTGGAACTCAGACCGTACACCAAAACCGAAAATACACTGAGCATCGTAGCTTGTTTCGACAAAGCCAGTTATCGCCCGGTCAGCATCAACATCACCAACAAGGACAAATCGGGCAGCAGAATCAGCATCGGCAGTTATCTGACCGGTCAAGCGTATGCCGACGCCTTGTTCGCTTTCAACCCAAAAGACTTTCCGAATACGGAAGTCGTGGATTTACGTTAAAAACTCAACTACAATATGGAACACGTTCGTTGCCTGATCATCGGATCGGGCCCAGCCGGATTCACTGCCGGAATTTACGCAGCTAGAGCCAATCTTTTCCCCGTCCTATACGAAGGCATGCAACCCGGCGGTCAATTGACCACCACAACTGAAGTCGATAATTTTCCCGGCTATCCGGACGGTATCACCGGCACTGAAATGATGGACGACCTGCGCAAACAGGCCAACCGCTTCGGCTGCGAATCCCGTTGGGGCGTGGCCACGGCTGCCGATCTTTCGGCCACTCCGTTCAAAATAACCATCGACGGTGAAAAGGATATCACTTGTGACAGCCTGATCATCGCTACTGGCGCCACCGCCAAATATTTGGGACTATCGGACGAAAGCAAGTATGCAGGCCAGGGCGTTTCCGCCTGTGCCACCTGCGACGGGTTCTTCTACCGCAAAAAACAAGTGGCCGTTGTGGGTGGTGGTGACACCGCCTGCGAAGAAGCCTCCTATCTGGCCGGCCTCGCATCACAGGTTTACATGATTGTTCGCAAGCCCTTTCTGCGTGCTTCCAAAATCATGCAGGACCGCGTGATGAACACAGAGAACATCACCGTGATGTTCGAACACGAAACCACCGGTCTGTTCGGCGAGAACGGCGTTGAAGGCGCCCATTTGGTGAAACGTCGCGGTGAAGCAGACGAAACCACGCTGGACATCGCCATCGACGGATTCTTTCTGGCCATCGGGCACAATCCGAATTCAGACATTTTCGCCAAGTATTTGGAAACGGACGAAGTCGGTTACATCGTGACCACACCGGGCACACCGCGCACCACAGTTCCAGGCGTATTTGCCGCCGGCGACGTGGCCGATCAGCATTACCGCCAGGCCGTTACGGCAGCAGGCAG
>Ga0302205_10000418_pt1 | contig 17804 bp, 7 predicted proteins | sample II_Fen_E1_3_FD_194582 | JGI IMG/M metagenome (GOLD analysis project Ga0302205, IMG submission 194582) | Peat permafrost microbial communities from Stordalen Mire near Abisko, Sweden - II_Fen_E1_3 | ecosystem: Environmental > Terrestrial > Soil > Wetlands > Permafrost | place: Sweden: Abisko...
CATCAACCGTAAATGTTGGAATGGCGGTGGCTGAACCGTAACTATTGGCTGATACTGCGGTATTGGCAAGGGTCAACACTCCCAAATTACTCAAGGTAGCATCGCCGTTCATCGTAGTAAATGTGGGTGTCGAGCCATTGGCCAGCAAGAGTTGCCCGGTCGTACCGGCCGTAGCAACGTTTACTGCACCCGTGCCATTGCCATACAGTACCCCATTGGAAGCTAAGGTTGCCACTCCGGTACCGCCATTGCTTACCGGCAAAACGCCAGAAACATCGGTGGTAAGAGATACCTGCGAACTGCTCAACTGGCCAGTCGCATCGTTGTGTACTACACCCGCCGTTGAAAACGGAGTGATCTTAGGTGCCGAACCGAAGGTTTTTAAACCTCCAAAGGTTTGTGCATCCTTCGTGACAACTCCACGGGCAGTGCCGCTCGCATCCGGAATATTCAGCGTAAGGGTACCTCCCAATGAAGCAGGCGAACCCGAGACATTTATATCGGCACCACTGGTACCGGTAGTCAGGGATATCGTTCCCAAAGCCGCCGGAGTAGTATTTACCCAGTTGCCACCTGTATATTGCAACAGATTACCATTGGCAAGACCTGTTAGCGTGATGGCAGCTCCTTTCAGTTTATCAACCGATGTGGTGCTCAACGTGCCCGAAACATCCCCGGTGATGGCAATACCTGCTGTAGGAACCGTGCTGGCCGCCGTTAAACGGCCTTTACCATCAACCGTGAATGTTGGAATGGCAGTGGCTGAACCGTAACTATTGGCTGATACTGCGGTATTGGCAAGCGTCAACGCTCCCAAATTACTCAAGGTAGCGTCGCCGTTCATCGTAGTAAATGTGGGGGTCGAACCATTGGCCAGCAATAGCTGACCGGTCGTACCTACCACAGTGACCTGCACCACACCCGTGCCATTGCCATACAGTACCCCATTTGAGGTTAAAGTTGAAACTCCCGTACCGCCATTGGCTACCGGAAGGATGCCAGAAACATCGGTGGTAAGGCTTACAGATCCCCATGAAGGATTACCGCTGGAATTACCATGCAATACAGTAGTGGTTGTTCCCTGATTTGCAAACATCGATGAATTAAGAGTCGGACTTGCCCAACTCATTCCCCCACTACCATTATTGGATAATAACTGACCGGAAGTTCCCTGAGCTGTCGGTAGAGTAAGCGTATAGCTGGTAAGCGTTGCTGGAGCTACAAGGCCCACATAATTTGTTCCCGAAGTCTGCGTAATATTTACCTGACCCTTCACATCGAGCAAAGCTGCCGGGGTGGTGGTACCGATGCCCACGTTACCCCCGTTAAACAAGGCAGCATTATTTGTTGTCCCACCCGATACGGTAACCTTCAGGCCGGTATTAGTGGCCAAAGTGCCATTCCAGGTTCCGGTAGATTGTATGTCAACTCCTGTTTTGTCAATGGATGACGTGGATGAAGTAGTCGTGTTGCTAAAGAGATTGCCCGTGCTGCTAGCCGTTAGTGCTCCACTGGTCAATGTATGAAGCGTCGCAGTGGGAGTGGTAGTACCAATGCCCACGTTACCCGACGGTACAAGCAATGCATAGTTATTTATTCCGCCACCAGCTGAGACGCTTAAACCTACATTAGTAGAGGTATCTCCGGTATGGGTATTGGCAATCTGGGCTCCATACGTGATTTGTCCGGGAGTACCGTTAGCTCCCGAAAGGCCCAGATTCAATAGAGTTTGTGTATTGCTGGCGGCGGCTGCTGTGTTTGCTGCTATGCTAAGGGCATTGCCTCCCGCAAGCTGATTCCAGGTCCAGGTCTGTGTGTATGCCTTATTGTCCATAGTATTGCCACCTGTGGCCAGGGTCAGTTGATTGATTGGAATGCTAATGCCGGTAGGAATGCTTGTCCATGTGGGAGCACCAGCAACTCCTGAAACCAATACCTGTCCGATCGTACCGGCAGCACTATAACCCATGGTCGTAGCGGAAGCACCGTACACAATTCCGCCCGGAGTTGCAGCCGTTGAGATGCCGGTACCACCGTTGGCAATATTTAAAATTCCACCTAAAGCAACTACTCCGGTAGAAGCGCTACCAGGTGTTAACCCGGTAGTGCCACCGGAAATAGAAATTACACCGGTATTGGTTATGGTTGTACCAGAAATGGATATTCCCGTTCCGGCTGTTAAAACAGAACCGACTAATGAGGCAGGTGTTACATTGACCCAATGGCTACTGCTGTTGTATTGCAATAAATCTTTGTCTGAAAGAGCTGTATAGGTAAGAGCTGCTCCTTTCAGTTTATCTACACTGGAGGCACCCAGTGTTCCCGTTACATCACCCGTAACAGGCAAGGTAGAAGGTACAATTGTCTTTAAAATACCCGTAGCATCTGCCAAAACTATATTATCTGTAGTGGCTCCCGTTTGAAGTCCTGCAATGGCCAACTTATTTGTAGGACTGGTGGTTATGGTGGTTGATCCTGCCAACGTACCACCCAAGGCTACATTACCATTGACTGCGGTTAAGCCGTTATTGGCCGATATAAGCACCGGAACCACGGGCGTAGTAGCTACACCATTGACAGTGGATACTAAATTTCCATTAGCAGCTGTTAATGCATTGCTGTTAATCATCGTTACATTTGCACCGGTTATACCATTGACCGTTGTATTCAAACTATTAACCGATGAAGTATTCGAAACAGAGGTCTTGGTGGTGGTTGGATCTTGCATCACCAGTTTACCGGAGGCATCAAACCCTAAGGTGTTGGTGATAACTCCATTTGCCGGAGCTAAATCAGAAATAATGCCGTTCACATTACTGGTCAGTTTGTTCGAAACTCCGGTCAGAACATTGGAAATGCTCGCACCTGGCGCCGACCAGGCAAACCCGTTCCATACAAAATTCCCGGATTTTCCCGGCAGTATATTAAGAGCAGAACCTACTACTGTCAGCGGATATGTAGATGCATCTGCATTGCATATTGTAAACAGCCGTCCTACAGTTGTATTAGTTGGTTCAGGAAGTGTGATACTGGATGCGAAGGTTGTTTGTGTAACCACTACACCTGAGTAGTTATCAACATAAGCTTTAGGCATATCATAAGCAGCTGAAATATCTGATAATAAAGTCATTCCCAGGATAGTTGATCCTGCATTGTGAAGGGTAGCCATCGGTGTTGTTGTCCCGATCCCCACATTACCGGGGAATTTATTATAAATATCATTGGAGGTACCAATACGAGTCCATTTACTGGCATCAATTATCGACATAGTTCCTTTATTATCAATCACCCGTATCTGGGCATGGATAACTAAACCTGTTGTAAGAAACCACAGTGACAAGAATATATGTAATTTAATATTTTTCATTCGGTTGCTTTTTATTTCTTGCGGATTTGCATACTACACAAGCTTGCATTCTATTGTCGATAAAATCATAAATTATAGGCTCCATATTGAGATTTAAATAAATGGAACAATATAACGTAATACCTAAATTTCCTACCGATCCCATCCCCCTACTTATCGGGGCGAAATCCGGTAACTTTTTATAAAATAAACAGAAAAAAAAGATAGTAGTATTTGATTGCCAACTACGACAGAGAATATACTATTTATGCGAATCAGGAGTTACACTCATACACATTCTATTTATAATAAGCTATTTCCCGTAGGGAATACCTATCAATAGAAAATGGAAACAGATACAACCAATTCCCCGTAGGGGGATAAACAAGGTAAAATGTGAATGTCCTACGGACAATAAATATGTATATCTGTTTATTCTATGGATATATAAGTACTACGGACTATTCTTCAACTACTGATTCGCATTATTTATTTAAAATGAAACAGGACATTATTCAATAGAAGTTAAATAATATCATACGATATTTTTATAACTCTCATCAAAAGTCCTCTCTTTGAGAGATATTTTGATGAGAGTTCCAAATCAGGAACAAATAATTTAGTCGCTTAAAAACCTGCATATTATAATATCCAATTCACTTCTATTTGATCACCAACGTTTAGCGCCCAATCTTGATCTGCTGTAGAAGCGGGCTTTAAAGTAAGTTTACCATCAGCATCGAAGCCGTAATCGTTTGTAGGAATTAGCTTTGCACCATTCCGATATACAGATACTTTGTAATCAACTGTTGGATAATTTCCGGCAGCTCCACCAGTGGCCTGATAAACCACTGTTGTTGCATCTGATACACTAAAAACGTTATGTCCACCTACTATCAAATTTGAAACTAATAATTTTTCGGTAGCACCGGTTGCTTCATTATGTACCAATAAAGTATAACCGGCACCTGTAGTACCATGTATAGAGGCACCTTCACCAATTTTTGACGGAAGTGCAGTAGTTATCTGTAGTCCATCCAGTGCAAATACTTTTCCGGTTGCATCTATATAGGTGTCGGAAGTTAACGTACCCCCCAATTGCCAGGTAGTGGTGGTAGCGTCGGTAGTGGTGTTGGTCAAAGTGGTCAGACCATTTGCCGTTTGTAAATACTTAATGGTTCCTTTGTTATCCACTACTCTCACAGTGCCATTTAATGATCCGGAAGTCTTTTTAGCGATATCTCCCGTTTTCGTTTGTGCATTGGCTACGCTTGCCATTGAAAAAATTGCAAATGCCACGCATGCAATTTTCATCCCTTGTTTTTGTACTTGTAAGTTCATTTTTCTTGAGTTTAAATTGTATTGATTTTTATTTAAATTGAATAATCTTAATTTCATCGTCAACATAACAAGCCGCCTGATCTTCTAAATCAATATGCGTATTATCCACTTGGGTAAATTCAACATTTATTCCATTGCGATATACCTGAATTTTTTTTAGATCCGTAATTTTAATGGGAGTTGCAAACCGTTTTTGTCCATCTGTAGAAGCAATTGCTATAAGTTTATACGTATTTGTTCCCAGCATATCGCCACTAAGTTTTCGAACAAGGCCTGTACCGGGTGCTACTGCCAATAAGCCATCGGTAGCCGCATCCCCGTCTTGCAATCCGGTTATCGATAATGTATTTGTAACTGTGGTTGCTAATTCTGTGGGCTTTATCAACGTTCCTCCCAATTGTACATTTCCGTTTTCGGTTGATAAACCGTTATCTGCCGAGCTGATAAGATTCACTCCGGAGGAACTCACTCCATTCACAGAAGAAGAGAGTACTCCATTGACTAAAGAGAGTGAGTTACTATTAATTATATCGACAGCTTCTCCGGCGGTACCGTTGACGGTGGAAGATAGACTATTTACTATTGAGGTATTTGAAACGAGTGTTACCGGTGGATTTTGGATAACTAATTTTCCGCTCGTATCAAAACCTAATATTTTACTGATATTACCGGGTATAGGGGCCAATTCAGCGGTGACTCCATTCACAGTACTGGTTAGCTTTTCTGAAGTACCAACCAAGGTATTCGTTGTAGTTGATTTCATAACTGATTTAATACTATCATGAATAACCGTGTTTTTTGCTATAACAAAGGCTAAACTGTCCGACACGGGAGAAGTGTTCAGCAAATGACCGAACTGATTTTTATCCAGATCGACCTGAGCAGCATTAACAACTGCCCCTGTGCCATTTAGCACTTTAATAACCTGACTATTACTGATCAGGTTATTTCCGTGAACTGCTCCTGATTTAATTGCCGTATTAATTACTTTGACAACCGAATCTCTAACGGCTGCATTTTGGTTCAGGGAGTTCGCTATTAATGTTGGCAACTCGGTTTTATTAACAACTTGTATCCACTGTGACAAATCCATACTCCAATAATATATACCTTTTGGTGCCGTACCCAATTCGTTAAAAATGAGCATTCCACTTACAGGTATTCCATCTAATGTCCATACATGTATGTCATTAAGTTGAATTCGTGGCAAGCGCAGCCCTTTTGTCAAACTTTCCAGTTCGAGCAACGACCCTGATTGAATCACCATCGGATTATCGCCAATTTTGTTTTGGGCGAATGTTGGCAAAGTCAGGATTGTTAATAAAAAAAACAAGAAAAGATGCTTCTGTTTCACAACCGTATTTTTCATTTGTTTTTTGTAGTGTGCTATATTATTCATTTTACTAGTCTCTGACCTATAATCTGTAATTCATAGTTAACGGTTATAGAGTTTGCAACGTCATTGATCTTTGATCTTTGATCTTTGATCTTTGATCTTTGATCTTTGATCTTTGATCATACGAATCAGAAGTTGAAACAGTGATTATCAATTCACAATTTTATTCAACCCACTTCGGGGTTGTGGTTCTGAGGGCATCTTCAGCCCCCCGGTTACGCTTCGCTCACCGGAGGTTATACACATTTAACTCCTTCGGAGTAAACATTACCACATTATCACATCAACACATCAACACATCAACACATCAACACAATAACACATCAACACAATAATTTTGTCTTTGCTCTTTGCTCCTAAAAGTTCATCACTTTTGTTTCAGTTTCCACACAATCACCCCGGTAATATTTTGTTTCGGATCGATGTAAACCAACGCACTGCGAAGTTGTTCGAAACTGTAAACCGCCGACAAGCCGTTTGCCCGTGCATAATCGGTTATCACTCCATTTACTTTATTGAGCAAGGGTTGGATTTCCTGATTGTACTGAGTCTGTATCAATTTATCGTAAGTTGTCCGTTTTTCCTGCCATTGAACGGCTTCTTTCTCCAGCAAACCGACACGAAGCGTATCCGACGCGCTCATACGCTTCTTCAGTTCCTGAATCGTCTCGTTTTTCTTGAGTGCATAGGTAGCAGTCAGGGTCTCATACCGGCTATGTATACCGGCTATGCCCGCATTAATTTCTTTGGTATAATTCTGACGTACACTGTCGAGTTTGACCATCTTCACCTTATAGTCCGGTAACGACAACAGTACGCTGTCGGTGTAGAGATAAGCTGTTTTTTGACTGAAAGCATGTGCCGAAAGCAGCACCAATACGAGTAATACACATTTCTTCATCTGATTATTTTTTGTTTGTTTATTAATATATTTTGTTTCTTCTGTATCTGCATTATTTTCTTCTGCATCTGCATTATTTTATCCTGCATCCGCATTATTCTATCCTGCACCGGCATTATTTTATCCTGTATCTGTTCCTCCGACATCTGTTTGTCCGGTGGTACCTGCATCGTTTTATCCTGCAATTGCATTATTTTCTCTTGTAACTGCATTATTTTATCCTGCACCTGCATCATTTTATCCTGCACCTGCATTATTTTATCCTGTACCTGCATCTGTTTCTCCTGCATCTGCATCATTTTATCTTGCATCTGTACCATTTTTTCCTGCATTTGTATTATTTCAACCCTCCTCCACTATCGTTTTCTCCTGTATCTGCATCTATTTCTTGTGCATCCGCATTCTTTTACTTTGCATATGCATCGTTTTCTTGTGCACCTGCATTCATTTACTCTGCATCTGCATCGTTTTCTTGTGCATCTGCATTCTTTTACTTTGCATGTGCATCGTTTTCTTGTGCATCTGCATTCTTTTACTCTGCATCTGCATCTATTTCTTGTGCATCTGCATTCTTTTATTTTGCATGTGCATCATTTTCTTGTGCATCTGCATTCTTTTACTTTGCATGTGCATCGTTTTCTTGTGCATCTGCATTCATTTACTTTGCATCTGCATTTTTTTACTGTGCACCTACATTTTTTTACTGTGCACCTGCATCGTTTTCTTGTGCATCTGCATTCATTTACTTTGCATCTGCATCTATTTTCTTTGCATCTGCATTCTTTTCTTGTGCACCTGCATTCATTTACTCTGCATGTGCATCGTTTTCTTCTGCATCTGCATTCTTTTACTCTGCATCTATTTCTTATGCATCTGCATCGTTTTCTTGTGCATTTGCATCTGAGTAATAATTCATAATTTACAATTTAATTCAACCCACTACGGGGTTGTGGTTCTGAGGGCATCTTCAGCCCCCCAGTTACGCTTCGCTTACCGGGGGTTATGCACATTAAACTCCTTCGGAGTAAACATCACCACATCATATCATCAGATTACCACATCATCACATCACATCCATCACATCATCACATCATCACATCATCACATCATCACATTACCAAATCATCAAATCATCAAATCATCCCAATAATTTTGTCTTTGTTCTTTGCTCTTTGTTCATACGAATCTGAAGTTGAAACAGTGATTATCAATTCACAATTTTATTCAACCCACTTCGGGGTTGTGGTTCTGAGAGCATCTTCAGCCCCCCGGTTGCGCTTCGCTTACCGGAGGTTATGCACATTTAACTACCCCAAACCCCTAAAGGGGCTTTTAATTACTATTGTCTCCTATTCTTTTTCTCACCATCCCGCAAACCACTCTTTGTCCCCCTTTAGGGGCTAGGGGTATCATCCCATCATCACTTGTTCTTTCTTGTATCCTCCCTTTTATCCGACAAACCGCCGTTCGACTGAGACTTTGGACTTAAAAAAGTAAATATTGTTTTCTAAGGTATAAAGCTTGCTTTTATTACGGTATCTGAAAAAAAAGTATTGAAGATGGTTTATAACTCAGAACAGAAACTGTATTGGCGTCGTAATTAGCCACCGCCAGGTCGGGCTTGCCATCCCCGTCCAGATCACCTATCGCGACAGAATAAGCCCCACTTCCCGTTGCAAAATCAACTTTCGAGGCAAAGGAACCTGTGGTAATGGAACCGGGTGTAGCCGTATTCCGAAATACGGAGACCGTATTGGTGAGTTGATTCGCCACCGCCAGATCAGGCTTGCCATCCCCGTCCAGATCGCCTATTGCAACACTCCTAGGCCCACTTCCCCATTTCGTTGCAAAATCAACGTTCCCGGCAAAAGAGCCTGTGGTAATGGAGCCGGATGTAGCCGTATTGCGCAGTACGGAGACGGTATTGGAACTATAATTAGCCACCGCCAGGTCGGGCTTGCCATCCCCGTCCAGATCGCCTATTGCAACACTAAAAGGCCAACCTCCCGTTGCAAAATCAACGTGCCCGTCAAAAGAGATGGAGCCGAATGTAGCCGTATTGCGCAGTACGGAAACAGTATTGGAATTAACATTAATCACCGCCAGATCGGGCTTGCCATCCCCGTCCAGATCGCCTATCGCGACAGAAAAGGGATTAGTTCCCGATCCCGTTGCAAAATCAACGTTCGAGGCAAAGGTAATGGAACCGGATGTAGACGTATTGCGCAGTACCGAGACACTATTGGCGTCGTAATTAGCCACCACCAGGTCGGGCTTGCCATCCCCGTCCAGATCGCCTATGGCAACACTATTAGGGTTATTTCCCGTTGCAAAATAAACTTTCGCGGCAAAGGTAATGGAACCGGATGTACTCGTATTGCGCAGTACGGAGACGGTATTGACATACATATTAACCACCGCCAGGTCGGGCTTGCCATCCCCGTCCAGATCGCCTATTGCAACCCTAAAAGCTAAAATTCCCGCTTCAAAATCAACTTTCGCGGCAAAAGAGCCCTTGGTAATGGAACCGGATGTAGAGGTATTCCGAAATACCGAGACACTACTGGAACTCCCATTAACCACCACCAGGTCGGGCTTGCCATCCCCGTCCAGATCGACTATTTTAACATCACTAGGCCCATTTCCCGTTGCAAAATCAACTTTCGAGGCAAAGTCGTCGGGCGTTATAGAATTCTTGGTTTTAAAGGTGGGTATAAACGGATTGGCTACCCGGTAGGAATAGGCTGTGAATCCTCCCACAGTTACAGAGATCGGTTGCCAGGTGGCCCCCCAAGGGGCCGTTACCGTTAGCTGTGTTGTTGTAGCGGCAGTTACAGTCGCCCGTACCCCTCCAAAATAAACGATATTATTGCCCGCCGTGCTGCCGAAACCGATTCCGGTAATGATGACCATGGTGCTACCCGCAGCTCCCGTAGGGCCGCTCTTCGGGCTAAATGAGATAATAACAGGAATCGACAAAAGATTGCGCAGTACGGAGACGGTATTGTCTTTCCAATTAGGCACCGCCAGGTCGGGCGTGCCATCCCCGTCCAGATCGCCTATGGCAACATATTGAGGCGCAGCTCCCGTTGCAAAATCAACTTTCGCGGCAAAAGAGATGGAGCCGGATGTAGCCGTATTGCGAAATACAGAGACGGTATTGTCATGATAATTACTATTACCCACCGCCAGGTCGGGCTTTCCATCCCCATCCAGATCGCCTATGGCAACACCACCAGGCGCAGCTCCCGTTGCAAAATCAACGTTCGCGGCAAAAGAGATGGAGCCGGAGGTAGACGTATTGCGCAGTACCGAGACGGTATTGCTACCCTGGCAAGTCACCGCCAGGTCGGGCTTTCCATCCCCATTCAGATCGCCTATGGCAACACCACCAGGCACAGCTCCCGTTGCAAAATCAACGTTCCCGGCAAAAGATATGGAGCCGGATGTAGCCGCATTGCGCAGTACCGAGACAGTATTGTCAACCGCATTAGGCACCGCCAGGTCGGGCTTTCCATCCCCATCCAGATCGCCTATGGCAACATTAGTAGGCCCCCATCCTGTTGCAAAATTAACGCTCGCGGCAAAAGAGATGGAGCCGGATGTAGCCGTATTGCGCAGTACCGAGACAGTATTGTCGCCGAAATTAGCCACCGCCAGGTCGGGCTTTCCATTCCCGTCCAGATCGCCTATCGCAACACTAAAAGGGCTAGCTCCCGTTGCAAAATCAACGTGCGCGGCAAAAGAGATGGAGCCGGATGTAGCCGTATTGCGCAGTACGGAGACGGTATTGGAACTACTATTAGCCACCGCCAGGTCGGGCTTGCCATCCCCGTCCAGATCGCCTATTGCAACACTACTAGGTTGACCTCCCGCTGCAAAATCAACTCTCGCGGCAAAAGAGATGGAACCGTATGTAGCCGTATTACGAAATACGGAGACACTATTGGAAGTTTGATTAGCCACCGCCAGGTCGGGCTTGCCATCCCCGTCCAGATCAGCTATTGCAACACTAGTAGGCCCACCTCCCGTTGCAAAATCAACTTTCGAGGCAAAAGAGCCGGGCATGATAGAACTCTTGGTTGCAAAGGTGGGTATAAACGGATTGGCTACCCGGTAGGAATAGGCTGTTACGCCTCCCACATTTACACTTATAGGCTGCCAGGTGGCTCCGGAAGGGGCCGTTACCGTTAGCTGTGTGGTTGTAGCGGCAGTTACAGTCGCCCGTACCCCTCCAAAATAAACGATATTATTGCCCGCCGTGCTGCTGAAACCGGTTCCGGTAATGATGACCGTAGTGCTACCCACAACTCCCGTAGGGCCGCTCTGCGGGCTAAATGAGGTAATAACAGGAGCCGCCGAAACCGTACAGATACCGACTAAAAAACAGCTAAATGCTATTATATATTTTAATATTCTTCTTTTCATAAAAACTGTTTAAGCTATGTGATTGCGGTTTTCCTGTTGCAATATTCTTTCGTGATCATTAACCTGAAACGATTCAATAGTTCTTCCCGTTTATTTGCACAAGAGAGCAAGCTTTTCTATCATGCATTTAATTTTTTCCGTGCCTATATTTTTTCTTCTGTGTCCACATTTTTTTCCTCTGTGCCTGCATTGTATTCTTGTGCATCTGCATCTGAGTAAGTCGTATTTATTATTGATATATTTCTTAATTCTTTATATTTTCAGACCCCCAACCCCCAAATGGGGGCTTAAAAGTGCGTCAGAGAAATGATTTGACATAAAAAGAAATGTTAGAAACTACGTCTTTAAGCCCCCATTTGGGGGTTGGGGGTCATAATCAAAACATATCATTAAATTTTATTGATTACTTATTTCTTGTGCATCTGCATCTGAGTAATAATTCATAATTTACAATTTTATTCAACCCACTTCGGGGTTGTGGTTCTGAGGGCATCTTCAGCCCCCCGGTTACGCTTCGCTTACCGGAGGTTATGCACATTAAACTACCCCAAACCCCTAAAGGGGCTTTTAATTACTATTGTCTCCTATTCTTTTTCTCACCATCCCGCAAACCACTCTTTGTCCCCCTTTAGGGGCTAGGGGTATCACCACATCAACACATTATCAAATCATCCCAATAATTTTGTCTTTGTTCTTTGATCTTTGATCTTTGATCCCAACTATATTTTATTACGGTATCTGAAAAAAAAGTATTGAAGATGGTTTATAACTCAGAACAGAAACTGTATTGGAACCCCAATTAGCCACCGCCAAGTCGGGCTTGCCATCCCCGTCCAGATCGCCTATTGCAACACTATAAGGGTTACTTCCCGTTGCAAAATCAACGTTCGCGGCAAAGGAGCCTGTGGTGATGGAACCGGAGGTAGCCGTATTGCGCAGAACAGAAACTGTATTGCTACCCCTATTAGCCACCGCCAGGTCGGGCTTGCCATCCCCGTCCAGATCGCCTATTGCAACAAAATAAGGTTGACTTCCCGTTGCAAAATCAACTCTCGCGGCAAAAGAGCCTGGGATAATGGAGCCGGAGGTAGCCGTATTGCGCAGTACGGAGACGGTACTGGTGCCGTTATTAGCCACCGCCAGGTCGGGCTTGCCATCCCCGTCCAGATCGCCTATCGCAACACTATAAGGATAAGATCCCGTTGCAAAATCAACGTTCGCGGCAAAAGAGCCGGTGGTAATGGAGCCGAATGTAGCCGTATTGCGCAGTACGGAGACCGTATTGGAAGCAGAATTAGCCACCGCCAGGTCGGGCTTGCCATCCCCGTCCAGATCGCCTATGGCAACAGATTGAGGCCCAAGTCCCGTTGTAAGATTAACTTTCGAGGCAAAAGAGATGAAGCCGGAGGTAGAAGTATTCCGAAATACGGAGACGGTAGTGACACCGGAATTAGTTACCACCAGGTCGGGCTTGCCATCACCGTCCAGATCGCCTATCGCAACACCATAAGGATAAGATCCCGTTGCAAAATCAACTTTCAAGGCAAAAGAGCCTGTGGTAATGGAACCGGATGTAGCCGTATTCCGAAATACCGAGACGGTACTGGAATTAAGATTAGTCACCGCCAGGTCGGGCTTGCCATCCCCGTCCAGATCGCCTATGGCAACACTAATAGGGGCACTTCCCGTTGCAAAGTCAACTTTCGCGGCAAAAGAGCCGGAGGTAATGGAACCGGAGGTAGCCGTATTCCGAAATACGGAGACGGTATAATTACCCACATTAGTCACCGCCATGTCGGGCTTGCCATCCCCGTCCAGATCGCCTATGGCAACACTCCAAGGGTGACTTCCCGTTGCAAAATCAACTCTCGCGGCAAAGTCACCGGGCATTATAGAATTCTTGGTTAGAAAGGTGGGTATAAACGGATTGGTTACCCGGTAAGAATAGCCTGTGTAGCCGCCCACAGTTACAGAGAGCGGTTGCCAGGTGGCCCCACAAGGGGCCGTTACCGTTAGCTGTCCTGTTGTAGCGGCAGTTACAGTCGCCTGTACCCCTCCAAAATAAACGATATTATTGCCCGCCGTGCTGCCGAAACCGGTTCCGGTAATGATGACCGTGGTGCTACCCGCAGCTCCCGTACGGCCACTCTGCGGGCTAAATGAGGTAATAATAGGAATCGACAAAAGATTGCGCAGTACGGAGACGTTACCGTAGGAAGCAAAATTAGTCACCGCCAGGTCGGGCGTGCCATCCCCGTCCAGATCGCCTATGGCAACACTCATAGGTTGACCTCCCGTTGCAAAAACAACTCTCGCGGCAAAAGAGCCTATGGTAATGGAACCGGATGTAGCCGTATTGCGCAGTACGGAGACGGTATTGGAATTCACATTAGCCACCGCCAGGTCGGGCTTGCCATCCCCGTCCAGATCGCCTATGGCAACATTATAAGGAGTATCTCCCGCTGCAAAATTAACTCTCGCGTCAAAAGAGATGAAACCGGAGGTAGACGTATTCCGAAATACGGAGACGATAGGGTCACTGTCATAAGACACCGCCAGATCGGGCTTGCCATCCCCGTCCAGATCGCCTATTGCGACAGTGTTAGGATAAGATCCCGCTGCAAAATCAACGTGCCCGTCAAAAGAGATGGAGCCGGATGTAGAAGTATTGAGCAGTACGGAGACGGTACCGGCACCGTAAATAAAATTAGCCACCGCCAGGTCAGGCTTGCCATCCCCATCCAGATCGCCTATGGCAACACTATAAGGTTGAAATCCCGTTGCAAAATCAACTTTCGCGGCAAAAGAGTCTGTGGTAATGGAACCGGATGTAGCCGTATTCCGAAATACGGAGACCGTACTGGAATTCACATTAGCCACCGCCAGGTCGGGCTTGCCATCCCCGTCCAGATCGCCTATCGCAACACTCCAAGGTCCATCTCCCGTTGCAAAATCAACTTTCGCGGCAAAAGAGCCTGTGGTAATGGAGCCGGATGTAGCCGTATTCCGAAATACGGAGACCGTACTGCTACTCCAATTAGCCACCGCCAAGTCGGGCTTGCCATCCCCGTCCAGATCGCCTATGGTAACACTCCAAGGATAAGTTCCCGTTGCAAAATCAACTTTCGCGGCAAAGGAGCCTGTGGTAATGGAACCGGATGTAGAGGTATTCCGAAATACGGAGATGCTATCGGAATTTTGATTAACCACCACCAGGTCGGGCTTGCCATCCCCGTCCAGATCGCCTATGGCAACACTATTAGGGCCACTTCCCGTTGTAAAATCAACTCTCGCGGCAAAAGAGTCTGTGGTAATGGAACCCTTGCCGGCAAAGGTGGGTATAAACGGATTGGCTACCGAATAGGAATAGGCTATTACCCCGCCCACATTTACAGAGATCGGTTGCCAGGTAGCCCCGGAAGGGGCCGTTACCGTTAACTGTGTGTAGGTTGCTGCCGTTACTGTCGCCTGTACCCCTCCAAAATAAACGATATTATCGCCCGCCTCGCTGCTGAAATCGGTTCCGGTAATGATGACCGTGGTGCTGCCCGCAACTCCCGTAGGGCCGCTCTTCGGGCTAAATGAGGTAATAACAGGAGCCGCCGAAACCGTACAGATACCGACTAACAAACAGCTAAATGCTACGCTATATTTTAATATTCTTCTTTTCATAAAAACTGCTTAAACTATGTGATTGCGGTTTTCCTATTGCAATATGCTTTCGTGATCATTAACCTGAAACGATTCAATAGTTCTTCCCGTTTATTTGCACAAGAGAGCAAGCTTTGTTTCCAATTGGGCAGGAGTAAGGTTTTTATCCAGAATTTTTCCATCGGGACCGACCAATATATTTTGGGGTATGCTTTCAATTTTATATAAACGTGCCACCTCATTATCCCAATACTTAAGGTCACTTAGCTGTGTCCATGTCATTTTATTATCTGCAACCGCTTTTAACCATGTATCTTTTTCCGAATCCAGCGAAATCCCAATAATGCTAAACTTTCGATTTTTATACTGTTCGTACAAGGGGACTAATTTTGATACTTCGTCTTTACATTGTTTACTCCAGCCTGCCCAAAAATGAATCAGTACATAGCGCCCTTTTAAAGAATGTAAGGAGAAAGGTTTACCGGTCGAGTCGTTCTGTGTAAAATCAGATGCCATTGTACCAACAGGGTTTACCTTATTCTCATTTACTTTTCGCTTAATCAATTCTGCATACATGCCTTTTTTTGCTTCCGGCAAAATCTTATCAAAGCGCTCTTCCAGTTCCGACAGAGTATCCAATAAACCGGCTACCGTAAACAATACAAAACAGGCTATCGGAGATGCCGGTTTTTTTATTAAAAATGTATCGGCCTGTGTGAGCACTATCTTTTTGTATTCGCTTGTTAACGAGTCCTTCTTTGTTCCCTGTGGTGCCGCATTAATACGTTGCAGCAATTCTGACAACCTGCCCGCATCTGCATCATAACCCTGCCGGTATGCCACAAAATCGTCTTCTAGGACTGTACCTTTTATAGCGAGCGCTCCCAGATGCCCGGCATCTCCGGTAACAGCAATGCTGTCGTTGGCCATAAACAAGGTTAAAAAGTCATTATACCCGGCAAAACTCATAACATTAAGTCCTTCGTGCTCAACCTGTCCATGAAGTTTAAACTGCCCATTCAGAGCCCAGCCCTGTGCCAGATTTTTCCCATCACTCATACTCGCAAGAAATACCTGTGTACTGTCTTTTAAACCTTTCACACTCCCTGTAATGGTAAACCATGCACCCGGCAATTCAATGCCAAGTTTACTCAGTTCTTCCGATGTCATGGTTTTCTTATTTTTTAATGCATCCGGGATGAGTGAGTCTTTAGCATTATTTTTTTTTGCATGTACCGTACTTCTCTTTTGGGGTATCTTTTTGTTTTGCTGTGCATGTAGCAGCAATGGAAAAAGAAGTAATATTAATAATTTTAGCTTCATGTTCTGTTATTAAGTTGTTCTAATTTCGGTCCTCCCCAAGCCCCTGAAGGGGATGTAAAATACTTTCGTCTCTTAGTTCCTATCATCCATCTCTTGTTCCCCTTTAGGGGTTAGGGGTTTCTCCCTTTAGGGGTTAGGGGTTTATCTCCTAAAAATTAAGTGCATATGAACAATAATACTTTGTACCATCGAAAATAATGGATAGTATATCCGTTTTACCCGTAACGCAGGTTAAAGTAGGGGGCGTTCCTCCACTCCACAAGAATGCAGCCGGCCAGACAATTGTATAGGCTGTATTTGAAGAATAGGACAGCTTAAACACAAAAGTGGCCGGTTGTGTTGGTGCATTATTCAGGGTCAGGGTACTAATATTTGCCGCCACATTCAGGGTAAATACATTGCCGGTAGCTAAATCTACCGTAGTGGCATCAGCTGCTGCAATGGCAGCAGGCGTTGTGGTTAAGTAACGTTTGGCCGAGACATCTCCAACCACATCAAGAGTATGTGAAGGTGCACTGGTGCCAATACCCACCAGACCCGAAGGTACTAGCAAAGCATAATTACCATCGTCACCACCAGTGGCCGAAAGTTTCAAACCCACATTGGTGGCATGATATCCAATATGCGAATTGGAAATTCTAGCTCCATATGTTGTTTGATAGCCGGGAGAGGTGATTCCACTTAAACTCACATTCAATACCGTTTGTGTATTACTGTTTGCAAGTGTTGTATTTGCAGCTAAGGTAAGAGCATTACCCGCTGCAAGCGTACTCCAGCTCCAAGTTTGTTCTTTGTCTTTATTATCTATACTGTTAGAGTTTGTAGCATCTGCCAGATTATTGATTGGAATGGTAATGTTAGGTGAACTTGTCCATGTGGGTGCACCGTCCGCCCCCGAAACAAGTACCTGTCCGTTGCTGCCGACAGCAGTGTAGCCCAATGCTGTAGCAGATGATCCGTAAACCAGAGCTCCCGGAGTGGCAGCCGTGCGAATGCCCGTACCGCCTCGTGAAATTGCAAGGGAATTGAGTGTAGAAGAACCGTTATTGATAAGATCCAATGCCTGATCGGCAGTAAGATCCGATTCGTTTGCTGTTGCATTAGTATCGTTACCTTTCAATGTATAGGCTGCCTGTTGTGCCCGTTGGGCATTGGTTACCTTATTGACTCCGATAGTGAGTGCTCCTGCTGCGGTAATGGTGGCATCGCCATTCATCGTAGTAAATGTGGGAGTCGAGCCATTGGTCAGTAATAGCTGCCCGGTCGTGCCTGCCGTAGTAACGTTTACTGCACCCGTTCCATTGCCGTAAAGCAATCCATTCGAGGCTAGAGTAGAAGCACCTGTACCGCCATTGCTTACCGGCAAAACGCCAGAAACATCGGTGGATGCAAGAACTACTGAAGAACTACTCAACTGA
>Ga0302205_10000426_pt1 | contig 17653 bp, 12 predicted proteins | sample II_Fen_E1_3_FD_194582 | JGI IMG/M metagenome (GOLD analysis project Ga0302205, IMG submission 194582) | Peat permafrost microbial communities from Stordalen Mire near Abisko, Sweden - II_Fen_E1_3 | ecosystem: Environmental > Terrestrial > Soil > Wetlands > Permafrost | place: Sweden: Abisko...
GGTTATGCTCGCATCACTTTTGATGGCTGTGCAATACGAGGGGTTGTAAACGGATGCCACCAATTCAAACACTTCTCCACCAATTGCATTGATCGTAATATTGCCACCGTTCAGGAACATCGCTTTCGTAGATTTAAGACCCTTGGATTGATTACCCAACACATTGGCGGATATGGTTCCGCCAGTAATGGTCATGGTGCTGTCACAACAAATGCCGTTTACATTCGGATTTAGGCTGATGATCGAAATGGATCCACCTGAAATTTCCACATTGCCTGCCCCTCCGTCGATGCCATCACTCGAGCTGTTCACCGTTACGGAACCGTTGGACATTATAAAACCGTCGTTGCCGTGAATGCCGTCTTTGGCTGCGCTAGTAACGACGATGGTGCCATTGTTTACCTGAATGAAGTCGTTGCTGTTGAGCCCATGTTGCAGGGTTCCTTTGCTATTGATGATCAGTTTGCCGGTACCGTTGAAATAGAGTTTTCCATCACTGAAAAAGGTTGCGCCCTGATCTTCAGGTAGGCCGTTGAAAAGGGTTGCGGCTGCGTAGGTCGGTCCATCGGTCAGTGTATTTTCTGAGCCATTCGCAAGATCAACATAGGTTGATTTCTGACATTGGTTGTTGATGGCGGGACCATCCGAATTGGTAATGGAGACGCCGTTCAGCAATAAGTGGAAGGTATGGGCGCTGTAAATTTTGAACATTCCGTCGTTGGTCGCACCGGATAATCGATAGGTAATGTCTTTGGTGAGGGAAGTGGAAGTGACTGTGACATCGGCACCGTTTACGGCCACATTAACGCCTTCAAAGTAAAGCGGATTAACAACACTGACGTTGCTGCCGTTGTAAACGATGGAGATGGTGTCGGTGGAGTTCCCAAAGGTGATGCTGTCAAGAGTCGATACGGCAAATGCATTTGCGGTTCCATTTACTACAAGGTGGGCAGTGCTTCCGTCCTTGCTGAACGTCAAGCTGTCTATGGCGCTTATTGGTGCCCCTAGAACCATTTTATCCGATTTGAAAAGAAACATTTTATCCTGTGCGACCAAAGAGATGATACTAGACAGGAAAAGAGACAGGAATAGGAATTTTCGCATCATTTTTTAAATTTCAGAATCTGATTGTTGATACGAATCAGATAGATGCTGGCAGGAAATCCGCTCATGTCAATGGATTCGTTATTATTAATGGTGGTTTTTAGAATGGTCACTCCATCGTAGCGAAAGACCGTAACCGGGTAATTGCCTTCCGTCAGGTTTCTGAAATGGACTTGGTTGTCGGAAGAATTGTATAAGATGTCCACTTTGGGAGCAGCAGTGTATTTTATGTAAGTGTAGGGGCTAAAGAACATTTTCTCAAGGCTGGAAAAGCCGTATGACTGTGTACCACCGGTCACATAGTTCAGCACAAGGTTGTTGTTCACAAATGTGATTTTTTGTAGATTGATCAGCGGAATGGTCTGATCGGTTCCTCCTTGAAGCCTCAGAACCATGTTCTGTGCCTGAAGAGCGGGTGCAATGCTAAGTATTGCAGCCAGTAATACAAGGTGTATGTGTTTCATATAGGATTCAAAATTCGCGCAATGTTAGTGAAAAATATCTCAATAACATCATGATTGCGCGTGTTTTAGGATAAATTGGCCAAAAATACCGGGAAATGTCAACGCACTTCCTTGACTAAATAGACTAAGGTCGGGAAGTGGTCGCTATACCCTTCGATAAAAGTATCTCCGCTGAACGAACGCCAAGGGTAACCTTTGTACGGACCTTCCTGTTGAATGAGGAAATCCCTGTTAAAGACTTCAGCCTTCCAGAATTTGAGTGTGCTTCGGTCTGTTCCCAGGTAAGCAGGAGTCAAAATGAGTTGGTCGAATAGGTTCCATTCACCACGGTAGCCCAAGGAGCCGATGCCTTTGTCCAGGATGCGCCACATCGGGTTGAACATATCGCCGGGTTTTACATCCTCCGGATCTTTTCTGGCACGGAGGGTTTCCTTGATCGGTATATTGAAGGGGTCGTCGTTCAGGTCGCCCATCAGGATGACTTTGGCTTGCGGTTCTTTCTTCAATAGGGAGTCGATGATGCTTTTAGAGAGTTCAGCAGCGGCTTGGCGGAGATAGCGGGATGCTTTTTCACCGTTCCTTCTGGAGGGCCAGTGGCATACGATGAAATGAACGGGTTCACCCAGCAACAGTCCGTTCACCAACAATTGGTCGCGACTTTTGAAGGCGGTATCGTTGGGCATGGTAAACTTGATGGCTCTGCTGGAAGTAAGGGTGAACAGTTTCGGATTGTAGAGCAGGGCCACATCGACACCGCGGGCTTCCGGCGAGTCGTAATGGACGATTTTGTAACCGATGGATTTCAGATTTTTAGAGTTGACCAAGTCTTCGAGCACGCTGCGGTTTTCGATTTCAGAAACGCCGAGGATGGCAGGACCTTCCGGGCAGTATTCACGAGCCATCTTGCTGATGGCGTAGGACATGTTCTCTATTTTCTTCCAATACTTGGTTCCGTTCCACTTTTTAATGCCTTGCGGAGTGAATTCATAATCGTTCACACCTGGTGAGTGAATGGTGTCGAAAAGGTTCTCCTGGTTGTAGAAACCAATGGCAGCAACGGTGAATTTCTTATCTTGTGAAAATAAAAATATGCTGTAGGAGAGGAAAATGAAGAGTGTTAAATGTTTTCTATAAAACATAATTTTGTATAATGAATTTTTATTCAAATATCGCTATTCTTTTTTAAACTTTGCTAACTTTGCTTTTCATTTTTTACAAAATCAGACCTGTCATAATAATAGTTTTAAATATGAAAAAAATAGTTCGGGTGTTGCTCTATCTGGCATTCGGAAGCACGTTGGCCGCTCAGAATCCGGTTGACAGCATCCAAACGCCGGCGGTTGTCAACAACCAGTTGTACCTGTTCAACGAGTCCATGATCGACGATGAAAGCGATCAGGGGCAGAACATCAGTTCGGCGCTTGCCAATTCGAGCGATGTGTTTTCATCCAATGTCGGATATACGTTTTCTGCCATGCGTTTTAGAGTACGCGGTTTGGATTCAGAATATGCACAGAATTCCATAAACGGCGTCACATTCAACGATCAGGAACGGGGCATTTTTTCCTATTCGATGCTTGGTGGGTTGAATGACGTGGTCCGCAACAAAGAAGACATCACCGCTTCGGAATACAGTTCGTTCGGCTACGGTGACATCGGAGGTTCCTCCAACCTTCTGCTCCGTGCCAGCAGCTACAATCCTGGCAGCCGTGTTTCGGTGGCCTATACCAACCGCAATTACAAGCTTCGCGGCACCTACACCTATTCCACAGGGCTGATGGCCAATGGTTGGGCGTTCACCGGTGCTCTTGGTTATCGTTGGGCAGACGAAGGTTATGGTGAAGGTACTTTCTACAACAGTTTGGGTTATTTTGCTTCGCTTGAAAAGGTGCTCAACCCATCCAACAGTTTTGTCCTGACCGCTTTTGGCGCACCCACTCAGCGTGGAACCCAAAGTGCCTCCACACAGGAAGTCTATGACCTGACCGGTCGGCATTCCTACAACTCCAACTGGGGTTGGCAGGACGGCAAGAAGCGTAATTCCAGAATCGTTACCGATTTTCAACCGGTTGTGATTTTGTCGCATTTCTGGACGCCAGACAAGACGATGAAATTGGTTTCAGGCCTGGCATTCCGTTCTGCATCCTATGGAAGCACGGCTCTGAACTACAACAATGCTCCAAATCCAAATCCGGCTTACTACCGGAATATGCCGAGTTATCAAACTACCCAGGACCAGAAGGATTTCTACACGGAACTTTGGACAGGTGGGGACGACAGCAATACTCAAATCAACTGGAATGGCTTGTATATGGCCAATGCGCTTGCTTTGCGTGATGGACAGAGTGCCCGTTACGTGGTGGAAGAAAGACACAACGACCAGAATGAACTGATGCTGAATTCGACACTGAACAAACGAGTGGGCGATCACCTTAAGATGACTGGCGGCGTGGAAGCACGCTACACCAAGGGAATGCATTACAAGACCATTTCCGACATGCTGGGTGCTACAAACTATTCGGACGTTGACGTATACACGGAGAATTATTCGCCACTGAACCCCAACATCCAGTACAACGACCTGAATGCGACTTCCACCGATAAGAAAAAAGGGGATGTGTTCGGCTACAACTACAACATGTACGTGCGTTCTGCCAACGCCTGGTTTCAGAACAACCATACCTATAATAGTGTGGACGTTTATTATGGTGCCCGCTATAGCTTTATGTCCTACCAGCGCGAAGGGTTGATGCGGAATGGCCGCGCGCCGTTGACTTCGTACGGAATGGGTTTGAACCATACGTTCTTCAATCCTTCCGTCAAAGGCGGAATTACCTGGAAACTGGACGGCAACAACTTCTTTACGGCCAACATCCTGGCTGAAACCCAACCGACACTTTCCAATCAAGCGTACGTTTCACCGCGCATCAAGGATGATGCCGTACCCAATCTGGGCAGCGGTTCCATCCTCAGTTACGATGTGAATTACAAGTTCAATTACCGTTTCCTGAGAGGTCGCATCACGGCTTTTCGTTCCAAACTGAACAATCAGGTTGAAATCGATAACTTTTACGACGATGAAATGATGACGTTCGTGAACTACGTGATGACGGGTGTGAACAAGGTACACGAAGGTTTTGAGTTCGGCCTTTCGGCCAAAGTGGGCGGTGGACTCACTGCAACGGCCCTCGGGTCCATTTCAGACTACGTTTATACCAACCATCCGACCGCAACCATCAGCATGGAAAACGGCATGAAGGCCGATTTGACCAGAACCATCTATCTGAAGAATTACAGGGTGGGTGGTACGCCGCAGACGGCCATGTCCTTTCAACTGGATTATGCAGCACCCGATTACTGGTTCTTTGATTTGGGCGTGAGTTATTACGATCGCACCTATGTGGAATTGTCCCCGATTCGTCATACGGCTGAAATCCTCCAATTCACCGCCAACAGCGAGGCCGACTACCGGAAATTGGCGAGTGTGATTACGACTCAAGAAAAGTATCCTTCTGGTTACATGGTGGATGCCTCCATCGGAAAATCTGTTCGATTTAAGAACGGTAATATGATCAATTTCAATTTGCAGATGGCCAATGTGCTGAACAACACCAATATGCGTTCAGGCGGCTACCAACAAGGGCGTTTTGACTATTTGACCTACAACGTCAATAAATTCCCGAACAATTACTATTACGCACAGGGTTTCAATTGTTACCTCCTGATTGCTTATAAATACTGATAATTAAATACGACACCTAATATGAAGCGTTTCAATCATTTTTTATCCGCATTGCTCCTTATGAGCATCTCCTTCGTGGCTTGTGACCAAAGGGATTTCGAAGTACCGCCGCTCTATGAGCCGGTCTATACCGATACTGCAACCATGTCGATAGCCGATTTCAAGACGAAATTTGCAGCTGTGACGGCAGCAGAAATCACCGATACCATTACCATTACCGGTATTGTGGTGGCCAATGACATTTCCGGCAACATGTACAAGGAAATGACCATCATGGACAGCACCGGTGGCTTGAAGATTGCCATCAACCAGGGCGACTTATACACGGAATTCCGCCTTGGTCAGCGTGTTTACATTGAATGCAAAGGTTTGTGGGTGGGCAAATACGGCGGCTATATGCAGCTTGGTGGCTCCTACAACGGTGGCATCGGTCAAATGACCTGGGAAACCGCTCAGGCACACGTATTCAAGGATGGATGGCCCGTTCCGACCCACGCATTGTTGACACCTGCGGTTATCAGTATGGATGTGGTGGCCAGTGAAGCCAATATGGGCAAACTCATTACGCTCGAAAACGTTCATTTCTCACCTGTTAGTGGCGAAATTTGTTGTGCTGCAGCTGCTGACGGTTCCACACAAACCTTGAGCAAAACGCTGACTTCCAGCACGAATGCAGGAAGAACCATTACCGTTCGTCTCAGCAGTGCTTCTGATTTTGCCAACAAACTTTTGCCTTCTGGTAACGGTAATCTAACTGGGATTTTGTCCTTGTTCGGTACCACCTATCAGTTCACTCCCCGTGATTCCATGGATTTTGAATTTATCGGTTTTGGTAAGGGTTATGTCAATCATGGTTTAGGAACCAAAGCCGATCCATATACGGCTGCTTGGGCATTGGCTCATCAAGGAAACCTAGCTGCTTGGGTAACCGGTTATATTGTCGGCTCCGTCAAAAGTGGCATCAATGCAGGCAATCCCATCAATGGAAACGATGATATCAGTTGGGAAGCACCTTACATGAACAATACGGTGCTCATTTCCACCGATTCTCTGACAAAAGACTGGACTAAATGTGTTGTCGTGAATTTGCCGGCAGGATCTTCCCTGCGTGACTCGGCCAACCTGTCTGACAGACCGACCAACCTCGGACGTAAACTGGCGGTGACCGGTACCTTCGAAAACTACCTTGGTGGTGCTGGTGTGACTGTTGCTAATGGAACAACTGCTGAATACTGGTTGGATCATTTACCCGTTGTGGTTGACGGTGACGGTACTCAAGCCCATCCTTATACAGTGGCGCAGTCTAAAGCCAAGCAAAGCGAAACAGCAAAATGGGTATCCGGTTACATTGTCGGATTCATCAATACGGCAACGACACCTTATACGTATACGTATTCCGCTACAGGTGCCATTACGACCAACATGCTCATTGCTGACAGTCCTACGGAAAAAGTGGATGGGGCTTGTGTGCCTGTTCAATTGCCTGCAGGAACTATTAGAACAGCATTGAATTTGTTTGATCATGCAGCAAACTTGGGTAAAAAAGTAAGTGTCAAAGGTGACTTGCTCGCCTACTTCAGTGTTCCTGGTGTGAAAACACTGACGGCTTATACGCTGGAAGGTGAAACGCCGGTGGTAGATCCGACTACGATATTCTCTGAAGCATTTTCTGGTACATTGGGAAATTTCACAGTTGCGAGCGTGGTTGGTGATCAGGTTTGGGCTGGTACCACCTATGGTGCGACCATGACTGGTTTTGTCAGTTCAGTGAACAATGCCAATGAAGACTGGTTGATTTCTCCCGCCATTAATTTAACCGGAAAGTCCTCAGCCGTATTGAGTTTCATGCACACCATCAACAAAGGTGTTGTGGCTAACATGCAAGCCAACCACACTTTGTGGGTCAGCACCGGTTATACCTCGGGTGCACCTTCGACAGCTACCTGGACACAGGTGACCATTCCGACTTATCCGGGTGGTGCCGACTGGACGTTCGTGAGCAGCGGAAACATTTCCTTGCCCGCTTCAGTATTGGGCAATAGCAATTGCCGGTTCGCATTCAAGTACTTGAGCACCGCTTCGGAATCGTCCACTTGGGAAATCAAGACGGTAAAGATTGTTCCTTAAAAGAATTCACTGAATAATGATTTTGTGCAGATGGCATCCTAACCATGGGTGTCATCTGTACTTTTCTACGATAGTATGATAATGAAAAAAAGATGGTGTTTTGGTGTGATGGTCCTCGGGCTGCTGTTCAGTGCGCAAGTGAAATGCGCCATTCCCGCCGGTTACTACGACAGTACGGACGGGTTGATGAAGGAGGCTTTGAAGACAGGCATGTACAATAAAATCAAGGGGCATACGGAGATAACCTATGCTGCACTCTGGACTGCTTTTCAGACAACGGACAAGCGGGCGGACGGAAAGGTTTGGGACATTTATTCAAACAGCACCAACTATACTTTTGGCACGAATCAATGTGGGAATTATAGTTATGAGGGTGACTGCTATAACAGGGAACACTCTTTTCCGAAAAGTTGGTTCGGGGGTGAAATCACCCCCATGTATACGGATTTGTTCCATTTATATCCATCCGACGGAAAGGTTAATGGGTACAGGTCCAATTATCCGTTCGGAAATGTCTCCAATGTTTCATATTCTTCCAACAACGGCTATTCATTGTTGGGTACATCCACCGAAAGCGGGAGCTCATTGACCGTTTTCGAACCCGCCGATGAATTGAAAGGCGATATGGCCAGAACCTATTTTTATATGGTGACCCGCTACGAAAATCTGGTTGCTTCGTGGAAAACCAACCTAAATACAGAAATGCTGGGCGGCAACGCCTATCCGGCATTCAGCAACTGGGCCATCACCGTTTTGCTCGAATGGAGCCGACTTGATCCGGTCAGTGACAAGGAAAGGGCCAGAAACGATGCCATTTACACCAACTTTCAGCACAATCGGAATCCATACATCGATTATCCTTCATTGGCTGAATACGTCTGGGGAGATTCCACGACTTATGCCTTCCATCCGTCAAAATATGCTGGTGTGCCCAAGGTCAAATCGGACGTCAGCCTTTTTAAAGCCTGGTCTGACCAAGGGAGTCTGCACGTTCGCACCACGATTGGAAAAACCATCGAAATCATGGATTTGACTGGTAAGTTGATCCTCCGTTCGGATGCAAGTCAGGCTGAATCGACCTTTCAGACGGGTAAGAACAAGCTTGTATTGATTCGGGTTGAAAATCAGGTTCAGAAAGTGGTTTTGTAACATAATATTCACGACTTTTTTTAGTGCATATCCGTATATTTATTTAAATCTTTGGTATCTTTGGGCATTACTCCTACTAATTAATAATCCTTTTTGCGTATGAAAAATTCTACTTTATTTAAAAAATGGTTGCTCCTGATTGCTCTCGGAGTTTTTGGTTTTTCTTACTCCTCAGCAGCTATTCAGGCAGATACGACGTTACTCGTGTCTGAAACTTTCGCTACTACACTCGGTTCATTTACCACGCAGTCTCTGGTTGGAGATCAGGTTTGGGCATGGAATGCTTCCGGGTATGCCAAGATGAGCGGTTTTACCACCGTCAACAATGCCAACGAAGATTGGCTGATTTCTCCTTCCATTAATTTGACAGGGGCTTCAGCTATTTCCTTGAGCTTCTTTCATGCGCATAAATATGGTGCTGATACAATCAACACGTTGCAACTGATGGTGACCGATTCTTACACCACCGGGACCATAAACCCTGCCACTTGGACACCAGTATCTTTTCCGTTGTCTGATCAGAAAACTTGGAATTTTGTGAATTCAGGTTATTTGTCTTTGGCCGCCTATGCTGGAAAATCCAACGTCCATTTCGCCTTTCGTTACCGCTCCACTTCAGCAGCCAGTGCAACTTGGGAAGTCAAGAATGTTACCTTGAGAGCAGTTGTAAAAGTTCCTGACATTGTTATCTTGTCTGAAACCTTTGACAAAGTAACGACCGGTACTTCAAAAGCACCAGGTTCAACGGATTTAGGCTTAACCTCCTTAGATTCTTATACGACTTTGCCGGGTTGGACAGGAAGTAAAGTCTATCCGTCCGGAAGCTCTTTCAAAATGGGTACCTCCTCTGTTGCCGGCATCCTTACTACTCCTTCACTTGATTTATCCGCTCAGTCAGGGAAATTCAACCTTACATTCAAAGCGATGGCCTGGTCGGCTGATACTACGCACCTTCAAGTGTATGTTGACAATGTGTTGGCAAAAGAAATCTCCGGTATGAATGCCGATACTTTCTATGTATACAAGACATACGGTCCATACGAAATCTCAGGTGGAACTGCTGCTTCCAAGATTAAATTCACTACGTCCTTATCTGCCGTAAAAAACTGCCGTTTTTATCTGGACAGCGTAGTTGTAACGCAATCTGCTTCGACTGCACCGAAAGTATCACTCGCTGAGGTTGTCTATAAAGCCGAAGCCGGTAAAACGGTTGTGAAAAAGATTGCGGTAAAAGGCGTTTACCTAACAGCTGATTTGAATGTTGCCCTTACCAATAAGAAAGGTACGGCGTTCACACCGATTTCATCAACCATTACCAAAGCAAATGCTTTGGCTGGTGACAGTATTTCTGTGACTTATGCTCCTACTGTCGCTGGTTTGGATACGGCACTCTTGGTGATTTCTGGTGGTGGTTTGACCAGCAATGTACAAATATCGGTTGCAGGTAGCGCTTACACACCCATTGTAGCCAATCTGGCCGCTTTACGTGCAGCGTATGTAGCCAATCCAGACCAGTCAGTGGTTTATACCGTAACGGGTCCTATTGTTGCATCGTACAACAACACTACGACAACGACAACAACAAGTCGTTCGGTTTACTTCCAGGATGCAACCGGTGGTGTGCTGAGCTATGAATCAAAGGCGACTTTAGCCAATATCATTACTCCTGATTATGCCGTAGGCGATGCTGTCTCAGGTTTCACAGGCACTTTGACGGAGTACGGCAAATTGCTAGAATTTGTTCCTACTGTAGCTCCAGCTGCTTCGACAACAGGCAATGCTTTGATTCCTGTTGAACTGACTATTGCGCAAGCCAAGTCTTTGAAAGAAAAGTATGAATCAATGGTGATATGCATCAAGGGTCTTAGCAAATCATTGTCTAATACTTCTACCGTTTGGGCAGTCGCAAAAGCAAACTACAATTTTGGTATTGGTTCCGATTCCATTGTTTTGCGTACCAATTACACGCTGATGGATTATATGGACGGTACAACAGCCATTTCTGCCAATCCTACCAATTATGCTGGTTTGTTGATTGAATATAACGGTTCAGTACAGATTGTACCTCGTACGAAAACGGATTTGGGATATACGGGCCCGACTTCTAACCTTAGTCAGGTCAATGTCGTTGCTTCTATTTACGGTTCAAATGGAACGTTGAATGTAAAGACTACGCAAGGTCAAGTCATTGAGGTCTACAACCTGATGGGACAGCGTATTCTCAAAACAACGACTTCTGATGGTGTAAACACCTTTGTTTTGGGTAAGAGTCAATTGTATCTGGTCAAAGTAAATAATTCAGTTACCAAGATCATTTTGTAAATAAACAACAATTTTTCAGGGGCGCCTCGAAATTTTTCGGGGCGCTCTTTATTTAGGATTATGAGTTTTAGAAAATTTTCCAGTCTTTGTTTCGTGCTGTTGTTGGCGACAATAGTTCAAGCCGCCAATCCCAACGGTTATTACAATTCCATCACCGGTAAGAAAACGCAAGCCCTTAAAACGGCGCTTTCAACGTTGCTGCTTAATCATACAGTTCAGGAATACAACAGTTTATGGACCTTCTTTCCCAGCACGGACGTTCGGCCAGATGGGACGGTTTGGGACATGTATTCCTCCACGGTGCGTAATTTCGGGGCTACTTCCGGGATGAACCGGGAGCACTCCTTCCCGAAAAGTTGGTGGGGAGGCGACGTGAACATGGCATATACGGACATCAATCACCTGTACCCGTCGGATGGTGATGCCAATATGGCCAAGAACAACTACCCTTTGGGTGAAGTAGGAACGGCTTCCTTCAACAATGGGGTGACCAAAGTGGGTTCCAATATTTTCCCTGGTTATTCAACCAATGCTACGGTTTTCGAACCTGCTGACGAATATAAGGGCGATTTTGCCAGAACCTATTTTTACATGGTGACCTGTTATCAGAATTACACCTGGAGTTACATGTACATGGTGGACCAAAATGTCTATCCGACGCTGAAACCCTGGGCGGCCAGCATGCTGATGAAATGGAGCCGACAGGATCCCGTGAGTACTAAGGAAATCAACCGGAACGAGGCAGTATTCAAGATTCAGAACAACCGGAACCCGTTTATCGATTACCCACAGCTGGCGGAATACCTCTGGGGGGATTCCACGGCTTTTACCTTTGGACTGGCAACGGCGCCATCAGTGCCTGTGCTTGCTACTCCGACTAACGACACCCGTCTTGATTTTGGTGTTTCGTTGGTGGGTATGACCAAAACCAGAACACTATATCTGAAAGGCAGCAACTTGAATTCAGTCCTGTCGGTAAATGTTGAACCGACCAACAACTACACACAATTTGCTTCAGCAGTGAAAACAGTCACGCAGGCCCAGGCGAACACAGGCGTAATGGTCTCGCTGTCCTACAAGCCGACTTCTGTTGGAACGCATGTCGGATCCGTCCTGGTATACGACGGTGGCATCCAAGGCAGCGTCAAAGTGAACGTATCTGGCAGAACCATACCAATGGACAGCCTGAAGGCTCCTGTGCCGCTCACGGCCACCTCCATTACTTCAACGACCTTTACTGCCAATTGGAATCAGGCTTCATTTGCAGAATCGTACTGTTTGCAGCTTTACGTTATTACGAACGGTTTAGCCACGCTGGTGAGCACCATCGATTCCATTCCGGACAATACCTACGACGTGACCGGATTGATGATTGGTAAGAACTACAGTTACACCTTGAAAACAAGAATCGGGAGCGTGCTGAGTGGAGAATCGGCTGAAATGCCTGTTTCACTGTTGTCGGGAATCGCTTCAGCTACCGATGCGAGTGGGTTGAGTGTATACGCAAACGGTTCTGCCGTTTATGTGCAGGCGCCCAATCAGGGCTTGTTGGTGGAACTCTTCGATTATTCCGGCAAAAAGATTGCACATTTGACCTCAACCGGTCATATTCAGTCGTTTGAAAACTTGCCTAAGGGCCTTTATTTGGTTTTTTGCAACGGAAATAGACGGAAAATCATAGTGAATTGAATTTTTTTTTAATTATTTTAAAGCCCGTAACCCCCATATTACGGGCTTTTTTTATCCGTTAGAAATTATTTTTATAGTTCTGTGCTAAAAAGTAGTACTAAGTATTGCATAGTACTAAATTCTGCTATATATTTGCAACGAATCTGGGAATCATCAATGACGATGACTATACAGTTCGACCGTTAAAAACAACGAACATGGATATTGAAAATGTAAAATCACAAATGCGCAAGGGCTTTCTCGAATACTGCACCTTGCTGATTTTGCGGAAAAAGGCATCCTACACTTCAGACATTATTGAAGGACTGAAATCGGCACACCTCATCGTGGTCGAGGGAACGCTTTACCCGTTGCTGACCCGACTCAAAAACGACGGTCTGCTTTCCTACGAATGGGTGGAGTCCACACAGGGGCCTCCCCGGAAGTACTATTCCCTCACCGACGAAGGCGTTGTTCTGCTGGACAGCCTCGGTGAAGCCTGGCAGGAGCTTTCAACCTCCATCAATCATTTGAACGAGTAGTTAGTGTGTTTATAAAGAATTGAATCTATGAAAAAAACATTGAGTGTGAATTTGGGCGGATCCGTTTACCACATTGACGAAGACGCCTATCAGGAATTGATGGATTATCTACAGGAAGTCAAGAGTCATTTGGGTAACGATGCATCTTCTGCAGAAGTCCTTATCGACATTGAGCAACGCATCAGCGAACTGTTCGGCCAGTGGATGCAAGGTCGCCGCGAAGTCATTACGGCTGGCGATGTGCAAAAGGTCATCAGCATTTTGGGTCGACCCGAGCAGTTTGACAATGCGGAGGCTGAAGCAACCGATGAGGCTGAACCGGAAAAAGCTGCTCCAAAATCAGAAAAATGGTCGGACGAACGAACCTCTTACGGTCACCGCAAACTTTACCGTGATGGCGAGAATGCCAGACTGGGTGGTGTTTGCGCCGGGTTGGCTGCTTACTTGAACGTCAGCGTGGTGTTGATCCGACTGATATGGGTCTGCCTGATCCTGTTTTATGGTACCGGCTTCCTATTCTATTTCCTATGCTGGATCATCATCCCCGAAGCCCGAACAGCCGCTCAGCGACTGGAAATGGTGGGGGAGGATGTGACCATCGACAATATTGAGAAAAAAGTCCGCGAAGAAGCGGGTAAGGTGAAAGACCGTGTCGATGGTTATGTGCGTTCCAACCGAGTACACGAAAATGTACGTAATGCCGGAAATGGTTTTGTAGAATTCATCCGCGTGGTGGTCAAGGTATTTTTTGCTTTCATTGCCGGAACCATAGGCCTGGCAGCGTTTGTGACATTGATCGGACTTATTTTTGCCTTGCTGGTGTTGTGGACTGGAAACCTACATTTCATTGAAGGGGCTTGGCCTCATGATTTCATGCCATTGCAGCAAGCCTTGATGAATCCGTCTTCGGCCACTTGGATGACTTTCGGATTGATACTCGCCATTGGCATACCGTTCATTGCGATATTCCGTCTGTTGTTTGGACGTGCTTTGAATATGAAACGCACTGCCGCTTGGGAAATCTGGGTCGGATTCATCGTGTGGTTCATCGGTCTTGGATTGTGCATTTTCTCAGGCTTGCATTTATTGTCGACTTTTGGCGGGTTCTGGGTTTAAACGCACTGGGTCATGAATAAGAGAAATACGGTTATTGCCATTGTTGTATTGGTGGTGCTTCTGATGCTTCTTTTTACAAGAAGTTGTGTATACCGCAGTATGTGGTTCAAACATAATACAATGGTCTTTACAGAGCAGGCTGTATGCAAGAAGGATTTCAAGCCGTCTGCATCCATCGATTCGACGGAAGTCAAAAACTGCAACTATCCCATTGTCATCCATTATAAGGAGCCGAAGCAATTCGGAAAAACGATGTCCATGAATCACATCATCGGTTTGACATGGAATGTATTGGACAGTTGTCCTCCGATGCCGGATTCAACCAAGGCCATTCATGTTTACATTCGGAACTGCAGCATAAATTCCAGAAACGTATTCTTGGGCGTTTACAACAAAACGTCCATGAATGAAGACATTGAATATAAGCTCACGTATCCTGTCAACGACAAGCAGGGTTTCCGAATTGTGACGGACTCCGGATCGGTTTCTTCAGTAATGCATTGGAAATCGTACGGTGTGAGCACTCCAGTCAAATTCAGGCAACAAGCAGAAGAAAAGATGACCAAAATGGTTGAAGACAATCTGCTCAAGGACATTGTCAAGAAAATGAACCGGGAATAGCCCATTCAATTGTATGTGTAGAAGGTGCTCCTAAAGGGCACCTTTTCTTTTTATACCTGCTGAAATGTATTTTCGTTAGATTTCGAAAATTAATTGTAAAATAATTTATTAGGAATATATTAATATTATATCTTTGCAAATATAATAATACTAAATTCTTAATTCATGAAAACAAGACATTTACTTTTAATTGCCGGTCTGCTCCTGTGGCAGGCCTTTTGCACCGGTATCGGCAGGCTGTCCGCCGCCACGCTTTCAGCCGATACGCTTTCCTGGAGCTGGGAGGTGTCGACCACCCTCAGCACGATGACCAAAACTTGCACGCTTGAATTCACTGGTCCGATGATTTTAAGTTGGGGTGACGGAACTGTTCAGACCTTGTCGGATTCATTGTCAGGCACTACCCTGACCCATGTCTATACCAGCGTCGCCAATTTCAACTGCAAGGCAACCGGAACAGGCATCCTCTATTTTAAAGCGGATTCCAGACGGTTGCTCACGCTGGATCCCACGAAAGCCACGGCTCTGACCTACCTGAGTTGCACCAGCAATCTGCTCCTGGCGCTCGATGTGTCCAAAAACACGGAGCTGGTTTCGCTGTACTGCGCCAGCAACGCATTTTCGTCGTTGAACGTGTCCAATTGCACCAAACTGCAGACGCTCACCTGTTCGGACAACAAATTGACTGGACTCGATGTTTCGGCTGTGCCTGCTTTGAAGAAGCTGACCTGTCACACCAATGCGCTGACTTCCCTGCGGATTTGCCCGACCGGAAGCTTGAGTTACATTTCCTGCCTGAACTGCAGCATTCAGGTCGCTGAACTGGACACCCTGCTTGCTTTGTTGCCCACCTTAACGGCCGTATCCACCAGCAAAAATCTGTATGTGCTCAACAATCCGGGTTCTGCCAATTGCAACATTCAGTTGGCCAACTTGAAAAATTGGACGCCTGACAAAATTGTCACCAGCAGCTCCTTCTATATGCCGGCTGCCAGTTGCAACACCGGGGAAACGGTCGAATTGGACATTTGTCTGACGAATCCGGTTCCTATTATAGCGTTCGAACTGGATGCCATTTTCCCTGCTGGTTTTGTTTTGGACACCGTACGTTCCTGTCTGGCCGCAACAAGAAAGGGTGGCCACCTGCTTTCCATCGCCCGGACGGCAACGAATCAATATAAATTGATGGCCTATTCCATGACGACCAAAGACCTTATTAAAAGCAACAGTGGTATCGTCTTACAGCTCTTCGGCAAAGCGCCCGATACGGCCAAGGTCTATACGGTTCAGTTCAAACAGGCCGTGTTGGTGGATACTACGACCAACATGTGCAGCGTAACGGTGACGAATGGCAGCCTAACGGTGATGCCGGCTTCCGTCAACGGTGATGTCAATGGTGACAAAGTGGTCAATGTGACGGATGTTGTCAACATGGTTGCCTACATCAACGGTCGCAATCCCTCCGGATTCAGTGTTCTGGCTGCAGACCTCGACAACAATGGTTTCCTCAATGTGGCCGACATTACAAAGTTGGTGATCATCATCAATTCCTCCGGATCCATGCTTCGATTCTTGACGGAAGCAGTGTCAAACTCCGATAGGGCACTGGTCTTGTACGATAGGCAGAAGGCTGTCACCGGCAACAATCTGTATCTGCGCCAAAAAACCACGGAAGATAACTGCCTCGAACTGTGCCTGGATAACGACACTCCGGTTCAGGCATGTCAGGTGGACATCAGTCTTCCGGCAGGAATTTCTTTTCAATCGAACCGGGTCACAGGAAAAACCTTCAGGCAAAACGGTCATTTGATACAAATCAGTCAAATTGCTGTGAATAAATACCGATTGCTGGCTTACGCCCTTCATCCGGATGCAGCTTTCAAGGGAGACACGGGCGTTTTGGTACTATTGCCCATTCAGGTGGCAGAAACCTTGCCTGCAGCCAATTACCCCGTATATCTGGATGCTCCGGTGCTTACGGGGATGAACTTGTCAACGGTGCCATCCAATGGTTTTGATTTGTCCGCCAAAGTGGGTCCTTTATTTTCCGAATCAATTCTGAAAGCCGGAACAAACGGGCAAAACGGCCTTTGGGTTCAAGGTTTGGGATTGACAGAAGTCTATGTCTGGGATTTATCTGGTAAACTACTGAATCATCAACATATGAATGGAGCTTCTTTTTATAGTACCACCTTGCCGAAAGGAGTCTATGCGGTGCGTGCCTGCTCGGATTCCAAATCGGAGTTGAATCAGAAAGTAGTGGTGCGATAACGACCATTTTGTCAGTTTTTGAAGCCGATTTCGGGATTTTATGGTTAATTTTGTCAGTTTCTTTTCCGGAAACAAACCGAGGCTTGTTTGGCACGGTTTTCGATAAGCACACATAGCCGGGTCAAACCGGCCGTAATTTGGCAACAAAAATATCAATTTCAACCAAAAAAAATAGTAAGATTATGGCATTACAACCTCTTTCCGATCGCGTCCTTGTGAAGGCTGCAACCGCGGAACAAAAAACAGCAAGCGGTATCATCATCCCCGATTCCGCCAAGGAAAAACCCCTGAAAGGCGAAGTAATCGCCGTTGGACCTGGTACCAAAGACGAAACCATGCAACTGAGCGTGGGCGATGTTGTGCTTTATGGCAAATATGCCGGCACTGAAATCGAAATAGAAGGCGAAAAGCTTCTGATCATGCGTCAATCCGATATTTTGGCTAAATTTTAATAAGACATACAACTATGGCAAAAGAAATCAAATTTAATATGGAAGCCCGCGACCTGCTGAAAAGTGGCGTGGACC
>Ga0302205_10000427_pt1 | contig 17644 bp, 9 predicted proteins | sample II_Fen_E1_3_FD_194582 | JGI IMG/M metagenome (GOLD analysis project Ga0302205, IMG submission 194582) | Peat permafrost microbial communities from Stordalen Mire near Abisko, Sweden - II_Fen_E1_3 | ecosystem: Environmental > Terrestrial > Soil > Wetlands > Permafrost | place: Sweden: Abisko...
ACGAATGACAACATCCTTCTGCTTTTATTGATTCTTCCATTTCAGGTAAGGCTGTTCCGCTAGCTCTACATAGTATCGTATCCGGAATCATCCATCACTCCCGCCCTATTTTCGACAGACTTCACACTCTTTTTCGATGACTGGAAAGTTAAAATAATCAACCTCGACTGATTTATCAGGTATTTACGATAATTTTTAGATAGAATATTAATACCACGTTATCGCCATAACAATACAGATGTTATATAGATGTAACTTAGATGTAATATAGATATAACTTAGATATAATATATCATTAAAAGGTTATTATATGTAAATTATATCCTAGTTAGAAATATGTTTGATTCAAATAAACAGAGTGATAAGATGGTGAAGAGATGATATTATCCATTGGTTTTGAAAGTTTTACATTAAAATAAACAATCAATTTCAACCGGAAATGCAATAACAGGAGTAAAATATGGGGATTTTGAGGAGTGGAAAACAAAAAAAATACCATGACTTTGTATTTTTCCTTTCAGAAACAAAGTCATGGTATTATAGAATTTTGCTGATTTTAAGAATTTAACTATATTCGGTAGAATTATTAAAACCTGTATACATCATAAAATCAGAATGATAAACAGAATAAGTACGCAGAATGAGACTCGAACTCACATACCGTAACCGGCACTACCCCCTCAAAGTAGCGTGTCTACCAATTCCACCATCTGCGCATGTAATGAATTACCAACCATCGTATTGATAATTTTAAAATAGAAATATGTACCCAAAGGGGGACTCGAACCCCCACAACCTTACGGCCACTAGTCCCTGAAACTATATTTAAACCTTTATAATCAGCACTTTGCATTAAATCTGTAAGTGATTTGTAAGTGAATAATACACTTATAGCTAATTCTAGTCAACTTATATTTCTCTGTCGATAATCTTCACGATGTTGTAAATTTCTAAAAGATTTTCTATTGGTATGATTATATTGTTGTACAAAGTATTCAACGCCCCTAAACATATAGTATCCGTTTCGGGGTCAAAGATAATAAATTTTCTGAGAATAACACCTACGTCGGAAATGACAATAAATAATCTTCCGTACATTGATTCGTTAAGTAGATTAATTCTGTTAATTTTAAGTTCCCTACCCAATACAAGGTCATTGCTCAGGATGGAATTATTCGTGCCATCAAACATGGCATCTCCCTCCACCTGAAATATTCTGAACTCTCCTTTATAACTTGAATCAATTTTGCTAGGAATTGAATACAGTTTTTGTATGTACTCGTTCGACTTGTGGTATCGGATGTAATCTGAATACGATATTGAGGTTATAACGGGTACTAGAACGAAGTCTGAGATTTTGGCTATGTTAATCTCTTGATTTTGTTTAATATACTTTTCGCCAACTCCTGTTAATAGCCATTCTTTATTTATCCTTAGGGCTATAACGATTTTATTTATAACACCGCTTCCAATAGCTACTTGACCTCTCATTCTTTTTGAGAAACCAGACTTTTCCATATCAATAAGGGTCGAGAACTTAGAGTCCGTGAGTCCACTTTCATGAACCAACTGCCTAACACGCAAGATGATACTTTCGTTGTTCATATATGATTTTGTTTAGAATGATTCCATACAGCTATATAACCACAGTCAAATTGTGGCAAACAGTATTCATTTAAATTATAACAAGGTAACCTAGTCATTCTTATATTACTCCTAAAGCAATTGGTTTGTTTATAAGATACTATTTCAAAAAGCAAATTAGAGCTTGATATTTTATGACACGAATGTAAACCTTTGCATATTCATTACTTATAAAACTATAGATAAAAGTGATGAATGTTATCATATTTTTACGTTGGATTTGTAAGTTATTTGTAAGTGGATTTGTAACTCATTGACGTTCATAGGCGTGATATAGCTACTTTTTTCGCAACTTTTGGCAATAAAAAAAGCGATTGCAAGTAACCTTACAATCGCTTATCGTGCTGAAATTCAGCAGTGTACCCAAAGCGAGACTCGAACTCGCATAGCTATAAAGCCACTAGTCCCTGAAACTAGCGTGTCTACCAATTCCACCATTTGGGCAATCAGCGTCTGAAATATAAAAATTCAGACAAATCAAAAGAGAAAAAAAGCGAAACACGTTGTTTCGCTATAAATTCGCTGAGCGAAAAACGGGACTCGGACCCGCGACCCCGACCTTGGCAAGGTCGTGCTCTACCAACTGAGCTATTTTCGCAGTTTAATGATTGACGGTAACGTTTTACCCTCTGTTCATTTTTTTAATTGAAGTGCAAAGATAGTACGATTTTAATAAAATACAAATACCTGAAAGAAAAAAAAACGATAACTTTGCTATATTCTTACTTAAAGAACCTCTAAGAAGCAATTCAGCAGCAAGTTAATTATTTTACTTTTCATCAAAAAACAATTTCAGGGTCAATGCATGAATTATTGACGGGTTTGAAGTAATTTTGTAATCTCTGAATACATCAACAACAAAATTCGTGTAATTCTGTTTTAATTTGTACAACTCGTTTATTATGAAAATCTTCCTTACAATTGGGATGTTAGTTATTTCCAATATATTTATGACTTTTGCATGGTATGGTCATTTAAAAATGCGTGAATTTAAATGGTTTGATGCACTTCCTGTTTTTATTGTGATTCTGATAAGCTGGGGCATTGCTCTTTTCGAATACTGCTTTCAGGTACCGGCTAACAGACTAGGATTCAATGAAAATGGCGGTCCGTTCACGTTATTGCAATTGAAAGTAATTCAGGAAGTTGTTACATTGGTTGTGTTTGTTGTGTTTTCAATGATTGCGTTTAAGAATGAGACATTCCGTTGGAATCATGCAGTCGGATTTGTCCTTTTAGTCCTGGCAGTATACTTTATTTTTAAAAAGTAACCGTTTTTGCCTGTATAATCGTGTTTTTTCTCAGTATATACAATTTTCCGAATTTGTACAACTGTTTATTTATTTCTTATCTTTGCAGGCACAATTAATCAGGTAAATGAAAACAATATCAAGCTGGCATATTATATTAATTCTGTTGTTATGCTTATCAAATAGCCTAAAAGCAGTTCCTGCCTACCCCTATCCGATTAAAATAACGCAACCGGATGGTTCTGAATTAACTATACGTTTGCATGGAGATGAATATCTGAATTATAAAACCACTGTTGATGGTTACCCACTGATTCATGATACCAAAGGATTTTTAACCTATGCGCAGCAAGATACCAATGGGAACTTAATTACGACAAACATAAAAGCAAGTGAAGTAGTTAAGCGCACAGCATCTGAAAAACAGCTTCTTAAAAAACTAACACCCAATATTAGCTTTGTAAAGCAAAATCTGTTAAGGAGAGCTCAACGTTCTGCTGCAGTTGTTTCCGATACTTCTCCTAAAAAGGTTTATCCATTAAAAGGCACACCTAAATCACTGGTTATTTTAGTTAACTTTTCAGATAAAAGCTTCGTGACAGCTACTCCTCTGATAGCTTATACAAATTTGCTGAACCAGGAAGGATATAGTACAAATGGTGGTACCGGTTCGGCTAAAGATTATTTTCGCGACAATTCCATGAGCGTTTTCAACCCTCAGTTTGATGTGGTAGGACCCTATACCCTCCCGAATGCAATGGCTTATTACGGCGGAAATGATTCTTCCGGGGATGACAAGAATCCACGTCAAATGGTTATTGATGCCTGTACGTTAGCCTCTAGTGCCGGAGTGGATTTTTCACAATATGATACCGACAATGATGGGATAGTAGATAATATATTTATTTATTATGCCGGTTACAATGAAGCGGAAGGCGGACCAGCCAATACAGTATGGCCTCATCGTTGGACGTTAGCAGACAACACAACTAAATTTAACGGTAAAATTATTTACGATTATGCATGTACATCCGAATTAAAGGGCTCAAGCGGTTCCAACATGTGCGGCATTGGAACTTTCTGCCACGAATTTGGACACGTACTTGGGTTGCCCGACTATTATGCCACAGATGGCAGTACCCAGCATACCCTGTCAACCTGGAATATTATGGATTATGGACCGTATTTGAATAGTGGAAGAACACCACCGGCCTATTCTGCCTTCGATCGTTTTTACCTGAACTGGTTAACTCCTACAGAACTTAAAAAAGCACAGAACGTCACATTGGATACACTTCCAACCAGTAATAAAGCCTACATTATTACACAAAATGGCAATAGTAACCTCGACGGGTCTAATCCAAGCCCTGTTGAATTCTTTACATTGGAAAACCGACAGAAAACTGGCTGGGATACCTATTTACCAGGTCATGGTATGTTAATTACACATATTTATTACAATGCTACTACCTGGGATAACAACACCGTTAACAATATTGCGACAGCCATGGGTGTCGACATAGTCGAAGCAGATGGTATAGCACTTTCGGAAACGTCAAGCATCGACCCTACCGATTCAGGGGACCCGTTTCCGGGAACATCAAATGTGACTTCCTACTCACCTACTCTGCGATCTAAGATCAATATAAACAAACCATTAACTTCAATAACTGAAACAAATGGCATTATCAAATTTAAATTTATGGGGGGTGGAAATCTTCCAACAATCAATTCAAGCGGAACTCTAAGTGCATTTAATACTGTACAGGGGACTCCTTCTAGTTATCAGACTATTTCAGTGAGTGGAATATATTTGGAGTCGAATATCAATTTATCATTCAAAAAGAACTTACATTTTGAGATGAAAAAAGAATCCGATCCCGAAACTGCCTGGGCAAAAACAATTACCTTCACCCCTATTGATTCTACGGTGCTTACTACCAATATTCAAATCCGGTACAACCCGACGGTACCATCTTTTTCAGACACACACACTGAAACATTAATACTGAAATCAACAAATGCCGATTCACTGGCCTTTTCGCTGACCGGAACTTCCACCCGTCCAATATACGTTGTACCACCTACAGCCACGGATGCTACGGATGTAACAATAGCAAGTTTTACAGCTAATTGGAATTCGGTTTATGATGCTTCCGGTTACTATCTGACTGCCTATAATATTTCAGATGGAGAATCGACTTTTACGGAAGGATTTAAGAACGGCCTTGTTGCCCCGGCTAACTGGATCATAACAGCCACCGGACTATCCACCGTTTATAGTGGAGATTCCATTCCATCCATAGAATTCAAAAATACAGGGGAAATCATACAAACGGAACAATATATGATACCTGCTACCGGTTTATCATTTTATATCAGATCATTAGCAGGACTAGATGGATATTTACAGGTTCAAGCCTGGAACAATGAAAATTGGATCAAAGTAGACTCTATTCCAATTACAACTTCATTAAACACAACTAAGACTTATTCATTCGATACGGTTAAAAATTATACTCAATTCAGGTTAACTTATACAAAAGTTACCGGTTACATTGTAGTTGATGATGTTACTGCAAAATTTTCTGAGAAACTGGAATATAATGCACGCAATAAATGGTTGACTTCAACTTCGGATACACTAATTAATCTGGTTTCCGGCAGGGATTACTTTTATAAAGTAAAAGCCTCTGATAAAACGTTGAATTCAGACAATTCTATTAAGTATGAAAACATAACCAACTTCTCTAATTTAATTAAGGTAAGGACGTTACAAGATAAAACAAATGCAAAAACGTTGATTGCCGTTGCTGATAGTGTTTATGTAGATAATACGGGGACTATAAATTTGTATATACCTTCAACTGAAGTAACTATTAATGTATACAATGTTATTGGACAGATAATTCGCCGTATTAATAACCCGTCTTCAAATAAAGTAGAGATAAGTGGCTTACCTCGCAACCAGATTTACATTATACAGGCTGGTAAACGTGTAACAAAAGTCATTTTGTAATTACAATCTTCATTTAACACCTTTACTTTCCGTCTATAGACTTTTTAGCCGACCGACGGAAAGTTTTTTTATGAATTAGAATCCTATCTTTTATAGTAATAAATTTTAAATATTATATATGTTATCAGTCGATGCACTTACTGTCGAATTTGGCGGCCAAACACTCTTTCAGGATATTTCTTTTGTCATTAACGAAAAAGACAGGATTGCTTTAATGGGAAAAAACGGAGCCGGCAAATCAACCTTACTTAAGATACTAGCCGGTGTCCGTGAACCATCCAAGGGTACAGTTTCATGTCCCAAAGAAATGGTAGTAGCCTATCTGCCTCAACATTTGCTTCTTGAAGATAACCGGACTGTCTTTGAAGAAACTGCTATGGCTTTTTCTGAAATCAATGAAATGAGGAAACAAATTGATGCCTTAAACGAAGAACTTACTACCCGTACTGATTATGAATCGGATAGTTACATGGAACTAATAGAAAGTGTATCAGCCCTTAGCGAGCAATTTTATAGCATTGAAGAAATAAACTATGACGCGGATATAGAAAAGACGTTACTTGGATTGGGTTTCTCACGGGAAGATTTTCCCCGTAAAACGTCTGAATTCAGTGGTGGTTGGCGAATGCGTATTGAACTTGCAAAAATACTGCTTCGTCGTCCTGACGTAATATTGCTTGATGAGCCTACCAATCATCTGGATATAGAATCCATTCAATGGCTTGAAGACTTTCTGATCAACTCTGCCAAAGCGGTGGTAATCATTTCGCATGACCGCGCTTTTGTTGACAACATCACCACACGCACCATAGAGGTCACAATGGGCCGTATTTACGATTATAAAGCAAAATACAGCCACTACCTTGAACTGAGAAAAGAACGTCATGAACAGCAGCTAAAGCAGTTTGAGGAACAACAGAAAATGGTTGCTGATAATATGGAGTTTATTGAACGCTTTAAAGGCACCTATTCAAAGACACTTCAGGTACAATCGAGAGTAAAAATGCTTGAAAAACTTCAGATTCTGGAAGTGGATGAAGAAGATTCATCAGCATTGCGACTTAAATTTCCACCATCTCCACGCTCCGGTAATTATCCTGTAACAGCTGAAAATTTAGGTAAACAGTATGATGACAAACTAATCTTTGGGAATGCGAACTTCATGATTGAACGTGGTGAGAAAATTGCGTTTGTGGGTAAAAATGGAGAAGGAAAATCAACATTGGTCAAATGCATCATGAAAGAAATAGAACATGATGGAAAACTCACCCTTGGACACAATGTAAAAATAGGCTATTTTGCACAAAACCAAGCCTCTTTGTTGGATGAAAACCTGACAGTATTTCAAACCATCGACGATGTGGCTGTAGGCGATATCAGGAATAAGATCCGGGATTTACTGGGTGCTTTTATGTTTGGAGGAGAAAGTTCTACCAAAAAAGTAAAAATACTTTCAGGTGGTGAACGTACACGGTTGGCTATGATAAAACTATTGCTGGAACCGGTTAATTTATTGATTCTGGATGAGCCTACCAATCATTTGGATATGAAAACGAAAGATATACTGAAACAGGCACTGGTTGATTTTGATGGTACGCTTATAGTTGTTTCCCACGATCGGGATTTTCTGGATGGATTAATCACTAAAGTATATGAGTTTGGCAACCAAAAAGTCACAGAACATTTAGAAAACATTTACGGATTCCTGGCTAAAAAGAAGATGGAGAATTTAAGGGAAATAGAACGAAAGAATTAAATCAAGGTGCATTGTTTCTTATTGGAATATTTTGAATGAATAATTTCACAGTCTTTGCGTCCTTAATCATTGCCTAAATATTTATACTATTAACAAAATAGGTCCGCTTTATAAAAGATTTTAATATTAAACCTTTTATAAAGTAGACCTATTTTATTCTAATTTACAGCACTTTAAGTATATTCCCCAATCAAAACTATCAGGAACCATGCTGCAGAAACTATCGTCTGATTCTTATTTGAATTGCATTTTCAACAGTCTTCTCGCTAAAAAAGATCAAATAACCTCCACCACCGGCACCACTCAGTTTCCAACCATATACCTGGTTTTTATATTGTTCAATCTGTTCAAGGACACCGTGTGTCAGCATATTGGGAAACATGGCAATTTGAGCTTCAAAGCTTTCCGTCATAGATTCCCCTACTTCTTTCGCATTCCTGTTTCTTAATGCTTGCCAACACTTATCAGCAGCAATACTTAATCGTTTTGCACCATTTTCATCAATCTTCTTGTTTTCCAATACATCATAATTATCATTACGGGGATATAATGGAATCATCCAGATATGTTCTTCAATCCAATCCAATAATTCACAGTCATTTATGCTATTAATTTCAGTCGGCCAATAGTTACCCTCATACTGAAATCTGTTTAAACCAGGCATTGTTATTCCAAGGGAATCCTGCGAACCACTTATATATTTGCAACCCGGTGGATTTTCAAAACAAAAAAGTGTTTTAGCCAGTTTTTCTTTATCTCCATCCGGGATATCCATCTGCCAGAGTTCTATAGCTTTTTTCCTGCTACTGGTTGACATACCGCTTCGATCATTGAATTCAAAATCTGGTTCTATGCAAATTGTTAATACCGGACCTGATGCATAGCAACTAACATAAGGCTGATCAAGCCATCCACCGGCTAAATCAATTCGATACGGTATTTTACACTCCTGACGTAAAGCAGTGGTTGATCTGGCTGGTAAATTTCCATGTGGTATACGTTTACTTACCACATATTCAATGCCCATTTCCTTGCATAGATTTTCTTTATCCGGTGTATGACCATCCACATTTACAAAGAAAATATCCGGTTGCAGGGCTTTCAGTTCATCAAGAAAATCCATTAATCCTCCACCTTTGTTTATCCAGGCATCTTTTACAACCTTCAGCGCTTTAACCATGTACAAACGCTCTGCGTCTGTATTTACCGTTTTGCGCGCCTTCAGTGCATTGATTGTTTTATCTGAACCAATGCCCACATACAAATCGCCGTACTCTGAGGCTTCTTCAAAGAATGCGACATGCCCGCTATGTAACATGTCATAACAACCACTGACAAACACTTTTTTATTCATTCAATGCGAATTTACGAATTTAAACCAATTGTAAAAAACAGTTTCTTAGAGTCCTTTATCTGAGCTAAGTGACATTTTATGCAAATAAAAATACTTCTTCTTGAATATTAAATAACCCAGTGACAAAATTAAAATTACACCACCTAAATACCAATAGGAGAAATCTTTGCAGATAATAAAACCAACTACAATGAACGCCTGAAGTATAGCATAAATCGTTGAAACCAAGACATGAGGAATTTTTAATTCATTTGCCAAGAGTTGATATGCATGTTTGCGGTGAGGAAGAAATATGTTTTCTTTTAATATAATCCGGTGTATGATAGTTAATATAGAGTCTATTCCATAAACTACTAACAGAATTATATAGCTAAAATCACCTGTCTTTACAATTAAAAGACCTAACAAAAAAAGGATTATAAATGCGATGGATATAGCTCCGACATCACCTGCAAAACATTTTGCTTTTGTCCTGAAATTGAAAAGATTGAATACAAATAAAGCCAATAAAACAGCAGAAATAAAGCTATTATCAACAAAATGTAACTGATAAGTATTTATATACCAGATTGCACCCACCACAACTGAGCTATAAAGTCCGGTGATTCCATTGATACCATCCATAAAATTAAACGCATTCAAAATACCCGTACAAAAAACTAAAGCAATCAGGGTAAAGTACCATGGCTCTGAGTACAATCCCCATTGATAAAACATCATTGCCATGGCGACAAAATGAATACCTAATCGAAGTTTTGAAGATTGAGGATGAATATCATCAGCAAAACTTACCAGGGTAATTATTGTTAAACCAGCAAAAAAACAAGGATTTTGAAAACCATTCAAGGTAAAATTGAGCAATACTCCAAAATAAAAAATCACCCCTCCTCCACGTAATGTAATTCGAGTGTGGGAACTTCGTTCATTCGGCTTATCAATAATATTAAAATGACTGGCAAGTCTGAAATAGATTAATTCAATTGCTAAAAGGGCTATAAAAAGTAATAAGTAAGTCATCTCTTTTCAAAACTTTGTTTTTGTGTTTATTTTTTTGTAATATTATGAATATTAATCAAAAGATTTGCTTCACTAATTCATACCAAACAACTGATATACCTCCATGTTTTGAAGTGAAAGAATTATATATTGTCAAGAGACTAATTAATTAGTATAATTTATTAGTATTTAATACATTGATCTTTGGAAATCAGAATTTATAAATAGACCTTTATATGGATTAAATAAATCCGGGTAACTTAAAATTGATTGGGATAAGAAAAAAAAGGAACAAATGAGCAGAACAAAAATTGAAATTAATTTAATGTCTTTTCCCTTAAGCAAACACATTTGAGAGGCAATAAGCAAAGATTCCATAATATTAAAATACAAACTCCCTCTGTTCACCATTATCAACAGTGTATCTGCAAAAAGGAAGTAAATAACAATTCCAACAAAATAGCCATTGAGCATCACATTATAATAGATCAATTTCTCTGATAATATTTTTCTATTATAATAGAAAAATAACAAAAAAACCAATCTTTTAGCTAATCCAATTAAAGAAAGTTTTGCTTCCATCGACATATCTGTTACCATATCAGAATATGCACTGGTCTTCTCAAGGAAGTGTCCGCCAAATATTTCCCCCAATTTTGAAAATAAAAAATATGGCAGTTGTGTTTTACCAATAATGAACGATCCGCCTAAAATTAATGTGAAAACAAAAATATTGATTTCTCTGTCTATAAAGTAATAAATTACAAAAAATAAAGCAGTAGTGTGAAAAAAACTAGCAAAAACAACCAACAAAAAAAATAATAATGGTTTCTTCTCAATTACAAATCTTATAGCATATAGGCAAATTGCCAACGCAATAAGTTGCCTATTAGATCCCATAATTCCCATTGACAATGTATAGTACAACATCAATGATAGAAATAAATTAGTTGAATAACGTTGAAAACTTTTAAAAATAAGTAAGTAATATATTATAGCATGTAATAAAAGAAATAGTGTATAGTTAGATGACAAAAGTTTAAATATCCACACAGAAATACCATAACCATATTCAAATTTGCTTAGTAGAACAGATATAAAATCTGAAGTATCTTCGAAATTATTTAAATACGGTTCCCAATCCGTCCCAGTTTCCCAGCGTAAACCAACTTGAAGAACAAGCAATATATAACAAATGAAAATCATCGAGTTTTTTAATCCAATTGTACTAATAAAATTTTCCTCTATCAAGGAAAAAACAAATAGTACTAATATCGTAAAAAAATATATTGTCATGGTAGGATATTTAAATATAAATCCCTAAACTTTAATAAATCTAAAGAATTAGAAACTTTCACTGTCTTGAAATGCCTTACTGTCATTCTTAAACAAGATTGTTGTTTACATCTTTGTAAACCTATTTCAAGACTGGATAAATTCTTCTTCCTTCAAAGCATTTTTTAAAATCATTCCTCCCAACAAAAAGAAGACAATTAGAAAACCACCCAAAATTCCGCCTGTTGTCATCGCTTTTGCTTTTCCTAAACGTGCTTTTTCTAAAGGGAAACGGGGTGTATCGATTATTTGTACAATAGGTGTTTCTCTTGCCATATCAAGTTTTAAAGTTTCGAGATTTTTAAGAACTTCAGCGTATACAGTAGCATAAAGTTGAGCATTATTTTCTTGTTTAATTTTAGGAACAGCTGCATACTGCAGGGCCTGATTGATATTCACCTGCGAGAAACCTGCACCTTTATAAAGAGCCGATTCGTAAAGCGATTTTATAGAATCAGCTTTTGCTTTCATCATGGCTATATTGGCTCGACTTTGAGATGTGCGGGTATCACTGTAAAATTTATATGTTTCCGCCATAAGTCTTTCTACAAAGAGTTTCGAGAATAGTTCATCTTTACTCGTGAAATCTACGTTAACAATACTCAACTTTTTATCTTTGCGAGCCAATATTAAGGCATTTGATTTTAAAATATCATTATAAATTTTGTATAATACACTATCCTGAGTTCTGGTAAAAGTTTCTCTTTTTTGACCAATTGGATAACTAAGAGTTTTTAATTCTTTATTTTTTTCATTCTTGAGCCAATCTTTTCGTAGGTCATTAAACTGAATGTAGACTTCTACCAGATTTTCTTTCTTTCCTAAATAGTCTACAGGTGTCAACAAGGTTTGTTCTATGGCATATCGTGATTTAATAATTTCCAATAAATTATCTCCACTAAAGGCACCACTACTTCCACTTCCCATTGAACCACTAATGCCAAAGGATGATGCCAAATCAGCAAGTCCTCCACCTCCGCTACTTTTTTCTACCAGTGCAAAAGACAAATGGGCAATATATTTTGGAGGAGTCAGTAAAGAAACTATCAAACCAATTCCGACACCACTAAATATAAAAATAAGAATAAGAATCCACTTACTCAGTAAATATTGCCACCATTGTTTACCTTTATTCAATAACTCTTTAAGTGATATTTTTTCTGCTTGATTATTTTTAGCAATTATGTCTGTTTTCATTGTCAATCTTTATTTAGTAACAGAATATATAAGCGCCATCACTGAAGATACAGAAGTCAAAATTCCTATGACTTCACCAGTTGACATTTTATTTTGAATTTCGGTTGGTTTTTCGGGAACTACTATTCGGGCACCCGGTTCAATTTTTGGGTAAAGTCGAATACCAAGGAAGCGTCTTGTACTCTTTGCTGTCCCGTTGGCATAAAGGACAAATACCTTCTTCTTTTGCGCCTGGATTGAAAATCCACCGGCATTATTGATATACTTCTTCAGACTTACTCCCTTTTCGTACCCAACATAAGTTGGGAAAAGTACTTCTCCCATTACCCGTACAGTTTGCAACTCGCGGGGAACAAAAATATCATCACCTTCTTCCAGAAAAAAATCATTTTTGCCACCTGGACGTTTCATCAATTCGACTAGATTAATGCCAACAATTCCTTCTTTTTTGAAGACTTTATTCAGGTCTTTATTCGACACTTTATTCTGTGCAGAATCTAAATTATTAATTTCATCGGCAGTATTTATAGTCCCGTTTGTTTTTAGCAATGTAGCATCAACTTTGTTATCCTCTTTAGTTTGAAACTGTTTTTTAGCATTTTCTTTAATAATATCATTTAATTTTTGTTCCACGCCAGTTGCTTTTTCTGTTCGAATAAGATAGGCTCCTAACGGATAGGCATATTTAGTAAAACCTCCTGCACGCTTCAATAAATCTGAAATACGTTCTGCTTTATTGGTGATATTATAGGTACCTGGCTGAATCACTTCACCTTCAATACGAACCATTCGAATACCTTCATAACCGGAAATGGTGCGAACAATTACCTGATCACCGTTCTCAAGCAACATGTCACTGATTCCTTCTTTAAAATTGAGATCTTTGTCCAACGCAAATTTCATAACAATAGTTTTTTCGTTCGTATTTAGCAAACGCATTGGGTCTTTGATAATCCGGATAAGTTCAACTGAATCAATATTGGCCATTTCGGTAAATCCCTTGGCTTTGAATATCAAATCTTTTAACGTTATATTTTCAACCAATTTATAGGTTCCGGGGGCTTGAACGGCTCCCAGAATGGAAACAGACTGACCTTCACGATAATCAAGCAAACTGCGTATTACAACAGAATCATCTTTTTGAAGTAAAATATCCTCTGAAATTCCGGACATAACTTTTCCTAAATTAAAACCGATAATTTCAGGTATTTGGTTCGTTTGTTTTCGGTTAATATAAGCCATATTCAAATAAGCATCTTCTTTTAATCCATCTGCTTTAACGATAAGCTTTTTTAACGTCAGACCCGATTCCAAAGAATAAGCTCCGGGACGATATACAGATCCGCTAATATCAACACGATTATCATATCTTAAAGAGGTATTTGATACAAAAAAAGAATCACTTGATTGTAGTTTAAATGTATTGATCTGACTTGCTGCAACATCAATCACGGTTTTACCTTTCTCGGTTAATCGGAAAGCTGTCAATATGGCTTTATAGGCATTATCGTTATAACCACCTGCAAAACGTATCAATTGTTGAAGAGTTTCACCCGGCAACGCTTCATAAATACCATCACGTTTTATGGCTCCCTTAAGAGTAACACGAACTTTATAAGGTTCAATTTTAATTACATCTTCATCCTGCAAAGGAATATTATTCGTTAATGCACCATCTAAGAGAAAACCGTAAACATCAATATTAGCAACAATTTTACCTTGTCGAACAACTTTAATATCACGCATGGAACCAATAGAATCTGGACCTCCACATGCATAAAGGGCATTAAAGGCAGTGGCAAGAGAAGGTAAAGTGTATGTTCCCGGACGAACAGCCTCACCTACCACAGTTATTCGTATACTCCGAATGCTGCCAAGCATAACATTGATTTGCGTAGCACCACTCGAAATTCCGGGATATATTTTCGAAAGTTTGTTTCTAATATTTCTGGAAGCAGCTTCCACGGTCTGACCGCTAACTTTTATAGGACTAATATTAGGAATACGCACATAACCTTCAGGGCTAACTTTGATTTTGTAATTAGCTTCATAAAGTCCAGAAATATCTATAATTAATTCATCATAAGTACCTAAAATATACTTTGGAGGTGTTGGGATATTTAGTTTGGGTTCAAAAGTCAGATTTTGTCCACTAAATAAGTATGAACCAAAAAAGCCACCTGAAAAAGTAGGTACTCTCTCTTTTTTTTCGCCATATTTGTTTCCTACTGTGTTAACATCCTTGTTAACACCCGTATTAACATTTTTTCTTTTTGTATTATCAGTTGTAGTTTGTTCAGAATCATTACCAACAGTTCTTTCTGTAACATTTTCAGGAGTCGTATTCGTAATAGAAGTATTTTCACTCTTATACTTTTTATAAGCAGCTAATTGTTCTGGGGTTAATTTACTTAGATCCTGAGCAGCTAAACTACTAATCACCAATAAAGTTAATAATAAAAGATTAATTTTCTTCATAAATGTATTTTTAATAAATCCGCTAACTGATTAATATTTCTATCCAATTTTGTTTAGCTTTCATCATGTTTTTTGAAATAAATATATATCACTTCTAAATTTTTATTCAGTTATGCGTAAGTTAAAGTTTATGATTGAATCTTGACTTTGCGTCCATCATTTGACGAATTGTGCTTTAGTGGATAATTCTTTCTTTTCACGTGTAAATATATAAACATAAGTGATTTAACTGTTCTATTAATTTTATAAAGTATTCTGTTTATCACATAAAAATGCTCGTCACTAACATAAAGGAAGTAACAAAATATTAAAAAATAATATGAAACATTATTTAATCAATACTAAAAGACATCCATCAACATTAAACCTGCTTATTCCGAATTTAGTATAGTAAAAAAATATTTTTTTACATTTTCAGTAAGAACTAGATAATGTTGTACAATCTTTAGATTTAAAACTCAACAAGATTGCTGAAAATACTCTTCATATTATTAACTATTGTATTGTGGTTCGTTCTTCATTTTGGGAAAATAAAAATATTTTTATTTCAAATGATATTTAAACAACTTGAGTAATAATGCTTCTCTTACAAGTAAACGAATGAAAGTAAAAAACAAGTAAAATCCATTTCTAAAATCGAGACAAAGATAACAATAATATCTAAAAAAAACACCTTTTGAGTTACCGACATAACCCCAAAAAGACTCCTTTACTCACGAATAATCAGAAGCAGTATCAGTTAACAATTTGATTAAAAACAGTTCTGGCGCCTCAATTCATATTTGAGACGCCAGTTCATTATTATCTTATTACTCCAATTTACTATTATTTATATGAAATCATATACTTAACTTTACATCTTATTTTTAAAATTATCTTCCATTACGTTAGTATTTACATTGAAGGTAGCTTCTAATCATCTAATTCCATATAAGGAGAATTTCTGCTGACAAACTCCGGCACCAGTTTTTTCATTGATTTCACAGTATCCCTTACCTCCACTTTAATAGAGAAATCTATCATAATTTGTACAGCCTTTAAAACGGAATCGAAATCATATTGTCGGACTGAGGCAATCGTTATTTTAGTGTGTTTTGTCGGAATAGTAGTTTCTTTATCGTTCAGTAATTCTTCATAGAGTTTCTCACCCGGGCGTAAACCTATATATTCTATTTTTATATCCTTATCGGGGACATATCCGGCTAGTTCGATCATGCGTCTTGCCAGATCAACAATTTTAACGGGACAACCCATATCAAAGACATAAATTTCACCCGTATTTCCAAAAGAAGCAGCCTCTAACACAAGCCGGCATGCTTCCGGAATGGTCATAAAGTAACGGATAATATCAGGATGTGTTACCGTTACTGGTCCACCTTTTTCTATCTGCTCTTTAAAATAGGGAATAACCGAACCGTTTGATCCCAGTACATTTCCAAAACGGGTAGTCACAAAATTAACCGTACTTCCATTCTTTTTGCTCTCCTTGGCCAACGATTGGACATAAATTTCAGCAATTCTTTTGGAAGCACCCATCACATTCGTTGGATTAACAGCTTTATCAGTGGAGATCATCACAAAGCTATCCACATTATAACGTAAGGCAAAATTGCTAAGATTCATTGTCCCCTGCACATTCACTAAAATAGCTTCACATGGATTCTCTTCCATAAGGGGAACATGCTTATATGCTGCTGCATGATAAACAATTTGGGGTTGATAAGTTCGAAAAATAAAATCAAGCCTGTTCTCGCTACGAACATCACCAATGATGGGTACAAATTTAAGTTCCGGAAAAGTTCTTTCCATTTCCAGTCGTAAATTATGAAGTGGAGTTTCTGCGATATCAAACACTAAAAGTAATTTTGGTTTAAATTGCGCTAACTGTCGGACTAATTCACTTCCGATAGATCCGGCAGCTCCGGTTATCAGGATAACTTTATCTTTTGTTTGTGAAGCAATCTTATCCATATCTATCTTTATTTCATCCCTTCCCAATAAGTCTTCAAACTGAATGGGTTTCATTTGTAACCGCACCTTATTATTGGTATCCAGGCCTTCAAAAGGGGGTGAAACAAGGACTGATAAACCCTTATCAATACATTTTGATATAAACGACTGTTCATTCCTGACACTCCTGTAATCTGGAAAAATAATGGTATTCACTTCATTCTTACGCATAAACCAATCCAGGTTATCCTCATTCAAATAATGTACAGGCAATCCCTGAATGCGGGTCTTCTTTGCATTTTTATTACGTGTCACAAATCCTTGCACCTGATGCTGGTTGGCGGCACTTTTGTTCAACCATTGAGCTAATGCAATACTATGGGTATCTATTTCATATATCAACGACTTATTGCGAATTTCTGTGGTATAATTAACCGTATAATTGTAGATAAATACGATAAAATATCTCATCACCAGCATTAAAACCAAACAAATTAAGAATACATTTTGTACAAAAAAGTAACGATAATCAAATTTATATCCAAACAATACTATAAACAAGTATAAAATAGTAGATGAAATAAAAAGAGAAACAAAAAGACGCCACATTTCCAGCAGACTGGAATGTCTGATCAGTCCATGGTATGATTTTAAAACAATGAAAG
>Ga0302205_10000428_pt1 | contig 17606 bp, 11 predicted proteins | sample II_Fen_E1_3_FD_194582 | JGI IMG/M metagenome (GOLD analysis project Ga0302205, IMG submission 194582) | Peat permafrost microbial communities from Stordalen Mire near Abisko, Sweden - II_Fen_E1_3 | ecosystem: Environmental > Terrestrial > Soil > Wetlands > Permafrost | place: Sweden: Abisko...
GGCTTTTGGGGAGCATGCCCTTGATTACCTTGCGGTAAAGTTTGGTTACATCCTTGGCCATCAATTTGGCCGGGGTGATAGAGCGCTGGCCGCCGGGGTAACCGGTATGGCTCAGGTAAATACGGTCATTCCATTTGTTGCCCGTCAATTTAACTTTGTCTGCATTGATGATGATCACATTGTCACCACAATCAACATGCGGGGTAAAGCTGGGTTTGTATTTGCCTCTCAGCAATTTAGCTACTTTCGTAGCCAGTCTTCCCAGCACCTGGTCGGTTGCATCAACTACAACCCACTCTTTTTGCGCTGTCGCTTTGTTCGCAGAAATGGTCTTGTAACTTAAAGTATCCACTGCTTAATTTTTAATGATTAAAATAACTAACAACTCCTCGCAGGCCTCTGTTCAGGACACATTGAACGTTAATCTGCTAAGAATTAAAATCTTACACAATTCTTGATAATAATCGGCCTGCAAAAGTACGGCGATTTTTCGGAATAACCAAATAAACCGACGCAAATAATTCATGCGTGGAATCTCGCTAAAACGGCTATTTTTGTAGCGTCAGGAACGGATTTTTCGTCTATGATTCTGTTAACTGCAAAACACTATGAAACGCACCGACTGGAAACAACTATCACTTAAACGGTACGACAAGATTCTGATGGGTCTTATCGGCTTATTGCTAGGGCTTTCCGTCACCGCCTGTGACAACCCGGACCAGCCTGCTCCCGAATATGGGGTTCAGCCAATGTATGGAGTCAAAACAGCCGTAGTGGATCAACAAAAACCTGCCTGACATGAAAAACAAATCCCTGAAGTTTTTTGACAAATTCGTAATGGCTCTCCTGGGTCTGTTTCCTTTTTTTTCCGGTTGTGACGAACCACGTGAGATGTACGGTACGCCAACGGCAGACTATCAAATCAAGGGCAGAGTGACGGACGCGACTTCACACGCTCCGCTCGAGCACATTCGAGTGGTACTGCACGAAAGTGATGAAAATCCCTATGGGCGGTCGGACACGGTTTTTTCGGACAACCTGGGAGCATATTCCATTGAATTTAAAACCTTTCCACAAGAAACCCAAACTTTCGGCATGATTGCTGAAGACGTGGATGGAACAGCAAACGGTGGCTTGTACACTGCTCAGGAAACAATGGCTGAAGTAGTACCGACTAGTTGGGACAGGAGTTCAGCCGGCAATTGGAATGCGGGCAAGGCGACCGTCGTGAAGGACATCAAACTGACAAAGTGATGAATCTTCGAAAGCATCTGGCGCTCGATCTTTACCGTCTGCATAAAAAGAATCAGACCAAACTTCACGAACTCTCTTATTTATTTTGGGAATGCACGCTTCGTTGCAACTTGAACTGTTTGCACTGTGGCAGCGACTGCACCAAGGAAGCATTCACGCCCGACATGCCCGGCGAGGACTTTTTGCGCGTCCTCGACAGCATCGCTCCCCACGTGAATCCCAACAAGACCATGGTGGTCATCACCGGCGGCGAGCCCTTGATGCGAAAGGACTTGGCTGAAGTCGGGGCTCAGATTTACAAGCGCGGCTTCCCTTGGGGCATGGTGACGAATGGATATGCAATGACTGCCACCCGTCTTGAAAGCTTGCTGCAGTCTGGCTTGCGTTCCATCACCGTGAGTCTGGACGGTTTATCTCCTGAATCCCACGACTGGATGCGTGGCAAGAAAGGCTCTTGGGAAAAAGCCGTCGATGCCATCTCACGAATCGCAGCAACACCCGACCTAGTCTTTGATGTCGTGACTTGCGTCAACAAGCGGAACATCGGCGACTTGGAAGAATTGAAAGAGATGCTTATTATTAAAGGTGTGAAGCAATGGCGCCTTTTTTCCATTTTCCCTAAGGGCAGAGCAGCCGAAAACCCTGAACTGAGCCTTTCAAATGAGGAGTTTGTTCGACTTATGGATTTCATCAAAGCCACCCGTGCGGAAGGCGTTATCCAAGCTGCATTCGGTTGCGAAGGCTTTTTGGGCGATTACGAATTCGATGTTCGGGACACCCCATTTTTCTGCCGTGCCGGCATCAACGTTGGCTCCGTATTGGTGGACGGTTCCATCAGCGCCTGCCCCAGCCTTCGTGCAGACTACATCCAAGGCAACATTTACAAAGACGACTTCATGACCGTATGGAACGAACGGTACCAGAACATGCGCGACCGTTCCTGGTTAAAGACGGGCAAGTGCGCTTCCTGCAAATCGTGGAAGTACTGCGAGGGCAACGGACTGCATCTCCGGGAGGAGACGACAGGCGCATTGCTGTGTTGCCATATGGAAAAAATCAAGGGTTGATCCACGTTAAATACCAATAGGATACAAAAAGGCACTGTATCATTTTTCAATAGCTTTTTGTCAAAAATTAAACTTTTAGAATAGAGTCTAATTGTAATTTGGCACCCTGATATATTGCATCGAAAAACATACAAATACTCAAAACCTACCTTAATCTTGCTAAAACAGATTACCATGAAAAAACGATTACTTTATTGGAGTGCATTCCTTGCACTTCTTTTAACCACTACGGATGCGTATTCCTCTAAGGTTTACACAATTAATGAAACCTTTAGCTCAGCTCCAGCCGCGAACTGGGGCTTTACAACGGTATCTGGTCAAACCTTTACGTACGAATCGGTTGCTAAAAGGCTTCAAATACGATGGGGAAGCCCAACTTCCTTTACAACGAAAGCATTTACAACCGCAATTGCCCCCGGAACGGACAATAAAGTAACAGTTGAAGCTATAGTCTCTTATTCCAATTCAGGAAGTTCTTCAAGTGCTGGGAATTTGTATTTTCTTGACACGAATGGAAACGCCATTTTTGGAGTATGTTTTGGAAGATTCTCAAGCAATTGGCGTATTGCACGAGCCACAACCTATCCCGGTGCTATTGCTCCAACGGCCTATCCAACTACTACCGATGTCTTAGCTGCGAACTCTCCAATTGCAAAAATTACAGCCGTGTTGAATTTTAGCACGCATACATTGGATTATACAGCTCAAGTTGGAACATTCGACGATGTAACCAGGATCTTTACAGCCACCACACCGAGCGTTTCTTCAACATCCCAAGCTTTTATAAGCGCCTCTGCTTCCGATCTTAAAACACTGCTTTCGAGTTTTTACAGAGGTTCATCAACATCGGGCTCGTTTGGTTATGATCTGATGTACATGGGCATTTCATCCGAACAAGTGGTACCAACCGCAAGCGCAACGGTGAGATACAAAGATCAAGATGGCAACTATTTTAAAAGTGACGAGGTGATTCCCGAACAAGTGGTCGGTGGAACATACAATGCTACGATTACTGAAAAAACATCCGTAAACACTGGGGGCAACTATTATGTTTTTGACCCGAGCTCGCCAACAAGCGTTACCGTAAATACAGGTGGTTCTACCTTAGAACTATTATTTCGCAGAGCCACTTTTTTCCCAAGCTCTATTTGGAATGGTACAGCAGATTCAAATGGAAACCTTTGGTCTGAATGGTATAACAACTGCATCAATGGAGTAACATCTGTTGGGTATCAAAGAGACGCTTCAATAACATTTGACGCAACAGCCATTAACCCCTCTGTGTTGGTAAATGACAATATTAATTTGGGGACTGGGAATTATACTGTAGGTACAACCGGTTACACTTTTTCAGGAGCCGGAGCATTATCTGGAACAGGTGCGATGAATATTAACTTATCAAGTAGTGATGTTGTTTCCGTGGGTGTGACAAACAACATGACAGGCCGTACTCAAATTGCCGGTGGAACTGTAACAGTTACAAAAGCAGGGGCATTAGGTGCCAATGTTGATGTAAATGGAATTACGACATTTATATCTACTGCTAGTTTACCGAACATCGCTTTTCTGAACGATGGATATATCCAACCCACTGCTGGGACTTCTATAGCTGGCATGTCCATTTCATCTGGATACTTGGTATCCATTTCAAGCGCAACAAACAATGCCTCAGGCGTATCCTCTTTCAACATCACACCTACGGGAACCGTATCTGGCAATTTAGATTTGAATGGAACCAATACGGATATACGTTGGGGTTTGGCATCAGCAAATGCAATCTATTTTCAAAATGCCAGATTGTCTCTTTTGGGTTCATCCATGATTTTTGTCGATACAAATCAGGGAGCAGCATCAACAATCAGTATAGGAAGCTTAACAGGCGAAGCTGGTGCACGCCTAGGTTGGGGTAGGTCCTCAAATTTAGATCGCACCATAACCTGGAGTGTCGGTGGTTTGAATGAAAGCAGTACATACGCTGGAACAATCATCAACACCGGAGGTTATAATACTGGAGGTGCTTTTTATACAGGCAATTTGACAAACTTTGCAAAAGTCGGTTCCGGAGTACTTACCTTCTCTGGCACAGCAAACACCCATAATGGCAACTTCGATGTAAGCGGTGGCGAGTTGAAAGTCACTGGAAATATTGGTAAAGCCACTTCGACGATGTCGGTAAGCAGTACAGGATTGCTTTCAGCCAAAGAAGGTGGAACAATCACTGTTGGCACATTGAATGTTGGTGCTACAGCCTTTTTTGAAGCTGATGCCACCTCTACAGTTGCATTGACTACTGTTAACGTTACCGCTACAGGAACGAGCGCAGGGCGTTTGACACTTCGCAATGGCACCGTTATACCAACCTTGAATATCCTAGCAACTGAAGCACCCGCTAAGGGCACTTCCATTCAAGTCGTTTTCGCAAGTGACCTGAGCACTATTTCCTACACCAATGTACCGACCGTACCTGCAGGTTATTCATTTAACCAAACTACGGGTATGTTAACATATAATGGTACCGATGTTACTACGAACACCAGCGCATCGACAGTTACGTATTCGTATACTAAAGCAACCTACAGCGTTGCCTCTGGAGCCCTTTTCACGATTGATCAGAATATCAATGGAAGTGTAGTGGTTGCAGTTGGAGGAAAATTAACTATAGATGCCACCAAGACTTTGACCGGTAATGTTACGCTCGAAAGCGATGCCACGGGTACTGCAACTCTTATCGACAACGGAGCGATTTCTGGTACAGTAACTGCCAAGCAATTCCTTACAGGCAGCACGAATTCTGGAACTGGTTTGCCTAACGGCAGGTTCTGGTATGTATCAAGTCCAGTAGTTGGAGCAACGAGTGCTGTATTCACACCTTCAGCCGGGAATAAGTTCTGGGGATGGGATGAACCTAATGGAAACTATACGTCACTTATTACAACTGACGGTGTTGCTATGACAAAGGGTTTGGGTTATATTGTCAGATTGAAAAGCAATACTACTGCCGTATTTACAGGTGCACCCAATACCGGTGACGCTACGGTGGGCATTACTCGTACGGGCGCGACCAACTTATACCGCGGTTTCAACCTTATCGGCAATCCGTATCCCTCCTTTGCCAGAATCAAAGCAACTGACAATACGAACATCGAACCCAGCTTGTGGTTCCGTACGAAAGTGTCTGATTCAAACAATATGATATTTGACACCTATAATATTGCCACAGGTGACTCCGTTTCGGGTAGTGGAAATGCGATTTCTGGTTATATACCACCTATGCAAGCATTCTGGGTTAAAACCATGACACCTGATGCATCAAATGTTACCTTTAAGCAAGCCTATCGCTTCCACAGTGATCCCATCACTTCTGGCATCAAACTAAGAAGTGCTAACATCGACTCTACAGTTTGCTTGAGAATTCGTTTGACAAATGGAAATTCAAAAGATGAAACTTTGATTAAACTTTATCCGAATGCTTCTGACGCCTTTGATAAGTACGACTCACACAAGATGACAAACAACGTCGACTCCTTTCCGGAAATCTTCACCATGAACGGCAATGAAGAACTCGCCATCAATGGTTTGAGACATGACGGTAGAAGCAAAACGTTGGCTCTTGGGTTCCGGACAGGTAAGAAAGGTAACTTCAAATTCAAAGTTCTTGAAATGAAAAACCTGGGTGATAGCTTACGAGTGATTTTGAAAGACAAAATCAAAAATTGCGAAAAGGTTTTGACAGATTCTTCCGAATATGACTTCACTTCCGAAGTTGCAACAACATCCGACCGCTTTTCGATTGTCATCACTGCCAACGCACCGACATCCCTAAAGGATGTTGTGAACACGGCCGACGCCGATGCATTCAGCACTATAGACAATCAGATTCAGATTCGATTAATCGGCACCTCTGACAATAAGGCAAGAATCACCGTTTACAGCACTCTGGGACAGCAAGTAGGTTCGTTTACAACAAACGCTACCACTACCCTTCTAAACCAACGTTTTGCTCCCGGTATCTATCTGGTGAACATTGTTGCCGAAGGCGTTCAAGTCACCAAGAAAGTCGTTATTAACTAGTAAAACACAACCTGAATTATGAAAACAACAAATAAAAAAACATACCTATTGCCCCAGGTTACGCGTGTTGAACTGGATAGCGATATTTCATTGACACTGGATTCGTCTTTAACTCCAATGGCTGATCCTGAAAGCTTGATGATGAATAATGAGCTGATGACTCCTGACCCATTGAGCATAGGAATTCTCTAATTCTTTTCGTGGTTAATTTTTCTTGAAAACGTCTTAAAAGCATCTTTTGAGGCGTTTTCTTTTTTCAACACATTTAAAAAAACGAAAAATCCAACCATTTTGACTTTTCCTTCCACCATAATAATTTGAATATCTCGAAGAAATTGCCTTTATTTGAAGTCGCTTTTCAAAGGCATCTTAAATCTAATAAACCTTATAAAATGACACAACAAACCACCAAGAACAATGCGTTGCCCATAGCGGTGATGTTTGCACTCTTTTTCATGGTTGCATTCGTTACGGGGCTGCCAAGCCCGATGGGTGTAATCGTAGCCAAACAATTCGGAGCGTCCAATTTTGAATCCCAGCTCGGGTTCTTCGCCAACTTCATCGCCTATGCCTTCATGGGTATTCCGGCAGGTATCATGCTTAAAAAACTAGGCTATAAGTTTACGGCACTCACGGCTGTTACGGTTGGTTTCATCGGTGTGGGCATTCAGTTCCTATCCGGACAGGTGGAATCGTTCACCGTTTACTTGACTGGTGCATTCATTTCCGGTTTTTCCATGTGTCTGCTGAACACGGTAGTCAACCCCATGCTGAACACATTGGGTGGTGGCGGAAACAAGGGTAATCAGTTGCTGCAATTGGGAGGTTCCTTCAACTCCGTAGCTGCCACCATTACGCCCATGCTCGTGGGTTATCTGATGGGTGCCGAAGCCGGTCGTAACATTGACAAGGCCAATCCAGCTTTGTTCCTGGCCATGGGTATTTTCGCATTCGCCTTCCTGGTACTTTTGTTTGTCCGCATTCCGGAACCCCATTTGGAAAAAAAGGATGCCCTCAAAGAAAAAAATCACCACAGTCCGCTTTCCTTCCGCCATTTTGTATTGGGCATCATCGCCATATTCATCTATGTAGGTGTTGAAGTTGGTATTCCTAGCACAGCCAACCTCTATATGACTTCTTTCACTGTCGAAAACGCCGAAGGCTTGGTCAAAAAGTACGATCAACAGCAGTCAGATCCAACCCTACTCGCCAAATTGAAAGCGGAGGATACAGCCAACAAATTGACGGATGGTTATGTAGACAAAGCTGTAACTGAAAGCACCTATCAGAAAGCGTTGAAAGTTACTGAAAGCAAGAGTCAACCGGGTCTGGGCATCGATGCAGGCATAGCAGGCATCATCGTCGGTCTGTATTGGCTGCTCATGATGGTGGGCCGTCTGGTGGGCGGTGCCATCGGTGCCAAAGTTTCAACCAAAACCATGATGGTAACGGTTTCTGCCCTTGGCATGATCTTTATTGCTTTGGCCATCCTGCTCCCGAAATCGATGGTTTTCGACATGCCACTTAATATTTCCTTCAGTACGTTTCAGCAAGTACCCATAAGCATCTTATTCCTGGTACTTTGCGGCCTCTGCACCTCTGTTATGTGGGGCGGCACGTTCAACCTGGCTGTGGAAGGCCTTGGCAAATACACCGCTTCCGGCTCCGGTTGGTTCATGGTGATGGTTTGCGGTGGTGGTATCATTCCGCTCATCCAAGGTGGTGTTGCCGACCTTGCAGGCTATACAGCCAGTTATTGGGTCATGTTCGCCTGTATCGCTTACCTGTTGTGGTACGCTGTGATCGGTTGCAAAAATGTGAACAAGGATATTCCTGTAGAATAATCAATCAAAATTAACCTATATCATTATGGAAATTGAATTTGTAAGAAGTCGCTTCAAAAAGCACTTTGATGGTGCTGAAGGCTCTGTTTATGCCTCCCCCGGTCGCGTTAACCTGATTGGCGAACACACCGATTATAATGGAGGTTTTGTTTTCCCAGGTGCCATCGACAAGGGCATGGTAGCCGAAATCAAGATCAACGGCACCGAAAAGGTCCGCGCTTACTCCATCGACCTGAAAGACTACGTTGAATTCGGTCTGAACGAAGAAGATGCACCTCGCGCAAGTTGGGCCCGCTATATTTTCGGTGTTTGCCGTGAAATGGCTAAACGCGGTGCCATCGTGCACGGTTTTGACACGGCGTTTGCCGGTGATGTACCCCTTGGTGCAGGCATGTCCTCCTCCGCTGCCTTGGAAAGCACCTATGCTTTCGCTTTGAACGACATGTTCAACTGCGGCATCGACAAGTTTGAACTGGCCAAGATCGGTCAGTCCACCGAACATAACTATTGCGGTGTGAAATGTGGCATCATGGACCAGTTCGCTTCCGTTTTCGGAAAAGCTGGCAGCCTGATTCTGCTCGATTGCCGTTCACTCGAATACAAATACTACCCCTTCAATCCCAAAGGTTACAAACTGGTGTTGTTGGATACCGTGGTCAAGCACGAACTGGCTTCCTCCGCTTACAACAAACGTCGTATTTCCTGCGAAACGGCTTGTGCCGCCATCCGCAAGAACCATCCGGCCGTTGAATTCCTACGGGACGCCACCATGGACATGCTTAACGAAGTGAAGGCTGAAATCACCGAAGAAGACTACATGCGTGCTGAATACGTCATTGGCGAAGTTAAACGCGTCATGGACGTTTGCGCTGCTTTGGAAGTAGGCGATTATGAAACCGTTGGTGCTCGCATGTACGAAACCCATTGGGGCATGAGCAAACTCTACGAAGTAAGCTGCGAAGAACTCGATTTCCTGAACGAATGCGCCAAGAAGAACGGCGTTACTGGTTCCCGCGTGATGGGTGGCGGTTTCGGCGGTTGCACCATCAATTTGGTGAAGGACGAACTTTACGATGCCTTCCTTTGGGATGCTCAAGAAACCTTCAAAGCCAAGTTCGGCGTATCTCCGAAAGTCTATGACGTCGTCATCAGCGACGGCGCTCGGAAATTGGCGTAAACAGTGCCCTGAGGCGCTGTCCCAACCTTTTAAAAACGGGATCGAAAGATTCCGTTTTTTTTGTGTTGTATAACATACAGTAAAACGAATACTGCAATTGAATAAGTGTTACTTTTACACCTGTTTTGAAAAGCACACTAATCATTAATCATATCTTTAATACATTCGAAACATGAATTGGAATTCACAAGAATTTATTTGGCTTGACTGGGTGATCATCGCAGTTGGGATTTTGGCCGTAGGGTGGGCTGTAGCACGCTCCATCCAGAAACACAAAAAATTGATGCATGGAGCCGACAGCGAAGATTTCCTGTTTGGTAAAGGCGAACCTTGGTACATCATCGGTGCGGCCATTTTTGCTGCAAACATCGGCTCAGAACACCTGGTAGGTCTTGCCGGTACAGGCGCAAAGTCTGGTGTTGGTATGGCACATTGGGAAATGCAAGGCTGGATGATCCTCATCCTGGGTTGGCTCTTTGTTCCGTTCTACCAATTGATGAACAACAAATTGGGTAAAATCATCACGATGCCCGACTTCCTCAAAAACCGCTACACGCAACGTACTGGTTCATGGTTGTCCATCATTACTCTGATTGCCTATGTATTGACCAAAGTAAGTGTGACTGCCTTTACTGGTGGTATCTTCCTGCAAAGTTTGCTGGGCTTGCCTTTCTGGTACGGTGCCATCGGCTTGATTGTCATAACTGGTATTTTTACTGTCCTGGGCGGCATGAAGGGTGTGATGACGCTTTCAGCCATTCAAACTCCTATACTGATTATTGGTTCCTTCTTGGTGCTTTTCCTTGGATTGGCGGCACTTGGCGATGGAAACATCGGTCACGGCTGGACGGCAATGATAGACTATTCAAAATCGCTTAGCGTTGGCGCTGACGGCATTGCACACGGCACCAACCACATGTTCCACTTTGAGACGGGCGACCCCTTATATGACGACTATCCAGGCTTCTGGGTATTTATTGGTGCTTCCATCATTGGTTTGTGGTATTGGGCAACCGACCAACATATTGTACAACGTGTACTTGGACAAACCAAAGGTGAGTCTAGTGCTGTTGTGATGAAACGTGCTCGCAGAGGTACCATCGCTGCCGGTTATTTCAAGATCCTTCCCGTATTCATGTTTTTGATTCCCGGTATGATCGCTGCTGCTTTGGCTGCACGTCCAGACAGCGGCTTTACTTTGACAAACCCGGATACCGCCTTTGGCTCCATGGTTAAATTCGTACTGCCAGCCGGTGTGAAAGGTATCGTAACCATTGGTTTCATCTCCGCTTTGATCGCTTCCTTGGCTGCATTCTTCAACTCTTGCGCCACCTTGTTTACGGAAGACTTCTACAAACCCATGTTCAAGGGCAAATCCGAAGCCAGATACGTACTGGTCGGTCGTATCGCAACCATTGTCGTTGTTGTACTTGGTATTTGCTGGATTCCGGTCATGATGAAACTCGGTAGCTTGTACTCTTACCTGCAGGGTATTCAATCACTGCTCGCTCCTGCCATGGTTGCCGTCTTCTTGATGGGTATCTTCTCCAAGAAAATCACGCCCAAGGCTGGTGAAGCCGGTTTGATTGTTGGTTTCTTGATTGGTATGGCACGTTTGCTCACCAACATTTTTACAGATACCGGCAAAGACGTCATGACTGGCTGGTTCTGGACAAACACTCATTGGTTCTGGCATACCAACTGGCTCATCTTTGAAATCTGGTTGCTGGTATTCATCATGTTGTTTATGGTTTTGGTTTCCTTCTTCACGAAGAAACCGACTGCTGAACAGATTGAGTTCATCACATTCACAGGTGACTACAAGGCGCTTGTCAAAGAAAGCTGGAACAAGTGGGATGTCATCGCCTCTGCAGGCGTGGTAGCCATTTGTGGCGCATTCTACTGGTATTTCTTTTAAACGCTGGTATCCCATACGTTTTATTAAGTCCTGCTCCCTTCGGAGCAGGACTTTTTTGCTTAAATGCATTCAATCAAAGTGTAGATTTAAGGATCAGTTCTATTCAAAGTTTAAGGAATGCGCCACTTTGATGAGAATTTGTATCTCAAACGATAAATTATGTATCGGGAAGAATATTGGATGTTACCAACCTTATAACAAGCATTTCATTTCAAAAGCAATTCAAGGGAACATTTTTTTAAGTTTGTATGAATTAACCATGTTGGTTGATTGAAGTCTCGGCAAATTATCTAACTACGTAACTAAACCTTGAATTTATGAGAACTTGGAAAAAACTATGTTTTGTTTTGACATTCCTGTTGCCAGTATTGGCTTACGGGCAAACGCTTTACGATTTTGATTCCGGCAACGGACTCAGTCAGTTGACACTTGGAACGGGTTCGACAGCCAATGTTGTCACCGGTACCTTTTCCGACAACACCACCAACGTATTGAACCTGACAACTGGAGGTCAAACTTGTGTGGCCAGTCTGAATGCCTTTGCGGCTGCAACGGACTGTCAAGTTGTATGGAAGCAATATTATACCGATTTATTTACGTCGGAAACGAAGGCTGGTATCGTATTGCGCTCGACCAACCGAACCTCCACCTACGCCACAGGTCTGAAAACAGGCTATTACTTGTTTGTTCATGCCAATCAATTCGGAGGCAATGCAGGCAAGGCAACTTTCCGTTTGATGAAAGTGACAACAACGAATGTCGTATCCTTGTATTCTTCTGCGCCAACTGCCATTACAGGATACGCGGCCAACGCCCCCCTTTGGTTGCGGGCAAAGACAACTGGCAATGTGGTGACCATGGATTATTCCACAAATGGAACCAGTTGGACAAATGCAATAAGCTACACGGATGCGGCATATACCTTTCCAAATGCCGGTACAGTTCAGGCATTATGGGGATTGGGCGCTGTTATGTCGGGAGTTTGTTACATGGACAATATCACCATTACCAATCAGGATGTTGCCAAAGTTAATATAGTTGGGAAAAACAAATATGTCTATAACGGAACGGCTCAAGGCCCTTTAAGTGCCACAACCTCCCGCTTTACCGGTACTCCGGTTGTTACGTACACCTATCTAGGTGTCGGTGCAACAGTTTATAGTGCAAGCAACACCTTGCCTACCGATGAAGGAACCTATTTGGTAAGCGCTTCAGCAAGTGATGGAAGTGCAACTGCGACAGATCAAATGGCATTCGAAATACTACCCTCGTTTGCTTCGTATACCTTCAACAATGATATAACGGGTACCACACCCATCAATATATCCTATCAAAGGCCCCAGTGCGGAACGGGTATCATCGAAAGTTACTCGACTGGAACTTCCAATGGCTATAAAACAGTAGCCAATATGTTCAAACAAAACACCACTGGTAGTCTCAACCAAACGTATGTAGCCAATATAAATTCCATTACAACCTCAACGAATTATTCAATAACTTGGAAGCAATATATCACGGCATCCGGACAAAAAAGAGGGTTTCTGCTGTGTGCACAAAACGCAACGACTGCTGATGGAGGCACTTCGATTGATACCTCAACTTATGCAGTGGGTTTAAAGAAAGGGTATTTGTTTGTGGTATACGACAATGGTACGACCAATACGGAAATGAGAATTTACAGATCCATCTACAATGCCATTACGAATCTTTATATTGCAAATAACAAAAATGTTCCTGCTGCTGCCACTGTTGGAGCGGCCCGATGGTACAGAGCTTCGGTCAGTGCCAACAGCCAGAAGTTTGAATATTCCAATGACGGTAAAACTTGGGTATTGGCTTCGGAAGGAACCGATGCAGTCTTTCAACCCATTGCCGGTATGAAAATCCAAGCAGTTGGAGGTTTGGGGGGATTTTCAAACAATGTTTATTACGATTACATCGGATACACCGACAACACCGTTGCCCCGAAAGTTCAGTTGAATGGTACAGCAGTATATGCATACGACGGTTCAGCCAAATCGCCAGTTGCCGTTGCGACGGGATTCACATCCCCAGTCATTACCTACTCCTATACCGGCAGTGGTACGACAACCTATGGTCCTACTGGTACAGCACCTACGTCAGCCGGAAGCTATACTGTAACGGCTAATGCCAATGACGGTGTCTTGGATGCCACATCAAGTGCCTTCACCTATACAATATCAAAGGCAAATCCGACCATTTCGGTTTCAGGAACGCAAAGTCTGACTTACACGGGAGTAGCACAAGGTCCTTCCTCGATTTCGTATAACGGTGACGGTTCGACCTCTCTTTCGTACGTCAGTACCGATGGTGCCGAGTATTCGTCAGCGACTGCGCCAATGAGTTTTGGCTCCTATCAGGTAAAAGCTTCCGCTACGGCTGGTACTTTTTACAATTCAGCCGCGTCCGATTATTACCTGTTCGCCATTAATCCGAAATCCATCTCAGTAAGTGGCGCAACCATTGCCAACAAGGTGTATAACAATGCAACAACGGCGACGATTTCTTCCACTGGTACTTATACAGGTCTGGTAAACAGCGAAACCTTCGCCATAACCGGCACCCCTGCTGCCGCATTTTTGGATGCCGAGGTAGGAAATGGCAAATCTGTGACGGTTACCGGTTATACGGCTCCCACCACTAACTATGCATTGTCTGGACAACCGACGGGTTTGACCGCCAACATTTATCCCGTTATCTCTACGTTTTCGAAAGTTGGATCCAGCAATTGGAGTGCTGCCACAGAATGGACGTATGGGCCGATGGCTGCTACGGATCTGGTGATTCAGAGCGGAGAACTGGTTGTCGACCAGAATCCTACTGTGAAAAGCATCACCATACAACCCGGTGCAAAACTGACTCTGAACAATGGTCAGACGTTGACTTCAACCCAAACGTTGACTTTACAAAGTGATGCCACTGGAACTGGTACGTACGTCAACAATGGCGGAACACTAACAACGGGCAATGCGTCGGTAAGTCAATATGTAATTTCGGGACGGAACTGGTACGTGAGCAGTCCTATTTCTAACGCAACGAGCTCCGTATTTAATGCAGTCAATTCCACAACGAACAAATTGTATTCCTACGATGAAGTAAATCACACTTGGCCACAAATAAGCGACAATACGACTGCGCTAACGGTTGCCAAGGGTTATGTGGCCAACATGCCGGTTACTGGAAGCATTACCTTTACAGGTGCCCTGAATGATGGAGACAAATCTATTGCCCTGACCCGCACAACGGGTACCAATGCAGGGTTCAACCTCGTGGGCAATCCATACCCATCTTATTTAGATTGGACAGCAGCAGCTACAGCCAATCCGACTGTACAAAGTTCCATTTGGTATCGTACCAAAACGGCTCTGAATGCCTATACTTTCGATACTTACAATGCAACTGGCAATGTTGCCAGTACCAATGGTGCGACGGTGGTGAGCAAACTGATTCCGCCCATGCAGGCGTTCTGGGTCTACGTCACTGCACCGACAACACTCAATTTGACAAATGCCATGCGTTTCCATGCGGACAATTCAGCCAATAGACTCAAATCTGCAAGTGTGGATAGGCAACTAATCCGTTTGAAAGTTTCAAACGGCGAATACAGTGACGAAACGGTTATTTATTCGGATGCCCATGCAGAAAACGGATATGACCAGTATGATTCTCCAAAGATGTTCAACAACGATTCAACGACACCTGAAATCTACACTTTGGTTGGCGATGAAAAATTGGTAATCAATGGCTTGAGTGATTTGAAGGACGGCATGGAAATTCCGGTTGCATTCAAAACTGCCTCATCAGGTTCATTTACTCTAGGAATGGGAGAACAAAGCAGTGTGAATTCAGACATGAGCATATCACTGAAGGATAAATTGACAAATAAGCTGGTGAATTTGTCGTTGGGTGATTCCTACTCGTTCATTTCGGATGCTACAAGTGGTACCGACCGATTCAGCTTGATTTTCAAGTCGGCAGACGGTGTAACGGCTTTGTCTGAAACGTCTGAAAATGCTGCCGTAACTGCTTTCTGCAATGAGAACCATCAGATTGAAGTATGTTGTGCAGCGAAACCAGGCCTCCATTCGACCATTCGGGTGTTCAATGCCATCGGTCAACAACTGACCAGTCAGAAGATTGAAAGTGGACGCACTGTGATTTCCAAGCCCTTGGATGCTGGCGTTTATTTGATTTCTGTCGACAATGCTGAAAAATCCATCGTTAAGAAAGTTATTATTCACTGATTCGAAGTACATTCCATATATAAAAATTAGAACATGAACACCAACAATATAAATAGCGACGTAAACAGACGAAACTATGCTTCGCCGCAGATTGAACAAGTTTTATTGGACAATGCCATTTCCTTAACCCTGGATTCATTGATGACACCTCCTATCGGACCGGAGGAATCGGCGTTGAACCTTGATAACGCATTGAATCAACCTGTGGGATTGTTGTAGTAGTAAGACACGATCCTGAACGAAACGAGGGCGTCTCACAAGTGAAAACTTTGAGGTGTCCTCGTTTCTTTTCAGGGAAAACAACAATTAAGAATCCAATGTATCAAAACTGAAACCATTGAGTTCGAAATTCCAAGATTCTTACCATGGTAGTTGTAATTTTGCGAACGATACTAAAACCACATCATGAAAAAAACACGGAGTCTAGCCATTTTACTGGCTTTGACCTTTCTTTTCCTTTCCCATCCGGCAAAAGCGCAATCGTTGATCATCAATGAATTTCAGACGCTGAACAATAATACCATCACAGACGAAGATTCGACGTATTCCGATTGGGTTGAATTGTATAATCCGACTTCTTTGCCGATCAATTTAGGGGGTTGGTCATTGACCGATAAGGCCAAGGAACCAAAAAAATGGATTTTCCCATCCGTCCAATTGAATGCGGGTGCATTCATGCTCGTTTATACTTCAAACAAGGACAGAAGAATTGTTGGTCAACCCCTGCATACCAATTTCAAGCTTTCGGGCGACGAAGGATATTTAGGGCTCTACAATCCAGATGGCGTTTGTGTTTCAGAATGCAATCCCTATCCGTTGCTGCCAATAGATTATTCGCTGGGCATGATCAACGGAAGCTGGGTTATCTTTTCAAAACCCACTCCGGGTGCGGCAAACAATGGTGGTCAGATTGCCCAATATCCCAAACCTATTTTTAGCAAAAACCATGGTTTCTATGAGCAAGCGTTCCAACTCAGCCTAACTAGTGCGCTTCCGAATACACGCATCATCTATACACTCGATGGAAGCGTGCCTTCCATCAATAGCGGAAAGGTTTATTCAACACCATTGAGCATCGACCATACCACCATCTTGCGTGCCATCACTTCAGCCATGCCTTCAGACACGTTTAATATTGCTGAAAGCATCGTGAACACCAGCACGTATTTGTTCATGGAGGATATATTGAAACAATCGAACACTCCTGCAGGCTATCCGTCCAAATGGGGTAAATATGAGAGTATTCCCGATTCTGCGTTAGCTGACTATGAAATGGATCCTGAAATCCTGAATGTCCAAGCCAATGCAGATAAAGTCAGACAATCGTTTAAGGATTTGCCAATTGTTTCGCTTGTAACGGACAAAAACAACTTGTTCAACAAAACAAAAGACTCAAAAACCGGTGGAATTTACATTTATACGGGTTACAGCATTGGAGATGGTTGGGAAAGGCCGGCTTCTTTTGAATATTTCGACTACAATGATAAGGTTTCATTACAGGCAGATTGCGGCATCGAACTTCACGGAAGCGCCAGTAGGATGGCAGAAAAATCGCCCAAGCATTCCTTGAAAGTGGCTTTTAAGTCAAAATATGGCCCTAGCAAACTGTTTTACCCACTGTTTGGAGAAACGGAGGCTCAACAACAAAATGCCTTTTACCTAAGGTCTGGTTTCGGATTTTCGTGGGTACATTGGGATAATACCAACCGTACCAAGGCTGTTTATAGTCGAGACGAATGGGCCAAACGGACTCAAACGAAAATGGGGAGCCGCAGTGGCAATACTCAACATGCTCATTTGTTCATCAATGGCATATATTGGGGCTTGTACAATCCAACGGAGAAGATCGATGACGATTATTGTGAAACCTACCTTGGCGGTGACAAGATGGAATGGGATGTGGTACGTATTGAAGAATTGAACACGGTATGGAAGGACCTCTGTGCGATGACTGTCAACGCCACGGATACCGTTTACCAACGCATTCAGGGTTGCAATCCGGACGGTACG